>Ga0210050_1002063_pt1 | contig 20112 bp, 21 predicted proteins | sample CryGey132114_all_FD_185463 | JGI IMG/M metagenome (GOLD analysis project Ga0210050, IMG submission 185463) | Groundwater microbial communities from aquifer - Crystal Geyser CG22_combo_CG10-13_8/21/14_all (SPAdes) (version 2) | ecosystem: Environmental > Aquatic > Deep subsurface > Groundwater ...
TATATACGAATGTTGCGACCGATCCATATCTTGAGTTAAGTTCTGCAAGAGAAACTCAAGCGCCAATTCTGGATCGCGCTCCATATCTTCGACATTACCGACTGCGCTGTAGAGCCGCCGAAGGTAGTTAAGGTGCTTTTCGTTCAGTTGAAACTGTTTTTTTCTTTTGGGCATTAGGCATTCCTTTCCGTGCACAACTTCTATCTGTCGCCTATTGAATCACATATACACTGCGCACTCAATGGCGGTCTTTCCAGTGTCTCGCGGGCCGTAACACGTTCACATTCATATGAAAGTTACTTACCACCCAAATTTCTTCCTCTAAGCTTGCGTTCGGATGGGTAACAACTTTCCACAAAATAGACGCACGGAGAGCGGGGTCTAAACCTTGCGATTAATCGCAAGAATTGGATTTTAGGGATTTTAGTTTTTTAATTAGCGACGTACATACTTGGCTTTGTTAGAGAAACTATATCTGGGCGAGCCTTCCGTGCCCGCACAATTACTTGGGAGTCCAACTCCCAAGTCTCAACTCCCAAGTCTCAATATTCTAAAATTCACGACCGTGAGTTTTAGAATATAGGGGTTCAAAAAGATTATCCCAGGACTATGTAGTCCTGGGATAATGGTGCTCATTTCTTCTGATCCTCGGCTTTAACAAGCTCTGCCAAAGCACACAAGATAGGAGTCGGTATTCTGGTGACATCACGTCCGAGCCTCTCGAAAACCTCGCGACTGCTCTTCTTGCTGTATTTAGTAGGGAACTGTTTTTTGTCCGCATACCCGACTGCTACAGCGACCAGGCCATCCACTTCACGAGGAATTGCAAAGTGCAGAAACCTCTGAATCATCTTCGAGTGTTTTGTGCCAGCGACCAGGGCTTGCATGAATCTTATTCGTTCAGTTTCTGTTGTCCATCCGCCATGCAACCGAAAGATTACGTAGCCTCTATAAAGAGTAGCGCATTGAGTTTTTTCCAACTGTTCGATTTGACGGCACAAGCTGATAAGTTTTCCTCCTATTCCTATATTGTTGCGTCGAACCTCTAGGTCGATCGAAAAGTACGATTCAATTTCTTCAATCAGATCCTCCAAATCTGAAGGAATTTCAGAAGGAATATCAGGAAGATTCAGCACGTTCCAAGTCCACGTTGTTTTCCACATTTTCGCCTCACATATCGTCGTTTGGAATCTCTAAAATATAATACCTAAATTATGCAAAAAATCAAGGGAGAGGTAAACGATATCAGTTGGCATGCAGGACTCATCCTCCTCGGTGTGGTTTTAATGTTTGCACCAAATCTTTTGGTGTTTAGTTAGTGCCGATTCTCAAGGGCATTTTTTATCGTTTCTGCATCGGCGTATTCTATTTCAGAGCCGGTTGAGAGTCCGCGCCCGAGGGTTGATATTTTTGCGTCAATCTTTTCCTTTGACGAGGAGATTAGAGACCGCAGATAGCTTTCAGTGTGATCTCCTTCGGGATTAGCTGGAAGTGCGATGATGATTTCTTCAATCGTGCCACTTCCATAAAGTAAAGAAAAAAGATGTTTTTCGTTTGGGAGAGTTGTAGAATCAGTGAGAGTCGCCAGCCCTCCGAGTACAAAATATTTTCCGTTGTAGTTCTGAGAGCGCTCAATTGTTTCAACATCGGCGTCTGACGCCACAATTAAAAGGAGTGAGCTGTTACGGCCAGCGCTTTTACAAATTGAACATTTTTCACCGCCTCCTGCAAAAAAGCGCCTACAGTTATTGCATTGTTTTACACTGTTGCCAAGTTTTTGTATCTCTTCAGAGAGCTCTTTTTTAAAGGATGGAGATGAGCGAAGCAAAAATTGCACAAACCGTGTGGCTTGGCGAGGACCGATGCCCGGGAAGCGCTCAAACAGTGTTTGTAATTTTTCAATGGAGTCCATTTTAGAAGAGGCGGGGAGCGGCCGTGTACTCTAGCCCAACGAAGTTAAGTGTTTCTATTATATCCGACCCGGACATCATAAATAGAATATAGCATATGTACCATGACCTCTTATGAGGTCCATGAAAAACTAGAATGGTTCTCCACCTTCTTCTTTTGCCTTGGGTTGAGCAAAATCACTGAAGTTTCCTTTTTCAACAGAAAGAAAGGTTGTTTTTTCTTCATCAAAATACAAATCTATTTTGCCGGTCGGACCGTTTCTATGCTTCTCGATCATAATTTCAGCGATGTTTGTTTTGCTTGAACCTTCGGACATTTTGTCTTCTCTGTGGATGAACATTACAACATCGGCGTCTTGTTCAATTGAGCCCGAGTCGCGCAGGTCCGATAATCTAGGCTTCCCGCGCCTCTGCTCTATTGCTCTAGATAGTTGGGAGAGAGCGAGAACCGGCACATCTAACTCTCTAGCCATGCCCTTTAGAGCTCTGGATATCTCTGTCACCTGCTGAACCATTGAATCTGATGCTCTTGTCGAGGTCGGGGTAATTAGTTGTAGGTAGTCAACGATAATAAGCCCCAAGTCTTTTTCGGTTTTCAGGCGTCGTGCAACAGAGCGCATAGAGAGTACGGTATTACTGGATTTGTCGTCAATATAGATAGGGGCCTCTGATAGTTTGTCTATAGCGTCGTGCAATCTTCCATAGTCATCATCACTTTTTATTCTGCCTGTTCTCAGTTTCCAACTGTTTACTTTTGCCTCTGCCGCGAGCATTCTATCTACAAGTTGCTGGGTGCTCATTTCCAGAGAGAAGACTCCAACTGGCACATTGTGCCCAATTGCGGCCTGCCGAGCTATGTCCAGTGCGAGAGATGTTTTACCCATTGAGGGGCGTGCGGCTAAAATAACCAAGTCTGATTTTTGGAGACCGGATAAAATAGAGTCCAGCTCAGGGAAACCGGTAGGAACGCCTCGTATTGCGTCCTTGTGTTTTTGCAACATCTCAAGCCTCTCCCAAGCTTCGCTTAAAGATTCGCCTATCGCCGAGAATTTACGAATCGCAGTGGAGCTTGTGACAGAAAATATTTTAGAATGTGCCTCTTCCATAACCTCCTCAATATTTCGGTGCTCATCAAAGCCCAAGTTGCCAATGTGGTCAGCAGCTTCTATTAAGCTCCTCAGTATGTGTTTTGCCTTTACAATCTGCGCATAATGTCCGGCGCTCGTTGGAGACGCCACATTCTCAACAAGCTCTGACAGGTATGCCGAGCCCCCAATCTGTTTTATCTGCTTTTTTTCTTTTAGCCTTCCTGAAAGAGTCACTAGGTCAATTGGGTCGCCCTTGGAAAAAAGAGAAGTCATCGCTTCGTAAATGATTTTGTGTTTTGAAGCGTAAAATGAGTCGGGTGAAATAATATCAGCCACCTCATACATCGCATTGGGATTAAGCATAATGGATCCCAGTAATGCTTTTTCAGTATCTATGTCCTGCGGAGGTATTCTTATTTCCACCATACTCAAATAGTACCATGTCGTTGGTGTGGGGTTCTGCTTGCGTCTAATGTGCACATGTGCTTTAAATGTGGATAGACAGGTATTTTCAATTCAAGGGGTGATCCGATGTCAAATTCCAACATCATAGATTTCTCTTCCGAGAGAAAAAGGAGACGGCTTCGCGGGAGTGTCTCAAATTTGAGTGCAGATTTGAGTGCAGAGGAAAATATAAATTATAAAGAGTTTACGATACATCCTCGTCTTGCACCGCCTCGACGTGAATGTTTGCATGTAGAGGACTATCTCAAGGGGATTGGAATGGTAAACAGCTTATATACCCTACGGTTCCTCGCCTCATCCAAAGTGTTTGTGTGTAGGGTTAACTTTTCAGCTCCCAAGTTCTCTTTGCATGAATTGGAATCTTCTGTAAATAGGCAGGGATTTGAACTTTCGACGGTGGACGACTTATTTGGCCTCGCTTCCATATTCGAAAGTGAAGACGTTTTTTCTCTGGGGCGTAGAATCGTTGCGCTCGGTACTCTCGTTTACGACAAAGATGGTGCAGCTTTCTGCCCCGCGTTTGAGAAAAATGAGAAAAGCGGGATTTTGGGGCTGTATATGCACTGTGTCGAATTTACTCTGGACACCGACGTGATGTTGTTTCGAGTAAGGTACGGATAATTCCGTATGAAAGGTTGGCTTCGCTTCCTTGGCGGAGCCATTTTTTTAATTAATACACAAACTTGACATTGAATCTAATAATTGATACAAACTACTCTATAAACAGAGTTTTCCAAAAGATATATAAAAACGATATGTTGTCATTTTCACCAAAAACAGTCACAAAAGAACTTCTGGGGACCCTTCCTGATCGTTCGCGTGACATCTTAATTTTTAGGTACGGTTTAGACAAGGATGGCACTAGACGCACCCTAGAGTCAATAGGTAGTGATTATAACATTACGAGAGAGAGGGTACGGCAGATTGAAAGCCACGGACTTAACGCGCTTCGTGATTCGGGAGCATATAAAGATCATGCCGATGTAATATCTGACCTTGAAGGTGCGCTTAGAGTGCTTGGCGGTACTCTTGCCGAAGAAGACATTTTAACAGAAGTCCCCAAAAGTAAGGGTGAGAGAAACTATGTTCATTTTCTTCTTACCGTAGGGCATCCTTTTGTACACCAACGCGAGAATAACGATTTTGTGAAAAGGTGGAGTGTTGACAATACTTTATCCGGAAAGATATATGACGCTCTTTCAATACTGCACGATACAATTGATCCTGATAATCTAATTCCAGAAGATGAGTTTCTTCAGGCATTTACAAACTGTCTTGTAAAAGCTGGTGTAAAGGAAAAAGAACCGGCTGTATTAAAAAGGTGGTTAGGACTTACAAAAAGAATTGGAAGAAATCCTCTTGGAGAGTGGGGCCGTTCCACTTCTCCGAATGTAAGAGTTAAGAGCATGCGTGATTTAGCATATCTTACTCTAAAGAGGCACGGCTCTCCTATGCATTTTACTGAAGTGGCATCAAACATTGAAAAATTGTTCGGGCGTAAGGCACATCCTGCGACTTGTCACAACGAGTTAATCAAAGACAGTAGGTTCGTACTTGTCGGACGAGGTTTGTACGCACTGAAAGAATGGGGGTATGAACCCGGAGTAGTGCGCGATGTGATAAGTGAAGTTCTAAGCAAGGAAGGTCCGTTGACCCGAGAGGAAATTATAGACAGAGTAAAGAGAGAGCGTTACGTAAAAGACGCCACAATAACTGTAAATCTGCAGGACAGCATGTTCAGAAGGCTTAATGACGGACGCTACGAGCTTGCGTAGTATTTTTTCTGAAGTCGTCTCTGAAAACTAATGTAAACTAACGTAAGTTAAGTTGGTACTCCAAATAGGAGAAGGAATGGTATTATTTCCTTGTGGAGAAATTTCTAAAATTTTTTAAGGATGTGGGAATATCAGAGGCTGGAGTTCTTGTCCTCTTGATGGTTGCGCTATTTTTGGGACTTAGTTTTGCAGTACCCGGCATATTTTTTAGCATCATCTATGCTCTTATAGGTTTTGCTCCTGTGTGGCTGCCTGTTATTTTGGCTATGCTTTTTTGGCAGGTATGGATTACTTACGTGCGGGCAAATTTTATTGCTAATCAGGAAACCGCAGTTCTAGAGATCAAGATTCCTCGTGAAATTTCGAAATCCCCTAAAGCAATGGAGGCTGTTTTTGAAGGTCTCCATATAAGTATCGGAGAAACTACTTTTATTAACAGATGGTTTGAAGGAAAAGTGCGCACATGGTATTCGTTTGAGCTTGCCTCTATTGGCGGGCACATTCACTTTTATGTATGGACGCGTAAGTTCTTCAAAGACATTATTGAGGCCCAGATTTATGCACAATATCCAGACGTAGAAATTTATGAGGTGGAAGATTATGCAAAAAAGTTCGTATACGACCCCAAAAAGCACAAGTTGTGGGGGTGTGATTTTAAACTAGACACCGATGACGTGTTGCCTATAAAGACATATATTGATTACGAACTTGATAAAGATCCTAAAGAAGAATTTATTATCGATCCAATCGCGCATCTTTTTGAGTATCTAAGTGGTATAAAAGAGGGAGAACAGGCGTGGGTGCAAATCCTCATTCGGACGAATAAAGAAGAAAGGAGAGAAAAGGGAAAATGGTTTAAAAAAGAAAGTAAGTGGAAAGGAGAGGCAAAAGACAAGGTTGAGGAGATAAAAGAAAAATCATCATTTGAAACAGAAAGTATTTTGGATCCGACGGTAAGGGTTAAGGGCTCTCCTATTTTAATGCCGGCTGATAGGGAAAAAATAGAGGCAATACAAAGAAGCATAAGTAAGAGGGCTTATGACACGGGAATACGAGTACTTCACATTGGTCCAAGGGCCGACTTCAGAGGTGTCAATACGGTAGGACTTTTGGGAGTTTTTAAACAATTCGGCTCGGAGAATTTGAATACCCTTACTCCGACAAGGTGGCTTACGGCTTTTTCTTATCCATGGGAGGATTTTAGAGAAATGAGGCAAGAGCGAATGAGACACAGAATACTTGATGCATATCAGAGACGTTCGTGGTTCCATGCACCGTACAAGACGAAATCCTTTGTTCTAACTACAGAAGAACTGGCGACCATATATCATTTTCCAAGCAGGGCAGTACAGGCGCCTGGTCTTGAGCGAATTCCGTCTACAAAATCAGGAGCACCGCCTAATCTGCCTATTTCCTAACTATGAATTCGGATCTTACAGAAGCGTGGGAGCGAGTTCAGGATATGAAAGAAGACGCCAGGAGTTGGTGGCATAGAAAACTTAACCGAAAAAATCTTACTGTCATTTCTCTAATTTTTTTACCCCTCCTTATTTCGTACGTATTTTTCATTAGACCGCCCTCAAATTTTCCCACAGAAGATATATATTCAATAAAAAGAGGCGAAAGCGTTACGTTTATAGCCCAAAAATTTGAAGATTTAAATATTGTTCGCTCGGCTTTGGCTCTTAGGCTGGTTATTGAGTTTCTTGAAGCAGAGCATGAAATTATTGCTGGGGATTACCAATTCAAGAGACCGCTCTCTTTATTTTCTGTAGCTAGGCGGATAAGCACCGGTGCATTTGGGCTGGAGCCAATTCGGACTCGAATACCCGAAGGGGCTACAGTGGAGGATATATCAATAATTTTATCAGAGCGTCTTCCTAGGTTTGACGCAGATTTGTTTCTGAGAGAGGCGGGATCTTTAGAGGGATTTTTATTTCCGGATACTTATTTTTTCCTTCCCAACGCCGACGTTAATGTATCCGTACGCGCAATGCTGGACAATTTTGAGCAAAATCTACACAAGATAGAGACTGAATTGTCTGAATCCGGGCGCAATCTTGATGACATAGTTATTATGGCGTCTATTCTTGAGAAAGAAGCATCCATTTTTGAAGACAAAAGAAAAATCGCAGGTGTCTTATGGAAAAGAATTGATATGGGAATGAATCTTCAGGTTGATGCTCCGTTCGTATATTTTCTAGGAAAAAACACTTTTGAATTAACACTGAACGATCTTAATATTGATTCGCCATATAACACATACAGATACAAAGGACTGCCTCCAACGGCTATTTCTAATCCGGGCTTGGACTCACTAAAGGCGGCAGTAAACCCCGACGAGAATGAATATTTATTTTATCTTGCCGATCATTATGGTGTAACGCACTATAGCGAGACATACGAAGAGCATTTACAAAAAAAGCGGTTGTATCTTGGGACGTAAACTAATCTCTGCTGTCTGCCCGTCACTTTGTGGCGTTTTTCTATAAACTCTATATTCTGTCGTCATGGAAAAGGGAAAAAAGCGAGTATTTGTAGCACTCTCTGGGGGTGTAGATAGCGCTGTGGCCGCATTTCTTTTGAAAAAGGCTACACCAAATAATTTTGAAAAATTATTTGGTCGCCCGACCCCGGAGGGGTTTAGGGGATACGATGTCACTGGTGTATTTATAAAAATTTGGCAACCAGAATTCATTGAGTGCACCTGGAAGGAAGACAGGCTAGACGCCATGCGAGTTGCCGTTTCGCTTGGTATTCCTTTTAAGGAAGTTGACTTGTCGGAGGAATATAAAAGGGAGGTGATAGACGATATGCTCTCTATGTACAAAAAAGGTTTTACGCCGAACCCGGACGTGCTTTGTAATCGCCACATAAAATTCGGTGCACTATGGAAGTGGGCGAAAGAGCGGGGTGCCGACTATATAGCGACGGGCCACCATGCACGCGTAGAGAGCATTTTAGAAAAGAAATCCCCACTTGGGAACTCAGTTCCCAAGTGGGGGATGTTGCGCGGAGTAGATGAAGATAAAGACCAGTCTTATTTTTTGTGGCAACTTACGCAGGGTGATTTGTCGCACATTTTGATGCCTGTTGGGGAAATGGATAAGGGAAAGGTAAGGCTACTGGCTAAAAAGCATAATTTGCCCGTTGCTCAAAAACCCGATAGTCAGGGTCTTTGCTTTGTTGGGCATATTAATATGAGTGATTTTTTGCAGAAATTTATAGATACAAAACCTGGGAGAGTTGTATTACAAGAGGGGACAGAAGTGGGGACGCACAATGGCTCAGAACTATACACGATAGGACAGAGGCACGGGTTTGCAGTATTTGAAAAAGGTGAGGTTGGCGCCCCTAGCTACGTTTCGGGAGTCAATGTAAAAGAAAACACAATTACCGTATCAAAAAACAAAAATGATATTCTTCAAGAAACTGCAACATTAAATTCTATAAATTGGATACGTAAAGAAGGAACGGAAGGAAAAATTTCTTGTCAATCGCGCTACAGGCAGAGTCCGCAGGCGTGTACTATCCTTGAAGAAGAAAAAGAGAAAGTTATAGTCCATTTTGAAAAACCGCAAATCGCAGTACCCGGGCAGTCTCTTGTTTTCTACGAAGGGGCAAAGTGTCTGGGTGGCGGAATCATTATGCAAGACTCCTAGGAGGGGACCATTCTAGGAAATAAAGGTTCCCCGGGGCAAGCCCCCACACCTTTTGAGGCGTTGTGTTTTTCTATTGCATCTAAAGCATGTTTTTAAACATCGTTTTGCAAAGATACGAAACATATACAACGTACACTCATACACACACATGCAATTGCGCTCTAAAGGTGTGGGGGCAAGTTATATACACCTAATAGAAACATATTATAGTGCAGTGTTAGAATGTTCTCATGAAGGCGACGGTAAAGAGAATATCGTGGTTTGCAGTTTTTGCTACAATACTTGCTTTTTCGTCCCATTTATTTTTTGGCAGTGTTTTCGCAAGTTCAGATTCTCCCATTAAAGAGATAGTTATACGCGATACATTCAATTCCGAAAAAGAATCACACGACATACACGGAAGGATTTTCATCCCTTCAGAGTGTCACGACGTAACAGTTCAGGTTCGTGATTTTGATTCAGATACTGTAGTAATAATCATTGAAACATGGGAACAGCCATATAGAGAATGCCCAGATACAGCGAAATTGCATCCCTTTCAAGTGTCGTTTTTTGCTCCAGAAAAAATAAAGATACGTACACTTGTTGACGAAAAATTCTATCCAACCAGAGTCTTGGTTGAAGAACAGGCATGAGGCAGTTTCATATAATTAAGGCCGACGGGCAAGAGGAGCTTTTTGATGAGGTAAAGTTAGATGACTCTCTAAAGCGGGTCGGTGCCTCAGAGAGGGTTCGTAAAAAAATAATCGATCACATAATAAGAGAAATGCGGGACAAAATGACCACCTCGGAGATATACAAGCACGCTTTTAATTTATTGAAAAAAGACGAAAGGCATCCTATTGCCGCACGGTATTCTGTAAAGAAAGCAATATTTGACCTAGGTCCGTCTGGATTTCCGTTCGAGCAATTTGTGTCTCAACTTTTTTTGAGTGACGGTTGGAAAACGCAAACTGGAGTAGCTATGAATGGCAAGTGCACTTCGCACGAAGTGGACGTTCTTGCTGAGAAAAATGGCAAGAAAGTTGGGATTGAAGTTAAATTTCACAACGCCGCCGGCACAAAGACTGATGTAAAAGACGCTTTATATGTTTATGCGCGCTTTGAGGATTTGAAGGAATCTCCAGATAACGATGGAAGGGTCGATGATGGTTCTCTTGTTACAAATACGCGATTTACCAGGAACGCCGTTCGGTATGGTAAATGTTCAGGATTGAATATGATCGGATGGGACTATCCGCGCGGAAAAGGTATTTTAGATATGATCGAGACCTCGGGTGTTCACCCTCTCACTTGCCTTACAACACTTACTGACGGCGAGAAAAGACACTTTTTAGAAAGAAATATGGTTTTATGCAAGGACATAACACAAGGTACCCATCTTCTAGAGGAGTTTGGCATATCTTCTGACAAAATAAAGGAGATATTGGATGAGGCGAGCCAACTATGCGTTTCGAGAAGAGTGGGCAAAGTTGACACAAATTAGATATGAATACATCATTATCATCATGCAAAATGTAAAAACCTTCTTGGCGCTGGTTGCTGGAATTTTGATAGGTTTGTTTATTTGCTATTTTTTTTGGTCAGGAGGAGATCGGACTGTCAATATAGATGGAGAAGCAAGTAAAGAAAATAGCTCTGTAAACATAGATGTACAGAAAGGCAAAGGTGATGCAAACTCTAGAGTGCCAACTGGCGAGAAGGAAGCATCCTTTACGGTTGAAATGCAACTTGCAGGCGACAATGTTACTGTAAAGAATTTAGTGATTCCAGAAGCCGGATGGGTTGTCGTTCATGAATTTGTTGAGGATACTATTGCCAATGCGCTAGGGGCAACGCGTGTTGATCCGGGCGAGTATGATATCGTTATAGTTGAATTATTAAGGTCGAGTATTCCTGAGAGTACATATGTTGTAACTTTGTATTCAGACAACGGAAACAGAGAATTTGAAATTAACGCAGATACGCCGATGGTAGATAATAAAGGCAAGGTTATACTCATGGAGTTTGAAACGGCAAGTGGAAGTGCAAACTAGTGACTTTTATGATTGAGCAATTTTCTGATCCAAACCTCGTTATATTTGGCAAACTTCTATTGGCGTGTGTTTTAGGAATTTTGGTTGGGACAGAACGTTCTGTAGTAGGTAAAAGGGCTGGAACAAGGACTTTCGCACTTGTTGCACTTGGGGCTTGTTTGCTTATCATCATTTCCTCAAACGTAACAAGCCAGTATCTTGGTATTGTCAGTTTTGATCCTATGCGTGTTACTTCAGGCATTGTGACAGGTGTTGGATTTATTGGGGCAGGAATGATTGTTTTTAGAGAGCAGTTATTGCGCGGGCTTACCACTGCTGCGGGTTTGTGGGTTGCTGCCGCTGTAGGCATTGCCGTTGGATATGGAATGTACGCTGTGGCTGTGTTTACAACAATTTTGACTTTAGCCATTTTTACTTTGATGTGGTTTTTCGAATTCAAGATGAAGCAATTCTTCGCTGTAAAAAATATCACAAAACCCGATTTTGGAGATGACGTTGGTGAAAATTCTGACGAGTAGTATTTGCGTGTTATACTCGGCTGAATGAGTAAATTCTACAAACCGGATAGAAAAACAGACTGGAACTATGGAGGACCACGCTGGCGTCTTTCTAGGTCAAAAATTGATTTATTTGTTGAATGCCCGCGATGTTTTTATATTGACAATAAGCTTGGCACGGCGCGTCCCCCGGGGTTTCCGTTTAACCTAAACTCGGCGGTAGACGCACTTCTAAAAAAAGAATTTGACGTTCACCGCGTGCAAAGAAGTGCACATCCTATTATGGAGCAGTACGGTGTTGATGCCGTGCCTTTTGAACATAAAGATATAAATGTTTGGAGAGAAAATTTCAAGGGTATAGAACATAAGCACGAAAAGACTGGGTTTACTGTCTCTGGTGCAGTTGATGATGTATGGGTCAATCCAAAAGGTGAACTCATTGTCGTTGATTACAAGTCAACGAGTAAGGACGGGAAGATTGATTCACTGGATGAAGACTGGCACATTGGTTATAAAAGGCAGATGGAAGTGTATCAATGGCTTCTTAGGCAAAATGGCTTTACGGTTTCAGATACCGGATATTTTGTGTATGCAAATGCCTCGAGAAATGAGGTTGCATTTGATGGAAAATTGGAGTTTGAAGTGACACTTATACCGTATACAGGAAATGCGGATTGGATAGAGGGAGCCTTGAGTAATATCAAAAGATGTCTTGAGAGCGATGAGATACCAACGGTTGGTGACGATTGTGATTACTGTGCCTATCGGGAGTTTGCCGGAAAAAAACTTCTGAAGAAGCATCAGGAGCAAGCCGGAATTGATAGTGGAGAAAAGGCATCCGTAAAAAGTGCAAAGAGGAAAATTGAGGAAGACGACAAAACTGCGGAGACCGAAAGTTTATTTTGATTTATGCAATTTAAAGAAAGAGTACGCAATATTGTAAGTGAAATCCCTAAGGGGGAGACCATGACATATAAACAAGTTGCTGAGCTTGCTGGCTCGCCGGGCGCGGCACGCGCAGTAGGAAACATAATGAAAGACAATTTCGATGAAAGCATTCCATGTCATCGAGTGGTTCGCTCTGACGGAGGGATGGGCGGATATAATCGCGGAGGTAGCTCAGAAAAAATAAATAAACTCAAAAAAGAAGGCGCAATTAGGTAAACATGAACAAAACTGAAGAGATGCGGAAAGTAAGGGATGGTGTAGTTGCGCTCACTGGAGAATTAGCCGAATACAGAATACAGGAAGGGAATCATGCAGTCTTGGGTGAGGGTTATCACGATGCAAGTATAATGTTTGTCGGCGAGGCACCGGGGAGAAATGAGGCAAAAACGGGACGCCCATTTTGCGGTGCTGCTGGAAAAATTTTGGATGAATTACTTGCGTCTATTGGTGTGGAGCGTGAATCGGTGTACATAACAAATATAGTTAAAGATAGGCCACCTAACAATCGCGATCCAAGCCCAGGTGAAATAGAAACATATGCGCCGTTTTTGGATAGGCAGATTGAAATTATTCAACCGAAAATTATCGCAACGCTCGGAAGATTTGCGATGGATTACATTATGCGCAAATTCGATTTATCGTTTGAAATTGAACCGATAAGTACCGCACATGGAAAAAAATATGAAGCAGAAACGAATTATGGAAAAGTAATGATCGTGCCTCTGTATCATCCGGCTGCTGCCATATATAACCAATCGCTGAAAGAAACACTTAGGGAAGATTTCAAAATATTAAAAAATTAGGACATCGAAGTTAGGACATCCGATGTCCTAATCTCGTTCAGTAGCTGTTTCAGCCTTATTTCAAGCCATTAGGACATCCGATGTCCTAACGTAGGTGTTGTGTGGTACACTCGCGTAATGTTGTGGACCCAAAAGACTGAAGTGGCACTCAATAAAGCCGCCGTACTTCATGATGGACAATATAGAAAGGGAAAGGAAAAACTTCCCTTTATCACGCATCCGATTGCTGTTGCTAACATCGTGAGCGCTTATACGAAAGACGAAGACGTGGTAGTCGCCGCTCTTCTTCATGACACACTTGAAGATACGTTGTATGGGTACGAGAGTATGGCAAGCGAGTTTGAAACACGCGTGGCAGATATTGTAAGAGGAGTTACGATTCCTGAGGCAGAGAATTCCAGTCTTGGAAATTGGACGAAAGACCGCACACGCTATTTTGAGAACTTGAAACAAGCATCAAATGAATCTGCGCTAGTGGCAACAGCGGACAAGTTACACAACTTCAAAAGTGTTTTGAGAGATTATTGCAACGATACTGAGCAGTTCAGAAAGGATTTCAGCGGTACGGCAAAAGACAGAGTTCACGTCTACGGCGCGATAGTGAATCACTTGGTGGAGAGAATCCCCGAAGAATTTGCAGGGGAACTTTCAAAAACGTGGGAGTCGTACAGAGCGTTTGTTGAATCGCTCTAGTATTACAGTGTTAAAATCTTTTCAAAACGCGCCTTCTTTGTGTGAGGACCGATAATCGCCAAATTAAGTTTCGAGGTTTTAAATATATCTTTTGCCACACGTTTAATGTCAGATGCTTTTACGGCGTCTATCTTCATTCTTGTTTTATCTGGTGTATAGACTTTGTCTCGTAGTATTAAACTTTCTGCGACGGCAAACGCAAGAGCATCTGTTGTATCAAGCGACAACGCCATTTGTCCTTTGGTAAATTCCTTTGCCTTTTTTAACTCCTTTGCAGAAATCAACTTGTTCTTAATCTTCTGAAGTTCCGTAAGAATTGTTCGCACAGCACTTTCAAGATTTTTATGTTCTACGCCAGCGTACGTTGCAAAATAACCAATGTCTACATAACTCTCAACAAAAGATCTTACAGAATAAGCTAATCCGCGCTTCTCCCGCACCTCTGTGAAAAGACGGCTTGACATTCCTTGGCCCAAAATAGCAGCAAGTACGACGAGTGCAAATTCGTCCTTATGTCCCAATTCATAGGAAGGAACACCAAGAATGATGTGAGTTTGGTCCGTCTTTTTGTGTTTAATAGCAACCTGCTGTCTCATTTGAGTGATCATTTTTGTTTCGAAGTTAGGAATTTTACCTGTGGGCATGTGCGAGAAATCTTCGCGGATTTTAGAGAGAACTTTTTGTTTTGAAAATTTTCCCGCAACGCACACAACCGAATTTTCGGCAACGTAAGCACGGTTTAAATAATCCTTAAAATTCTTACGTGTAAATGAAAGGATATTCTTTTTAGGCCCCAAAATGTCACGGCCGAGTGGGTGATTGTCGCCAAAGAGTAACGCGTCAAATACTTCATATATCGTCCGCATTGGCATATCCTCATACATATTTATTTCCTGGACTATAGTTCCGCGCTCCTTGTTTATCTCCTTTTGTGGAAGCGTCGAATTGAGAAACATGTCGCTTATAACATCGAGTATATTATCCACGTGTGCGAAATCTGCTTTTGCATAATAAGCGGTTCTATTTTTTGCTGTGAACGCGTTATTTCTTGCTCCCATCGCATCAAGCTCTTCGGCAATTGCTTTCGCACTCGGACGTTTTTTTGTGCCCTTGAAAAACATGTGCTCAAGAAAATGAGCAAGACCGTTTTCCTTTTTAGATTCATAACGTGAACCTGTTCCTACCATAATTACGACAGTGGCAGTCTGCGTGTCTTTTATAGGCACCAAAACAACACGCAGGCCATTTTTTAATGTGTGTAATTCATATTTCATAAAAATTGCTTTGATTGTACGCAGCATCGTAACGTACGCATCATAGATAAGCAATCTGTACATTTTTTGGCCTTCTTGAAAAATCTGCTCAATAACTGCTATACTCCAGGTTATGACACTACTATTTTGGGGTTTGACACTCGGCGTTTTGGGGAAAGTGCTACTCGCATTGAGTGTGATTATGGTGCACGGAAAAATTGTTAATGAGCACAGAATAGATAAGGCAGTGCTCCGCGAAATGAAGCACGAAAGAAATCTCGCACTTGGCGCGATTGTACTTATGTTAATTGGATACGCACTTGAGATCGTCGCTTACGGGATGATTCCCGGGATAACAGGAATAATTGCGCTTTAGTATGGACAGTAACACTGTCCGGCAAAAATATTTTGATTTTTTTCAAGCGCGAGGGCATGCCCTCATCCCTTCTGCATCTCTTGTACCCCAAAATGATCCGACAACACTTTTTACCGGATCCGGAATGCAGCCTTTGGTGCCATACTTGCTCGGAGAAAAGCATCCAAAAGGTACTCGGCTGGTAGATTCACAAAAATCATTTCGAGCAGAAGACATTGAAGAGGTAGGGGATAATCGCCATACGACTTTTTTCGAAATGCTTGGTAATTGGTCCTTGGGTGACTATTTCAAAAAAGAACAATTACCATGGTTTTTTGAATTTCTCACGAAGGAAATTGGATTAGACCCGTACAAATTGTACGTTACTGTTTTTGACGGTGATAACTCCCTCAGTATTCCACGTGATGAAGAATCAATTGAAATCTGGAGAAATCTTTTTACTGGCGCGGACGTTACTGCTGAATTTGCAGAAATCGGAAGTGAAGAAAACGGATATGCAAGAGGTATGAAAGATGGAGAGCGAATTTTCTCATACGGTGAAAAGAATTGGTGGAGTCGCTCCGGTGCTCCTCAGAACATGCCAGAAGGCGAGCCGGGAGGACCGGATTCAGAGGTATTTTACGATTTTGGTCCTAACCCGGCTTCGCCGGGCGGTCACAGCACTTCACAAGCAGATATGCAGTTTGGCACGCATTGCCACCCGAACTGCGACTGCGGGCGCTTTCTTGAAATCGGAAACTCGGTGTTTATGGAATACATCAAAACTGCAAACGGGTTTGAAAAACTTCCACAACAAAATGTAGATTTCGGAGGAGGGCTTGAGCGAATCACAGCCGCGTCAAACGAAAACCCAGATGTTTTCAAGATAGATACACTCGGTGGGATTATAAAAAATATTGAAAAAGCAACGGGAGTCTCATACGAGCAGAATAAAAGAGCCTTTAGAATTATAGCTGACCATATGAGAGCAGCAGTATTTATGATTGCCGATGGTGTACTCCCATCTAATACCGAGCAGGGATATTTTGTTCGAAGGTTATTGCGACGTAGCGCAGTATTTATAAACCAACTAAACACAAAAACCATGCTCGAGCCGCTAATCTATGGAACTATAGATAACTATAAGATTCAGTATCCACAGCTCGCTGAGAGGCGGGAAGAAATTGCTATTCATGTTGCAAAGGAAGAATCTAAATTTATCGCAACACTCTCTCGGGGGTTAAAGCAATTTGAAATCCTTGCAAGAGCGTCTACCATTTCAGGGCATGACGCTTTCATACTTTTCAGTACGTACGGTTTTCCATTTGAAGTAACGCTTGAACTAGCAAATGAAAGACGTGTAAAGGTTGATGTTCAGGCGTTTAAGAAAGAAATGGAAAAGCATCAAGAAACATCTCGGGCAGGGGCGGAGAAAAGATTTAAAGGAGGGCTTGCTGATGCTGGCGATGAGACAACGAGGTTGCACACTACCCACCACCTTCTTTTAAAGGCACTTCAAATGGTGCTTGGTGGGCATGTAAAGCAAAAGGGAAGTAACATTACTGGCGAGAGACTTCGCATTGATTTTTCACATCAAGAAAAAATGACTGAGGAAGAAAAGCATGAAGTAGAGAGGATTGTAAATGAAAAAATGTCAGAAGGTCTTCCTGTGATCGCGTCGAGCATACCCAAAGAGGAAGCGGAAAAACTTGGTGCCCAGCAAGAGTTTGGACAAAAGTATCCTGATATTGTGACGGTCTATTCTGTAGGTCCAAAAGACGCAACCCCCGAAAATCCAAAACATAGCGAATCATTTTCAATTGAGTTTTGTGGCGGTCCACATGTTTCAAATACATCAGAGATAGGTAAAAGTGGTGCATTCAAAATTAAAAGCGAAAAGTCAGCCGCCGCGGGCATTCGCAGGATTCGCGGTGTACTCGAATGATTCTGCCTTGTGGAAATTGCTGTATAGAAAACCAGTGGGACGCGTATAATGGGGGAGCATGAGCATATCGTTTTTATCTAAGCTAAGACCGGGAAAATTTATGGCAGTTTTTGACGTGGGCTCCGGAAGTGTAGCTGGTGCCGTAATAGAATTAAGGGGAGAAAAACCCGTTTTGATTCACACGTCATTTAGATCTCATATACCATATGAAGAAAGGAGCAATGAGCAACTGGCGTCTGCCATAGTACAAAAAGTGGAAGAAGTTGGCAGAAGACTGCTTGATAATCACGCTAAAGGGGGAGTTTCGAGAAAGGGTATACATGAATGCCTAACTGTAGTGCACGTCCCATGGATTGATTCAATCACTCATAATTTAGAGGCACCCTTGAAAGAGGAGTCCGAGATATTAGAGGAAATGATCTTGCAACTTTCTCAAAAGGCTTTCGCACAGTCCAATGAAGGAAACAGTAAGGAAGTCTTTGAAAAGAGCATTGTTCGCGTTGAATTGAATGGATATCCTACGTCCGCACCTCTTAAGAAAATAGCTAAGCAAATCGGAGTTGTCGTTTTAGAGACTCAAATATTCGGAAATATGAAAAAGCAAATAACTGACAGAATAGTAAATATGCTTCCCGGTGTTCAGCCCGTATTTCGATCATCTACCCTTATAGACAGCACATTGATGAGAAGAAGGGCTCCGGAATCCGCACATTTTACAATCGCCGATATTACAAGTGAGGCGACTTCCATAACCGTAATACGCAGAGGAGCCATTTCAGAGCAAAAGACGGTTCCAATTGGATACAGGAGTATCACTAGAGCTGTTTCAAAAGAAAGAGGGTCTTCCGTGGACGATATACAATCAAGAATCCGGATGCTTATGAAAGGTGAGTGCTCTACGGATGAATGTCGTTCACTTGAGGCATCTATGGACGCCGTGGGGTCGCAGTTTACACAAGAATTTGGAAACATATTCAGCGAAATTAGCAAGTCTAAAAAACTTCCAAATACACTTGTCATGCACTGTCATCCTGATTTGTCGAACTGGTTTACGAAATTTTTTACACGTTTGGATTTTGCACAATTTACCGAAACTACAAGACCCTTTCTAGTTGGTGAAATTTCTCTAAAGTCAATCGCTGAGTACGTAATATTTATGCCGGGCAATGCTCTTGACTCAGGAATAGCAACTTCCTGCGCGTTTTTGTACACAGGAAAAGACGATAAGGTGGGCAACTTAGAAACTTAGGTGTATAGTGTTTTTATGGCAAATAATTATTTTCAAGACGTACCGGAAAATAACAATGATTCCGGACAAAAGTCAATACGCAATATAACTGTCACCTCAAGGCAACGTCCCCTAAAAAGGCAGGTTATCTCAAGAGGGACTGAACAAGTGAAAAGGCAAAGAAAATCAGGTCTTGTGATTTGGGTAGTCGCATTTGTATCCATAATAGCTCTAGTGGGGGCGGGGTTTTTTGTTTTTCGTGGGACAAAGGTCAGTGTTATTCCTAGGGAGCAGACTGTTGTTTTTGACGAACAGACGATTTACACCGCATATCCTAAGGGTGAGGAGCTTTCGTCCGGAAGTATTGTCTACAGCACTATTTCTCGCGAATTTGAAGAGTCCGAATCCGTAGAGGCGACTAGCGTTGAGAGTGTCGAGGAAAATGCAAATGGAACGATAACCGTTGTAAATGATCATTCATCTGCAGATTTACGATTAATAAAAAATACTAGGTTTGAAACACCGTCGGGATTGATATACAGAATCAGAAATTCTGTTGACGTTCCGGGCAAGGTGGGCGACAGACCGGGAGAGTTGGAGGTAGTAGTTTATGCGGACGAGCCAGGGGAGAGATATAATATAGGACCTGTATCTAGGTTCACTCTTCCGGGACTTAGAACAACAGGGCCTGAAATGTTCACAAATGTTTATGCCCGCTCTGATGCGCCTATCTCCGGAGGATTTGTAGGCGAAAGACCTGTAGTCAGCGAAAATGATCAAGCGAGTACACAATCTCAATTACGAACACGCCTTGATGAAAAAGCGCGCTCGGCTTTCGGCGATGCACAAAGTGATGACTTGTATATTTTTCCTGAGCTACAAACCGTAGTATATGAGATACTGCCACCTGAATTTGCAGACGATGGGAGTGTAAGGGTTAGACAGAAGGCTACAGTCTCAGCCCCTGCCTTTGATGGAGGCGTGTTTGCAAAAGCTCTCGCAGAAGTCACTAGTGCGGATGCCGGCAGTGGAGAGGTTGGCATTGCTGACCCGTCAAAATTTACCATTGGTCTTATTAATCCCGAAGAAATTGAAATAGGTAAGGATGTGTTGGAGTTTACGCTTTCAGGGAATGCAACATTTGTATGGTCTGTAGACACCAATCTCTTGGCTCGCGATCTAGCTGGAAATAGTAAGGAATCTTTCCAAAATATTTTGGAAAAACATCCGGGAATTGAAGAAGCTTCTGCGCAGATCAGACCTTTTTGGAAGAGAACTTTCCCTGAAGATGCCAATAAGATAAAAATTGAAGTGGTGTCGGTCAACAAATAACTTGACCTCAACTAATAAATTGATATCATTTCGCAGAGTGTTTAGAAAAATAAGGAGTGAAGCGATTATATTTTACTTAACCCAGCACCATTTTTGCGAGACAAATACCTTATGACATGGTA
>Ga0210050_1002066_pt1 | contig 20106 bp, 17 predicted proteins | sample CryGey132114_all_FD_185463 | JGI IMG/M metagenome (GOLD analysis project Ga0210050, IMG submission 185463) | Groundwater microbial communities from aquifer - Crystal Geyser CG22_combo_CG10-13_8/21/14_all (SPAdes) (version 2) | ecosystem: Environmental > Aquatic > Deep subsurface > Groundwater ...
GAACAATTTTTCCAGGCATCGCGCCTATGTAAGTTTTTCGATGGCCTTTTATTTCAGCTTCGTCATGCAGCCCACCGACTGAAAAACGGAAAAAATTTCGTTTAAGCGCTTTGGCTATCGTCATCCCGATGGAGGTTTTTCCAACACCAGGTGGACCCACCAAGAGTAAAATAGCCCCAGTGATTTCACCCTTTAGAGCACCAACTGCTAAAAACTCAATGATGCGTTGCTTTACATCATCTAGACCTGCATGGGATTGACTTAATATCCGTCTTGCGGTGTTTAAATTCAAATTGTCTTTGGTTGTTAAACCCCAAGGTAGCTCTGTTGTGGCTTCAAGATAGTTTCTGGTCACCGCATATTCTGGGGAGCCGGCTTCAAGAATTTTTAGCTTGTTTATTTCTTTAAAAAGCTTTTCTACTACGTTGTCTGGCATCTGTTTTTGAGAAATACGTTGGCTAAACTCTTTGATATCAGCAGTTCGGTCATCCATTTCTAGACCTAACTCTTTTTGAATCACTTTAAGCTGCTCTCTCAGAAAAAATTTACGTTGCCCTTCATTGATGGCATTTTCAACCTGCTGATGAATGGTGTTCTGAATTTTTGAAACCTCTAATTCCTTACGAACTAGCGTTAAAACCTTTTCGAGTCTTGTTTTTAAATCCACAGTATCCAGTATTTTTTGCAGTTCATGTTTGTTGGCTGTGGTTAATCCAGCTGAAAAATCGGCGATGGTGGAGGGGTCGTTTAAGTCAAAGCGATTGAGAAAGAATTTTACTTCATCTCCATACAGTGGATGTAACCGTGATAATTCCTTTAAGTTGTTGATGATATTAATGGCGTAGGCTCTAATTCTATCTTGATTTCTATAGTCTGGTTCTTGAGGGTATTCCACTTCAGCCATGAAGGGAATGTCGCCCTTGAGCCATTTTTTAATACGAAAGCGATGCACACCTTCCGCAATAAATTGAATTTTTCCTGAGGCATTGACGGGATGATGAACTCTCACCAAGGTGCCAATACTCTCAAAGTCTTGAATATCCGCTTTGTCAGTATTTAATGAGTTGGTTAATAATAAACCTGCCAATTTGTGTTCCGTATCAGAAATCTGCATTAAAGAGGATTCCCAGATTTCCTCATTCATTAAAATTGGAAGTGTTTGTGGTGGAAAAAATGGTCTTTCAGATAGAGGGAGAATGTTGATGATGCTAGGGAGCATGGTTTCATCTGTATTATGATTGCTTGAATCAGAATCGGTTTCGTTATGATTGTTTTCATCCTTTTTAGCCATGCAAATACCTATCGAGAGTTTTTTCAATTGAATTCAAATTGCACCATCGTTTAAGTTATAGATGATAGACTCACATTTGTATATACCAGTGCTATCTCAAAATGTTTGTTGCAGCAAGGCCAGAAGCTGCCAAACTTGAGGCTGAAATTTTAGAAATAGCAATTAATGTCCAGGTATCACAGAGATAGAAGAAGTATGGCGCATTTTTCTTGCTATTACGAAATCAGGATGAATGATGACAGGTACCGCCCTGTAGGCTAAAATTTGTACTCTTTTAGCCGATATCCTATATAATGAATATGATTGAGAGGAATTCAGGAGGAAATCATGATCCAACTTACGAGCCTAATACCATTAGATTTTCATCGGCATTACGGTGTGATTAATGATAAAAAGCAACTCGTCAAACCGATTAAAGTGACTGCGACGGATCCGGCAACTGCGACTCGAGAATTTAGTCCTATTGTTGCTGATGAGTCCATTGTTGAAGAGCGAAGGAAGAGAAACGCAAGACGAAGAATTTATGCAAGGGTTCGCTATAACCAGCGTAAAAAACTTCGCAGAAAAACCGATATAATCAACAATCCCTCTCAAAGAGTCATCTCTGAAAGTGCAAATGAGTCATTAAACCATGAAAATTTAAAGGATGAAGCTCCTCATGCCATGAAAGATTTGTCGGCTCCCATTCACAAAGTTGATATCAAAGTGTAATTCTTTATCAACCATTAAAACCCCGTTCTAAGAACCTGGCTATTGGCTTTTTGGGGTTGCCAAAAGTAACACAATGTCACCAGGAAAATAGGCAATACAACATATTCCAGTTATAATCCTCTCAATAAGCAATTCATCCAAAAATAAACCCGAACCTTGTGTTAATTTTTTAACAGGTTCATTGATGCTGAAACGAATATGTCACAAATTTTACAAGAAATTTCTAAAAGGCGAACTTTTGCCATTATTTCGCACCCTGATGCGGGTAAAACCACGATTACAGAAAAGTTACTTTTGTTCGGAAACGCTATTCAGATCGCGGGTACGGTAAAATCTCGAAAATCTGATCGTCATGCGACCTCTGATTGGATGGAAATGGAAAAACAACGGGGCATTTCTATCACGACTTCTGTGATGCAATTTCCTTACAAAGATGCCATTGTTAATTTATTGGATACCCCAGGGCATGAGGACTTTTCTGAGGATACCTACCGAACTCTAACTGCAGTTGACTCTGCTTTAATGGTTATTGATTGCGCTAAGGGTGTTGAACAAAGAACCATCAAATTGATGGAAATTTGTCGTATGAGAGACACCCCGATTTTGACCTTTATGAATAAAATGGATCGTGAAACCCGTGATCCTATAGAACTGATGGATGAGGTTGAGGATATTCTGGGAATAGCCTGTGCGCCTATTACTTGGCCTATTGGCATGGGTAAAAACTTCAAAGGTGTTTATCATCTCATAGAAGATAAAATTTATTTGTATCAAACAGGCATGGGACATACGATTCAAGAGACCCAAGAAATTTTTGGCCTAAACAATCCTGAGTTAGATAAAAAAATTGGCTCTTTAGCCGATGAACTAAGAGATGAGCTAGAATTAGTCAAGGGTGCAAGTAACGCATTTGATCTAGGAGATTTTTTGGCGGGAAGGTTAACGCCGGTATTTTTTGGAACAGCTTTGGGCAATTTTGGTATCGATATGTTTTTGGATGGATTGGTTCAATGGGCACCCAAACCCTTAGCAAGGGAGGCTTCAGGTAGAATGATTCCGCCAGAGCAAGATAAGTTCTCTGGTTTTGTGTTCAAAATACAGGCCAATATGGATCCTAATCATAGAGATCGAGTCGCTTTTTTAAGAATTTGCTCTGGACAATATAATAAAGGCATAAAGCTAAAGCATGTAAGAATAGGCAAGACAGTACAAATTAACAATGCCTTAACCTTTCTTGCTGGGGCTCGTACACAGCTTGAGGAGGCTTTTGCCGGGGATATTATTGGTCTACACAATCATGGCACCATTCAAATTGGTGATACTTTCTGTGATGGTGAAGATTTGAAGTTCTCGGGTATTCCTCATTTTGCACCTGAACTCTTTAGAAGAATTCGATTGAGAGATCCACTAAAGGCGAAGCAACTTCAAAAAGGCTTAATAGAGTTATCCGAAGAAGGGGCGACACAGGTATTTAGACCCTTGGATAAAAATGATTTGATCGTGGGTGCTGTAGGTATACTACAATTTGATGTAGTCGCACAGAGATTACAGACGGAATACAATGTCGACTGTATTTACGAGCCTATCAATTTGAGCACCGCTCGTTGGGTTTATTGTGATGATCCTCAAATGTTGAAAGATTTTAGGGCTAAAGCCTCATTGAATCTTTCTTTAGATGGCGGTGATTGTTTGGCTTATCTGGCGCCAACCATGGTGAATTTAAATTTAATGAAAGAAAGATGGCCTAAAATTGAATTTAGAGAAACCAGAGAGCATTAAAATCCTTGAGCATTAAATATATTGCTTCGGTTTTTATGTGGAGGTCTTTTGGGTATAACGAACCAATAAAGTTGTTTTTTTGATACTGCTTAGAATCTGATGACCAAAATTTTCAGTGTTTAGAAACAGGCTAAAGGGGTGAAATGAAGTACCAATTATTTGATGCACATTGTCATTTAGACTCTCCAAGATTTGATAAGGATAGAGAAGAATTATTAATTTTGGCTCAGCGAGTAGGCGTTAAGGGGATTGTTCTCGCTGGTACGACTAAAGATTCATGGCGAAAAATAAGACAGTTGACTGCACTTCATCCCAGTATGTACACCGCTTTAGGGCTGCACCCTTATTTTATCGACCAGCATACAGCTGCAGATATTCGAAGTCTCGAGTTGGCAGTGGAAACTCCTCCGATTGTAGCTGTTGGCGAGATTGGGCTGGATTTTTACAACCCAGCGCTTGATAAAAATAAGCAAGTGGTGTTGTTTCATGCGCAAATTCACATCGCCAATATGGCGAAATTACCTGTTGTGCTTCATGTTCGTAAAGCTCATGATGAGGTGTTAAAACATCTGCGTATATCCAATTTTCAGCAAGGTGGTGTCGTGCATGCTTTTAATGGTTCTATGGATCAAGCTAAAAGATATATTGATATGGGCTTTGTGTTAGGTTTTGGTGGAGCAATGACTTATCAAAGGGCTACGAAACTCAGAGCTTTGGCTTCGACTTTACCCTTAAGTTCAATTGTTTTAGAGACCGATGCACCAGACATGAAACCCGTTACTTGCCAACTAGATCGCAATACACCTATCCATTTGTTGGATAATTTTCGAGTGCTATGTGAGTTAAGATCAGAAAATCATTCACAAGTGGCTTTGCAAACGACCTTAAATGCGATGAGAGTGTATCGTATAGAATAAAAACATTAGGCATTTTATGAAGACTGAAAAAAACACCAGGATAGATTTCCCAAAAACTGCGGCTCTGATTTTAGATGAGCTATGTAGAATGGGGGAAGTTGATGAGTCTCAAATGAAGGTTGCCCTATTAAAATGTTCCAAATGGCAAGCCTTAGGCATGCCTCCTCATGAAATTGTCTCAAAGTGTGAGCTATCTCATAAAATAACAGAGAAAGCCATTGATCAAAACTACATGATGAATTGGTTAAGTCGCCGTACTGGCATTGATATTGCCGAGATAGATCCCTTAAAAATTAAAGTTGAAGAAGTGACGAGTGTGATGTCTCTGGCTTTTGCCAAAAGGAATGGCATCATTGCAATTGATGTGAATAAATTTGGGATTGTGATTGCCATGAGTTGGCCGAATGAATCGGCATGGAAAGCCAGCTTGGAACAGGTGGTGAATAAACCCATACGACTGGTTTTGGCGACTCCTGAACAAATCAGGCGCTACCAACAAGAATTTTATAACTTGAGCTTTTCGGTTAAAGGAGCTAAACAAGAACACTTGCAACGCTCTGATGTGCATAATTTTGAGCAGTTGATCGAGTTAGGAGGGCGTGGGGATGTTGATGCCAATGACAAGCATGTGGTCAGAATTGTGGATTGGCTATTGCAATATGCCTTTGAACAAAGAGCCAGTGATATCCATATAGAACCTAGAAGGGATTTTGGTTATGTAAGATTTAGGATTGATGGCATGTTACATCCCGTTCAGGAGTTTTCAGCTGCCGTGACTTCAGCGGTTATTGCCAGACTAAAAATCCTTGGTCGTATGGATGTGGCTGAAAAACGCAAACCTCTTGATGGTCGTATTAAAACAAAGATTCAAGAGGGAAAAGAAGTTGAGTTGCGCCTGAGCACCTTGCCCACGGCCTTTGGTGAGAAAATGGTCGCGAGGATTTTTGATCCCGACGTGGTGTTAATGGGATTTTCTCAGCTCGGTTTGACGCAGAAAGACGAAGCCACTTGGAATCAATTCATTCGCCAACCCAACGGTATCGTCTTGGTGACTGGGCCTACCGGCTCTGGAAAAACCACCACTTTATATACAACCCTTAAATTATTGGCCAATAGTTCGGTGAATGTTTGTACCATTGAAGATCCCATTGAGATGGTGGAAGGCGCTTTTAATCAGGTTCAAGTTCAGAAAGAAACTGGCGTTGAATTTGCCTCTGGTGTGAGAGCTTTATTAAGGCAAGATCCTGATATTATTATGATTGGTGAAATTCGAGATAAAGAAACTGCCGATATGGCGATTCAAGCTGCGTTAACAGGTCATTTAGTGTTATCGACTTTGCACACTAATGATGCACCAACAGCCGTTTCGCGTTTATTGGAGTTAGGTGTACAAGCGTTTTTAATTAATGCCACACTAAATGGTGTAATGGCCCAAAGGTTGGTACGGACACTTTGTCCTCACTGTAAACAGAAAGTGCCAGCCAACCCTAATGAATGTGATATTTTCAAGTTCCACCTCAATATAGATTTACCCCAAGAGCTTTATGAACCTGTAGGTTGTAAAATTTGTCGACAAACAGGATTTTTAGGCAGGGCGGGTATTTATGAAATTATGCCTTTTGGCAAAGAACTCTCTAAAGCGGTTTCTCAAAACCAGCCACTGGAAGAGCTGAAAAGAATTGCCCAAGCACAAGATATGACGACTTTAACGATGGCTGGACTTCATAAAGTGCTGCAAGGTGAAACCAACTTACAAGAGTTGATGCGGGTGGTGGGGATTATTACTACAGATTTGGATGAGATCAGCGAATAGGTTGGAGATTTTGGCATAAGGATTGCTTTATCTTATTAATAAGAGTGAAACTTTAGATGGGCAGTTATGCAAAAAAAGCATGACTAACTCACTAGGCGCTGATTTTAGTAGGAGATATCCATGGCCAATGTTTTAGAATCTATTCTCACGCAACAGACGGTGCAGCTGGATCAAGGCTCTGTTAGTGTGAAATCTCAGATCGGTACTGGCAAAAATTTCGAAGCGGTATTAACGCATACCTTGGCGAAAAAAACCATGCCAAGCGTTCAAGTTTTGAAAAGCCAGAAAATCAATAAATCCGAGTTAAATCAAAATGTTGACACCAGTGTCTTGCAATTTCTCACTCAAGAAAGCACTCAAGAAAGCACTCAAGAAAGTGACGCCCAAAATCAATTAGATGCCATTTCAATTAACAATGACGATAAGAAAGATTTACAAAATAACCATGTAGATGACCAGACTAGTGAGTTAACAAATGATCCCGCAGTTTTGCTGCCATTTGAGAATATCATTCCCCATCCTTCAAAAATAGCAACTATCGATGATGGTTTAGATAAGATGGGCAATGATTCGACAGCTCCATGGTTGAATCGAGGCAACTCTTTGCCACAAAAAAATATTCCACTTCAAGATTCGTTCGCCCTGTTCCAGGCGCCAGTGCCAGTGAGTAAGGAAGAATTAGCTAAAGTAAATATTTTACAAAGCTCAGCGGGTAAACCATTGGGTAGCGCACAAATTATGGCGGAGAAGGTAATTTCCACTCAGGAACCTGCCAATCATGCCATCATAAAAGATATAGAGCCAGAGCTGAGCAGCCTTTCTGAAGTCTCTGAAAAGACCATAAAAAGTGTATCCCTGGATGAGGATGATCTAGCAAAGTTAATTCCATCAAAAAATTCAGGGGTAGCAAAACTTGAAGCGGGACAAAGCGAACTTATTGATGAAAAAGAGGAACCACTGAGTAAAAAAAGAGATGGACAAATGGAGTTACCAACAGACTTAACCAAAGTACAACAATTTTCCAAGATTACTCAAGCTATTTCAAAAGCCATATTATCTCAAAATTCCCTAAGCAATTCTAATCCTTCGGCCAAAGATCCCGTAGAGTCTTTGGATCCTGTTGGAATGAATGCGAACTTAAAAAAGTTGGATATAAATGGATCAGCTTTAACCCAGAGTAAACCGATAAATATCGCAGAAGATACGATGGGGAAAATATTAAAAGACCTCAAATCACTTCATGTGAGTTCTCAGGTTGTGCAATCTTCTGATAAGGTCAAACAGAGTGATTTACGCCCCAATATAGCATCTAAGAGTATCAACCAAAATTATTTTGCTGCTCCTATTAAAAACTTTGTTGAGCCATCCAATGAATCAATTACCAAGACCTTGTTGCAAGATGAAGCAGCGGTTAAAGAAGGGTTTAATCCAATGAAATTAAACCTATCCGTGACCCAAAGGCAAAAAACAGAACTTGATTTTTCTGACGCTGAACAGGATAGCGAAGGGACGGATGAGGTTCTAGTCAGAAAATTGCCAGGTTCGACTGATGTGAAGAATAAAAATGTGAAAACAGACAATAATTCAGTAGAAACAGCCTTCAATCAGCCGGCTAAAGCTTCTCAACAATTTGCTTCCATTTTTGGCTCTAATGAGCAAACAAAAAAGCAAGTTGAAGATAATATAAGTTCTCGGACAGCCAAAGAAACCGTCTTAGGTGAGATAGATAGAGCGACAGATCGCACCGATATCCCCAAATTTTCACAGCATTTAAGCACGATAAAGCAGGCCTCTGCCACAGCCACTCAAATAGAGATCAAACAGAGCATTAACAGTCCCAATTGGTCAAAAGCTTTCGTCGAAAATATGTCGATGATCAGTCTTTCTAAAAAGCAGATGGCAGAAATACGACTGGATCCACCTGATTTAGGTCCAATAAGTGTTAAAATCCATCAACATATGGGAGAAACCACGATACAGTTTCAAGTTCATCATTCTGATGTGAAACAAATGGTGGAAACCAATATAACTAAATTGAGAGATGCATTATCACAACAAGGATTAGACAATGTGAACATTGAATTGAGCCATCAAGAGCAAAGGGAGCAAAAACAATTCACCCCTAACTCTGAAATTCAAGCACGAAGCAACAAATTTGACAATGAAGTCGATTTGGATGACAGTGCTCAGAATGAAACATTGACTCAGACTCATTCAATGTCTAATGTTAATTATTTTGCTTAAAAAATAACCCTTCCGCTTAGAAAGCGATTTAATCACTTTGCGTTTGCTTAAGTCGTTAATTTTCCTATCTTAGATCTTCTGCTATGCCTTTTGAGCTTAAATTGAGAATTATCGACTTCAATACAAAAAATCAATCCAGTCGAGAATACACAATCTAAAGTGTCAATAATTTGACCTGATAATTCAGTGAACAATAAATTCAATGTAAAAAGTTAGATATCTTGTTGATTTCTTGTAAAAAATATTAAGTGGTCTATATTTTGCTTGAGAGAATATTAATTCAAGCTGGAGAACATGTTATGGCTCGTGATGAAGATTTAGAATTAAATGATGATAATGAAAATAACCCAGAAGGGAAGAAGTTCAATAAAAAACCGATCATTATTATCGCGATATTAGTGATTTTAGGGACAGGGATTGGTGTGGGGGCTTACTTTCTTTTAGGTAACAATACTGCGGCCACTTCTACGGAAACAACTGGGGAGGGGGAGCCAACAGTCCCAGATGAGGTGGTAGATAACAAAAAAGCTAAATCAGAGGCCATTTATGTTCCCATCAGTGAACCCATTTTGGTACAGATCCAAGGGAAAAAAAAGGCACGAATGCTTCAGGTTAAAATTAGCTTTTTGGTGAGAAGTTCAGTTGCCGAAGTCGCTACTCAAAAACATATGCCTTTAATCAAAAATAATCTCATTATGTATTTTAGTGCTGCTAATAGTGAAAATCTGGTAACAGCAGAGGGGAAAGTCGCCTTGAAAGATGGAGCACTTAAAGTGGTGCAAGATTTGCTAAAAGAACAAACGGGAAAGATCCAGGTAGAGCAATTATTGTTTACTGGTTTTGTGATGCAGTAACAGAATTTTTGAGGAACTCCAATTGAGTGATTTGCTAAGCCAAGACGAAATTGATGCCCTGCTTCATGGGGTGGATGACGGAGACGTAGAAACAGAAGACGATTTCCGGGCATCCGGTGAGGCTGAGGTCTACGACTTTTCATCTCAAGATCGAATTGTTCGTGGACGCATGCCCACACTGGAGATGATTAATGAACGATTTGCTCGTCATTTAAGAGTCAGTTTATTTAATCTTATGCGTAGGAATGCAGATATTTCGGTTAACGGTGTTCAGATGATCAAATTCTCTGAATATGTTCATAGTCTATTTGTTCCAACCAGCTTAAATATGGTGAGAATACATCCGTTGAGGGGAACAACATTATTTACCCTTGAAGCCAAATTAGTGTTTATTTTGGTGGATAACTTTTTTGGGGGAGACGGTCGTTTCCATGCCAAAATTGAGGGTCGTGAATTTACGCCCACTGAAAGAAGAATTATTCAAATGTTTTTGGACTTGGTTTTTATCGATCTGAAAGAGGCTTGGGCTCCCGTGCTGAATGCGCAATTTGAATATCTGGATTCCGAAGTTAATCCTGCATTAGCCAGTATTATCAGCCCTTCAGAAGTCATTGTGGTGAATAGTTTTACCATTGAGTTAGAAGGGGGAGGTGGCCAATTTCATGTGGCCATGCCTTATTCCCAGCTGGAACCTATTAGAGATAAATTAGATGCTGGTGTTCAAACTGATAGGGATGATGTCGACGAACGTTGGACTCAAGCCTTGCGCGAAGAAATCTTAAGTGCCAATGTAGAAATGAATGCCACTTTATTGAAGACCAAATTAAATTTGAGGCAAGTGCTGGGTATGAAAAAAGGGGATGTAATTCCTGTTGAGTTACCCAAGTCTGTGGTAGTGAGAGCTGGTGGATTACCGAGTTTTAGAGCTAAGTACGGTGTCTCCAGAGGCAATGTTGCATTAAAAATAATTGAAGAAATTGATCGTAAACATATTTTAGCCAATATAGGAGAAGTCGATGAGTGATCCAACAGATAAGGTAAATGAAGATGGTGATTTGGATGCTGATTGGGGAGATGCCATGGCTGAACAGGGGGGGGCAGAATCACAAGCTTTTGATATGGATGAACTCATTGATGAAAATCCTATCAATACCAATTCTAACCACACGCCTTCCGATGCAAAATTGGACGTGATACTGGATATTCCAGTGACGCTATCCATGGAAGTAGGGCGAACCGATATTGCTATTCGCAATTTATTACAACTTAACCAAGGATCCGTGGTGGAATTGGATCGCCTGGCGGGCGAGCCTTTAGATGTTTTGGTCAACGGAACATTAATTGCCCATGGAGAGGTGGTCGTCGTAAACGAAAAATTTGGTATTCGTTTAACAGACGTGATGAGTCCTTCAGAACGTATTAAAAAGTTGCAATAAAATGAAGAACCAAGCGATATTTATTTTATTCAGCAGTTTTTCTCCGGCAATTTTGGCGACAGAAACAGTGGCTGTGCCAAAAATGGATTATTCAGAAATTACGAATATGCTGGGTGGGCTTTTTATCGTATTAACAGTCATCTTTGTGCTCACTTACCTGCTCAAAAAATTGAATCTTTCTGCTCAATTCAATCAGCAAAGTGAAATAAAAATCATCTCTTCACTTTCTTTGAACGCCAAGGATAAATTGATATTGATTCAGGTCGGGACTGAGCAGGTTTTAATAGGTCTTAGTGCACAGGGTATTCAACTGATTAAAAATTTAGAACAACCTATAGACATTAAAAACACACAGGCTATTCCTCAAAACACAGTTTTGTTTTCAGAACATTTAAAGCGATTTTTAACCCCACAAAAAAATCAATCAGAATCACATTTAGGTGAAGGGAAATGAAGACTAAGCTCATTGTTTCACTGTTTTTGCTTTTTGTGATGATGTTGGGCAATGCGCATGCGGCTGATTTAGATTTGCCCGTGTTAACGATTAATTCTATCGATAAAGATACTCAAAATATTTCGGTCAATCTGCAAATATTATTGTTGATGACCGCCCTGTCATTTTTACCTGCAATTTTTATGATGATGACCTCATTCACCCGCTACATTATTGTGTTATCCATTTTAAGGCAGGCGATGGGGATGCAACAAACACCATCATCACAAATACTCATCGGACTCGCATTATTTTTGACATTTTTTACCATGGCACCTGTTTTTAACCAAGTCAATGAAAATGCTATTCAACCTTATTTAAATGATAAAATTCAACTGGTCGAAGCCTATGATAAGGCAATGATCCCAATGAAAGTTTTTATGTTAAAACAAACCCATGTCAACGATCTCAGTTTGTTTTCTGACATTGCAAAAGTAAAAGTCTCCTCGAGTGAACCCGAAACTATTCCTATGAATATTATTGTTCCAGCCTTTGTGACCAGTGAATTAAAAACGGCATTTCAAATTGGCTTTTTATTGTTCATTCCTTTTTTAGTCATTGATTTGGTGATAGCCAGTGTCTTGATGGGAATGGGGATGATGATGTTATCCCCGTTGATTATTTCTCTACCTTTTAAAATCATGTTATTCGTGCTTGTGGATGGTTGGGCTTTAGTCATTGGCGCTTTAGCTAATAGTGTTATTACCTAAATTAAAATGTAAACGAGGTAAATTAAATGACTCCTGAAATTGCGCTTGATGTTTTCAGAACTGCTATGCAACTGGTGGTCATTATCGTGGGTGCCATTTTACTTCCTGGATTAGTGGTAGGATTAATTGTTGCGGTATTTCAAGCAGCCACCAGCATCAACGAACAAACCTTATCTTTTCTTCCTCGATTAGCTGTGACACTTATTACCTTTGCGGTTTTGATGCATTGGATTTTTGAAAAAATTATCTTCTTTACTCAAGATCTCATTCACTCGATTCCTGAACTGATTGGGTGACTCAGATGGAATTTGATGTCGCCACAATTTATCAATCTTTCAACCAACTCATCTGGCCGTTGTTTCGTGTCGCCGCTATGTTGATGGCGATGGTTATATTTGGAACAAGGATGGTGCCTGCAAGAGTGAGAATTGTGTTGTCCATCGCCATTACGTTAATGATTGCACCCAATTTACCAGCGATGCCTGATCTAGATGTGTTTTCGGGTGCGGGTTTTATTACTTTGATAATTCAGTTGGGCATAGGTTTGAGCATGGGGTTAGCCACACGGATTATGTTTGAAACCTTTGTCTTTGGAGGTCATATGATCGCCATGCAAACTGGATTAGGTTTTTCCTCATTGGTTGATCCTGCCAGTGGTGTTCAAGTACCCGTTTTAAGCCAATTTTTTCTGTTAATGGCCACATTGATTTTCCTTGCAGTAGACGGTCACTTATTGATGTTGAAAATTTTAGTAGAGAGTTTTTACAGTTTTCCTGTTGGTGTTGATTTGCCAGTGGTAGAAAGCTTTTGGTCTCTGATAATGTTTGCTAAATGGTTATTCGCTGGTGGCGTTTTGATGGCTATCTCGGCATCTTTATCTTTGCTCATTGTGAATATCACCTTTGGTGTGTTAACCAAAGCTTCTCCTCAATTAAATATTTTCACTATAGGTTTTCCGATAACTTTAATTGCTGGTTTGGCGATTATCTGGTTAACCATGTCAGGATTTTTTACACATTTCCAACAACAGTACCTGCGTACAACCGATGTGGTTTGTGTTCTCGCCAAGGTGGATTGCTAAACCATGGCTGAAGAACAAGCTGGCGAAAAAACCGATGAGGCCACGCCTAAACGGGCGGAAGATGCCCGAAAAAAAGGCCAGATCCCTCGATCTAAAGAACTCACCACGGCTTCTTTGCTCATTTTTGCAGGACTGGGATTAAAATGGACTGGCCCTGGTATGGTTGAAACCTTATTGGATGTCTCTAAAAAAAGTTTTGGTTTTCGAGTTATTCAATCTAATGATGATTGGTGGTTGGTTTCAGTTTTAATGGATTCTGTTGCTGAAATTTTTATAGCGACTATTCCACTCTTTGCGATGCTATTTGTGGCTGCGGCTGTTTCACCGATCATCTTGGGTGGTTGGAATTTTAGTGCTGAATCCTTAGCATTTAAAGGAGATCGATTATCTCCTTTGAATGGCTTTAAAAGAATGTTTGGGATTTCTGCTTTGATTGAGCTGATTAAAGGCGTGGGGAAATTTTCCATTGTTGGAGTGGTCGCTTTCAGTATTTTAAACAAAATGTTTGATGAGTTGCTTTCTCTGGAAACTGAATCTTTGGAGATGGCGATCCAACATGGTCTCTCTTTGGTGTTATTGGCCTTTTTGGGTGTGAGCGCCTCCTTATTGATGATTGTTGCCATCGATGTGCCCTACCAAATATGGAATCATAACAAAGAATTAAAAATGACCAAGCAAGAAATTAAGGATGAGTACAAGGATAGTGAGGGGCGTCCTGAGATTAAGTCAAAAATCCGTCAACAACAAAGAGCTATGGCACAGCGACGAATGATGTCAGAAATTCCCACGGCTGATGTCATTATTACCAACCCAGATCATTATTCTGTGGCTTTGAAATATGAAGATTTTGGTACTAGAGCTCCTGTGGTGGTTGCCAAAGGTGTTGATATTATCGCTTTTAAAATACGAGAGATCGCAAGGGCACATAATATCACGATTGTCCAAGCGCCACCTTTAGCGCGATCGATTTATTACACCACGAAGTTGAATCATGAAATCCCCAATGGTTTGTTCTTAGCGGTTGCACAGGTTTTGGCTTATGTTTACCAGCTAAATACCTATGAAAAAACAGGTGGTAGAAGACCACAACTGAATGACAACATACCCATTCCTGATGATCTCAGTTACTAGGTGAATTTATGGCAGATGTAATGGCATTAACCAAAAAGCAATTTAAACTCTCTGGTTTAGGGACTCCCATCGTACTGTTGGCAGTTTTGGCCATGATGGTTTTGCCAATGCCCCCTCTTTTTTTGGATCTGATGTTTACTTTCAATATTACTCTGGCTTTAGTGGTTGTGTTAGTGACAGTTTATACCAAGCGTCCAGTAGAGTTTGCTGCCTTTCCTACGATTTTATTGGTTACTACTTTACTGCGTTTGTCCTTAAATGTGGCTTCAACTCGGGTGGTGTTACTGGAAGGACATCAAGGACCTAGCGCGGCTGGTCATGTGATTGAATCTTTTGGATCGGTAGTGGTGGGTGGCAATTACGCAGTGGGTTTAGTGGTTTTTGCCATATTAATTTTAATCAACTTTGTGGTGGTCACCAAGGGTGCCGGCAGAATTTCTGAAGTGAGTGCGCGTTTTACTCTGGATGCTATGCCAGGAAAACAAATGTCTATTGATGCAGATTTGAATGCAGGTCTTTTAACCCAAGAAGCAGCCAGTGCCAGGCGTGAGGAAATCGCGATGGAGGCTGATTTCTATGGTGCCATGGATGGTGCCAGTAAATTTGTACGAGGCGATGCTGTAGCTGGTGTCATGATCCTTTTTATTAATATTTTGGGTGGAGTGGCTATTGGCATGGGGCAACATGACTTGGACTTCTCAACGGCCATTCGATTTTATGCATTGTTGACCATTGGTGACGGCTTAGTGGCGCAGATCCCCTCTTTGCTGCTTTCTACGGCTGCAGCGATAATGGTGACTCGTCAAAATGTGGATCATGACATAGGTGAGCAAGTGATTGGGCAAATGTTATCGGATCCCAGAGCATTGTATATCTCTGCTCTCATTATGGGGATGTTAGGAATTATTCCAGGCATGCCCCATGTAGCATTTTTGGGTTTGGGATCGGTTGTAGCCGTTGGAGGCTATTTTATTAACAAAAGTAAACAGGATAAAATTGATGATGCCGAGTTGGTGGCAAAAAAAGCTGAACCAGCGCCCAAAGACACTTCCAATGAATTGAAAGAGTTAAGTTGGGATGATGTAGAACCCGTTGATCCTATTGGCTTAGAAGTAGGCTATCGTTTGATTCCGATGGTAGATAAGGCACAAGATGGAAAACTCATGTCTCGCATTAAAGGCGTACGTAAAAAGCTATCTCAAGAGCTGGGTTTTTTAATATCTACAGTGCACATCAGGGACAATCTAGAATTATCGCCTAATGGCTATCGTATCAGCCTTATGGGCGTTCCAACTAGCGAAGCAGAGGTTTACCCTGATAGAGAATTAGCGATCAACCCGGGCCAAGTTTTTGGTCGATTGGAAGGGATTGCCACAAAAGATCCTGCGTTTGGTTTAGAAGCCTTTTGGATTTCTCCTGATCAAAAAGAACAAGCTCAAACCCTTGGCTATACAGTGGTTGATGCCAGCACTGTCGTGGCAACTCATTTAAGCCAATTATTACAAGATCATGCGGCCAGTCTGTTGGGTCATGAAGAAGCTGAGCAGATCCTTAAACGTTTAGCCGTTAGCGCGCCTAAGTTGGCAGAAGAATTAGTACCGGGTGCGTTACCATTGAGTATCCTGGTTAAAATTCTCCAAAACTTACTCTCCGAACATATTCCGGTGAGAGATATCCGTACAATCGCCGAAACCTTGGCGGAGTATGCGCCTAGAAGTCAAGATCCTGACGCTTTAACTTCTCAAGTTCGTGTGGCATTAGGTCGTATGATCGTGCAAACAGTGAGTCCTGGCGTGGAGGAGATGCCAGTTATTACCATAGAACCCTCATTGGAACAAATATTGCAGAAATCTATTCAAGTCTCTGGAGCTGAGGGGGGAATTGAACCCATGTTGGCAGAAAAACTTCAGCAATCCTTGAAAGATGTGGCGCAAAAACAGGAGATGGAAGGGCAGCCTGCGGTACTTTTGGTCAATCCAGCCTTGAGATTATTGATGGCAAGATTTTCCAGGTATGCTGCACCTAATATGCATGTGCTTTCATACCATGAAATACCAGACAACAAACAAATTCGCATTGTTGCCACCGTAGGTCAGTAATTAGAGAAGAAGTGCAGTGGTTTTAAAGTGAATAGCAATTCAAAAATGATAGATATTGAGGTTTGACTATGAAAATCCGACGTTTTTTTGCAAAAGATATGAGAACCGCCTTATCTCAAGTGAGCAAGGAATTAGGTGCAGATGCCGCTATTTTATCCACCAATAATGTGAATGGTGGTGTTGAAATTGTTGCTGCAACGGATTACGAGCAAGCATTAGTACAAGCCAGAAAACAAAAAGATTCACAGCAGGAAAGCCAACAAAAAAACCTTCAACAGAAGGAGCAAAACCAAGATTCAGAAATTACCCAAGATCGAGTCAGTTTAAGTCAAAGAGCAAGTCACAGCGCTAGTTCGTCAAACATAAATCACCCTACAACCCCTGGACAACCCATGGTGAAGGAATTGCCACAAATACCTAACTCACAGATGTCACAAAGCATGTTCAAAAATAATAGAGCAAGCCACCAAGAAAATGGTCAGCTCAATCATTTCAAAGAAAGCATCGCAGATAGTTTGTCCAAAAAAGGTGCGTTAGATTGGGGACAAGATCCGGTGATTACTGGTGTTAAGCATGAATTGGAGCTTTTGAGGGGGTTGCTACAAACTCAATTGGCGGACTTATGTTGGACACGTAAGATGGAAACCAACCCTGTGAATGTGGAAATTATGCGACGTTTGGTCAGTATGGAGCTGCCAGTGTTACTTGCAGAAGCTTATGCCACCAAAATTAAGGAAGAAGAGATCGGTGAGGCTTGGTACAAGGTTGCGGCTCTATTGGCCCATGATATTGCCATTTCTAAGCTAGATCCCGTGGATCAGGGCGGTTGTTTTGCGCTTGTTGGGCCAACAGGGGTCGGAAAGACCACCACTGTTGCGAAATTGGCTGCGTTGGCGGCTTTAAAATATGGCCCTGAATCCGTTGCGATGATTTCCACAGATAGTTATCGCATTGCAGCACATGAACAACTTAAAATTTATGGGCAGATATTAAATGTACCCGTTATTTCTGTATCCAATGCCGATGAGATGGCGCAGACTTTAGAGCACTTTTCTAATCGGCGTTTGATCTTGATTGACACTGCCGGTGTTGGTCAACGTGATCAGCGGCTTGCGGAACAAGTGAGTTGTTTGACTGGGGTTGAACAACAAATACAAAATATTTTAGTGTTATCTGCTACGGCTCAAATGTCCGTTTTAACTGAAACAATTCAAAGATTTGGGCAGTTAGTGTTAAAAGGAACTATATTAACTAAGTTAGATGAGACAACGAGTTTGGGACCAGTGATCACCACATTGATCAGGACAAAACTACCCTTAAGCTTTATCACTGATGGACAAAATGTTCCTGACGATATCCATGGAGCCAAATCACATCAAATCATTGCCGATGCGATTTCATTAGCCAATCGTTATCCTTTAGAAAAAGATGAGGAATGGAAAATTGCTCAAGGTTTATCTCCACTAAAAAGAGTGAGCTAAAGTTGAATACCACTGACCAAGCCACAGGGCTGAGGCAACGACATATGACAAAACCCGTGAAAGTAATTTCAGTAACTGGCGGAAAAGGTGGTGTGGGGAAAAGTAATTTATCCCTAAATTTGGCTATTTCTATGGCAATGGAAGGTAATCGTGTCATGTTACTGGACGCAGATTTGGGTTTGGCCAATATTGATGTGATGTTGGGATTACAAGTGAAGCGTAATTTATCTCATGTTATCAAGGGAGAATGTGAATTAGTTGATATTGTGATTAAAGGACCAGAAGGTATATCTATTGTTCCTGCAGCATCTGGCACCCAATCCATGGCCAGCTTGAGCGAAATGGAACATGTGGGATTGATTCGAGCTTTTAGTTCTCTTAGCGAACAAGTGGACACCTTAATCATAGATACGGCTGCAGGTATATCAGATAACGTGATCAGTTTTACCTTAGCCAGTCAAGAGGTGGTGGTCGTGGTTTGTGATGAACCTACCTCTATTACAGATGCTTATGCTTTGATGAAAATACTCAATTGCGAGCATGATATTTATAAATTTAGAATTTTGGCGAATATGGTACGTTCTCCTCAAGAGGGCAAGAATGTTTTTGCCAAGTTATCTGCTGTCACTGAGCGCTTTCTAGATGCGACACTGGATTATATGGGATCAGTTCCTTTCGATGAAAACGTACGTAACGCGACGAAAAAACAGAAGGCTTTAGTTCAACTTTTCCCGCGTTCTCCCGCTTCAGTTGCTATTCGGCAAATAGCGAAAAAAATGCATGACTGGCCTAAGCCTATCTCTGCATCGGGCAATATAGAATTCTTTATGGAAAGATTGGTAAGAGGAGCTTTGGGATAAGATGTTAGCTGGTGGTATTGCTATGTACAACAATCAACAAAGCCAACAACAATTGGTTATACAGCATGCTGGATTGGTTAAGCGTATTGCTCTACATGTTCTGGGCAGGCTGCCTGCTAATATACTACTGGATGATTTGATTCAGGCGGGTATGCTAGGGTTATTGGAAGCTTCGAGTAAATTTGATCAAACTAAAGGTGCTAGTTTTGAAACCTATGCGGGTATTCGTATTCGCGGCTCAATTATTGATGAAGTGAGACGAGGAGATTGGGCGCCGCGCTCGGTTCATAAAAATGGACGCCACATTGCCAAAGCCATCAGTGAAATTGAACAGAGAACAGGACAAGATGCCAAGGATGAAGACGTAGCCAAAGAATTGGGTGTCGATGTCGATCAGTATCATCAAATGGTTAAAGATGTGTCTAATGTCAGGCTAATTGGTATTGAGGATGCTGGGCTAGATGAAGAAAACTTAGGAATATCCGGTGAAAATGACGGTAACCCTTTAAAAAACGTCTATAATTTAGATTTTAAAGAGACATTGGCTCAAGAAATTGACAAATTACCAGAAAGAGAAAAATTAACCATGGCTCTCTATTATGACGAAGAACTTAATTTAAAAGAAATAGGTGCTGTGTTGGGTGTAAGTGAGTCAAGAGTGTGCCAATTACACGGACAGGCACTCAGTCGATTAAAATCTCGGCTGAGTGACTGGAATTGATTTTAACTTAAACTATGCTTGTTGTAGAATGCTTTGTACTTTAACAAGTCTGGCGTAGCGATTTTGATACGACCAATAAGGTAGAAAATATAGCCTGGAGGTTACTTTGGATAAAAACATGAAAATTCTTGTAGTGGATGACTTCTCAACCATGAGACGCATTATTAAAAACTTACTACGAGATCTAGGGTTTACGAATACCGTTGAGGCAGATGATGGTAATACCGCTTTACCTATACTCAAGACTGGTGGAATTGATTTTCTGGTGACTGATTGGAATATGCCTGGTATGCAAGGTATAGAATTGGTGAAACAGGTGAGAGCTGTTGAGGCAATAAAATCCTTACCTATTTTGATGGTAACCGCAGAAGCTAAGAGAGAACAAATTATCGAAGCTGCTCAAGCGGGTGTCAATGGCTATATTGTTAAGCCCTTCACTGCGGCCACCTTGAAAGAAAAGATTGATAAAATCTTTGAGCGTATTA
>Ga0210050_1002073_pt1 | contig 20070 bp, 21 predicted proteins | sample CryGey132114_all_FD_185463 | JGI IMG/M metagenome (GOLD analysis project Ga0210050, IMG submission 185463) | Groundwater microbial communities from aquifer - Crystal Geyser CG22_combo_CG10-13_8/21/14_all (SPAdes) (version 2) | ecosystem: Environmental > Aquatic > Deep subsurface > Groundwater ...
CTCTTTCGGAGGCTCAAAGGCTATCGTCGTATCTTCAGTCGCTTTGAAAAGCTCGACATCATGTTCATTGGCTTTATTCTTTTCGTGCTTATCGTGGAGGGTCTTAAATAGTGTTAACACGCCCTAGCTCGCCTCAAATACACAAAATAAGCAAAAACGCTCTTTTTTTCAAAATACCACGCAACCTTTCCTGCACTTCTGCGAGAAGGGAGGGTCACGAAAGATGCTTGCCAAACGTAAAAACTGCAGATGAAGCTTTTCAAAGCATGCAAAACATGTTCAGTAGGCCACTTTCTACGACGTATAGTTAATTATTCAGGTCTGACGGCAATACCTCCAACGCCACAGCATATGTGCTGTGTGGGAGAGCTCCAACGCCATGAGACCTCACAAGATTTGTTTGAGGAAATCTCATGCAACGAGGAGAACAGATGTCTACCCCTATCGAAACACCCCAGTTAAGTTTTAAGCAGTTTAACCTTCTTCCCGAAGTGATCAAAGCCATTGAAGGCCTTGGATATGAAACTCCATCGCCCATTCAAAGCGCGGCTATTCCCCACATTCAAAATGGCGAAGACATTATCGGCCAAGCCCAAACGGGAACCGGAAAAACCGCAGCATTCGCGTTGCCACTTTTGTGCAAACTCGATCTGCGCAAAACCTTGCCACAAGTGCTTGTGCTGGTTCCAACACGCGAACTTGCCATTCAAGTTGCTGAAGCCTTCAAGCAATATGCTTCCTTCATGCGCCAACTGAATGTGTTTCCCATTTACGGAGGCGCCGATATGGGTTCGCAATTAAAACACCTCGCACGCGGAGTGCATGTAGTAGTGGGAACTCCCGGCCGCATCATGGATCACTTGCGCAGAAAATCGCTTCGCCTCGATACTCTTTCTTGTGTGGTACTTGATGAAGCCGATGAAATGTTGCGCATGGGTTTTATTGATGATGTGGAATGGATTTTAGAACATGCACCCGCAAAACGCCAAACAGCGCTCTTTTCCGCAACGCTGCCAAAAGTTATTCGCGGCATTGCAGACAAATATCTTTCCAATCCTGTTGAAATTAACATCAAGGCAAAACAAGCCACAGCAGATTTGATCAATCAAAAATTTTGCATCGTCGCTGGAAATCAAAAGCTAGATATGCTCACCCGCATTTTAGATTCAGAAGATTTCGACGCCACACTTATTTTTGTACGAACAAAAACAGCAACGGTTGAGTTAGCACAAAAGCTACAAGCACGCGGATATGCGGCCGAAGCTCTCAGCGGCGATGTTGCACAAAAATCTCGCGAGCGCATTATTGAACAATTAAAAAATGGAAGACTTGATATCGTCATTGCAACCGATGTGGCCGCACGAGGCCTTGATGTAGACCGCATCACACATGTCGTGAATTACGATATTCCACACGATACCGAATCTTACATTCATCGCGTTGGCAGAACTGGACGTGCTGGCAGAAAAGGTGAAGCTATTCTTTTTGTAAATCCTCGCGAAATTCGTATGCTCAATATTATTGAACGCGCGTCGAAACAAAAAATGACAAAGATGCAACTCCCAACACATGAAGCCGTACAAAGCAAACGCTTCAGAGCCTTCAAAACCAAGGTGGAAGCGGCTTTGCAAGACGTGAAACTTCCAAAGTATCAAGAATTTGTTTCAAAGTTTTGTGCAGAAACTGGCACCGCAGAATTACTTCTCAGCGCAGCATTGTGCAAAATGGCGGAAGGAAAAACATCGCTCTTTCCTGATAAAGAAAAATTTGCCCCACTTCGTGAGACGCAACCTTCAAGAGATGAGAGACCAAGAAAATATTCTGCTCACAAAAAAGGAAAGCCATTTTCGGGTCAAAAACCTTTCGGAAAAAAGAAATGGGACTCGAAATCAGAAGGTAAAAAAAGAAGCCGTGCGCGCTAGATTTTTTCGGAGACCTCAAAGCTAAACTTGAACAAAAGGGCACTGTAGTGCCCTTTTTTTGTATTTCTTCCTTCCCATTTCAAAAGGTTTGTGAGATGAGGGCCTTTGGCGCATCGTTCTTTTTTCACGTTCTTTTTACACTTTCTAATACAAGAATTACCGCAGAAATTTTCTGCTTTCTTATATTATTTTTTTCACCAGCTTTTCCCAAAAAGTGAATCCCCATGTTTTTTTATGGGGAAGGAGAGTGTAAAAATGAAGTCCCCGCATAAAATTTTAGTCACAGGTGCAACTGGTTATGTTGGTGGAAGGCTTGTCCCTTATCTGCTTGAGAAGGGATACCATGTTAAGGCCATTAGTAGATCACTCAAAAAACTTGAAGGGCGATCTTGGGCAAAGCATCATCATGTCGAGCTTTGCGAGGTTGATGTGCTTGACAAAGATGCATTATGCAAAGCCATGGAAGATTGCACAGCTGCATATTATCTTGTGCATTCGATGCTTCCCGGCGAAAAGAAATTTCGTGAAACCGATAAAGATGCTGCAATGGTTTTTAGAGATGCAAGCAGAACCTCTCCTCTTAAACGCATCATCTACCTTGGGGGACTTGGAGCAAACAACGAAAAACTTAGCGAGCATCTTCAATCGCGCCAAGAAGTTGCGCATATTTTAAGTGAAGGTCCTGTTCCCACTACTCTTTTACGTGCAGCACTTATTATTGGCTCTGGTTCTGCATCGTTTGAAATTCTTCGCTACCTTGTTGATAGACTTCCACTCATGACCGCGCCAAGATGGATAAACACTTTGAGCCAGCCTATCGCCATTCGAAATGTCATTCACTATTTACTTGGATGTTTAGAGCACGATGAAACAAACGGAAAAACCTATGACATCGGCGGCCCAGATGTTTTGTCCTATCGAAAGCTCATGGAAATTTATGCCGAAGAAGCTCACTTACGAAAAAGAATTATTGTGCCGCTTCCTTTTTTAAGTCCGCGCCTCAGTTCATACTGGATCCATCTTGTTACTCCTGTCCCCGCAAGCATTGCAAAACCGCTGGTTGAAGGCTTGCGCAATAAAGTGGTGTGCAAAAATAAAGACATCGAAGCCATCATTCCTCAACACTTGCTTTCTTGCCAAGACGCCATCAGCCGCGCGCTTGAACGCACAAAAACAAATACCATCATGAGCCATTGGACCGATGCTGGAAAAATTCCTCCTTTCGAATGGGGCTACGAAGGCGATCCACAGTGGACTGGCGGAACATTGCTCACCGATAGGCGCGTCATTGAAATTCCTGTTAGCTCTAGCAAAGTGTGGAAGGTCATCACAAAACTGGGCGGAAAAAACGGTTGGTATCACGGCAATTGGCTGTGGAGTGTCAGAGGCTTTATTGACAGGCTCTTCGGAGGAGTAGGCTTAAAGCGCGGCCGAAGAGAAAGTGAAATTATTTTGCCAGGAGATGCCGTCGATTTTTGGCGCGCCGTTCAAGTTGATCCCAGTAAAAAACTTGTCCTTGTTGCCGAAATGAAATTGCCTGGCCAAGCAAGCTTAGAATTCAAATTGAGCTCTCCCGGGAAAGACAGATGTATTCTCACTCAGACGGCGAAGTTCAAACCAAAAGGTCTCATGGGTCTTCTTTATTGGTATAGCATTTTGCCACTTCATCATTATGTGTTTGGAGGCATGCAGAAAAAAATTGCAAAACTTGCAGTATATGGAACTGCGCCCAAAAAGGCGTTTTCTCTCTACTTATAAAACTTGGTGAACGTTATCTCTCCTTAAAAAGCAGCCTCCTTACTAGTATTGGCTGCTTTTTTTACATTTACCAGAAAGTGCCTGGCACTTTTTGCTTAAAAAAAAGATGACTTTTTTTTCAAAAGTCATCTTCATTTTTTTGTGCACATCATTAAAGCTTACTCTTGGTCATTCATGCGATCGCGCATTTTTCCTCTTCGTGTTTTGAATTTTTCTTTTCGATCTTGCTTTAACTGGTACATCTTATTTCGTTGCTCGGGAGTAAGCACAGCACGAACAGCCAGCATATGCTCAAAGCGCAAATCTGAAAGTTTTGCTTGAACTGATTTATTTTGATCATGAATTTTTCTCAATTCTGCATCCGACATGCTTGCAGTTTTTTTCTGAATTCATTTTTTCATAAGATGATTTTTTCTGATCAAAAAGTGGTTTTGTTTCGGCTTGATATTTTTTCTTGAGCTCACTGATTTTATTTTTTTGTTCCTCATTCAAATTTAACTGCTGTGTCATTCTTTCATTCATCATTCCATGTCGATCACCTTGATCCGCGCTTGAAAGTAGCGGGCTTGCGCAAAAAAGGGCAAGGGCAAAACTAAAAGCTATTACTGTTTTCATGACATCCTCCTTAGGTAAATCTTACAGACGAAGTAAATGTGGTTGCACCAAAAGTTCTTTTTCATTTCTCGTGAGCCGTTTAATCTCAGCTTCACGTTTCATAGCCTTTGATTTCGAATTCAACTTTTCTTGATACACAAGCTGCTTCACACCAAAGGCTCGTGTGAATTTTGCGCCTTTTCCAGTTTTGTGCGCCTTCAGCCTTTCTTCGAGATCAACCGTAAAGCCAGTATAAAAATTTCCATTGAGCGCTTCCAGCATGTACACGTAGTAAGCTTTTTTCATGAGCGCCACTATAGCATAGCAGAGTTAAAAGGGAAGTTCTTCGCGGTAATAGGGTTGGGTAAAAAATGTACGCAATTTGTCGCCGGCTCTTCTCAAAAGTTGCTTATCAACGGTTGGCGTAGCAAGTGCTTGGTTTAATTCTGGAACTCCATTTAAAAATTTCATGGTACCAATCACATTTTCCGCACTTCTGAATGGATACTGAATATGAAACGCAAGGTAAAAAGAACCGATCTGTGGAATGGTTAATGAGGATCCTGAAAAAGCAGCTTCATATGCTTCATCGAAAATTTTAACTAGTGGCTTTTTTGTTTCACTCAGATGAGAAAGGTCATCAAAAACTTGAAGGGCAAAAACACTTAGAGCTGCATCTGAAAACATTCGGGCAGTTTGATACGTATTACAAGCTTGCTTTACATCATCCACATTTTTCGATTGCCCAAAATAATGAGAAATAAAACCAGATGTGCATGTTGCAAAATTAAAAAGATAAGCACTCCCTTCAATATCACTCAATGGCATTTGATGAAAGATACCAGTTTTTTCTCCTCCACGCTGCTGATCTGAAAGAATCATACTTATAGCGTGAAAAGTTTCGTGTAATAGCACATGCACATTTATCAATGTCATGGGCTGGTTCTGTTTGGTCCTTACAGCAAGAACAACTTTTTCATTTAGTGAAAGAGCTGCATTAGTAGGATTGCACGATGATGTATGTGAGATGTCAAAAACAAGACGACTTGCAAAAGGTTCTTGATCAAGATCGAAACCCAAATCTTTGAAAAAAACCTTTGCCACTTCAACAGACTGTTCAGCGATAATTCTTAAACTCCTTTGCTCGGTTTTTCTCTTTAGAGCAATAATAAGTTCATCAAAGTTAATGTTTGGTCTTCCTTTTTTCAATTCTTTCACCAAACTTTGAAGTGGCGTTGCAAAAAATGTAAGCGCAGATTTTATATCAGCTCTTTCAATATCAGGAGTTTTATAACCAACATCTAAAAAATGTGGCGACACCTCCGAAGCGTTTGACTTAAAATTTGAAGCGGCCCATATCACAAAAGTCTCTTTAGCCTGCTGAAGGTTTTCTCGTTCCGTACGCATCAGATTTATCAAGTTCATATCAGCATCAGAAGTTGGAACATTATAAGCAGCAAGATTTTTTTCTTTTTCTAGAATCTGTAGAAACGCCGCTCGCTCCATATCAGCTTCATTTGAAAAAACGGGAGAAATATTTTTAGGGGATAACTTTTTATAGGATGAAAAAAGAGCTTCTCTGAAAAAAGAAATGGTATTTGTAAATTTTATTTCTTCCTCTAAAAATGCTGCTGGAGCGGTGCAGGAAAGCTTCCCCAGCCTTCTGATAACGGATCTGTTTGTTTCGAGAGCCAAAGCAGTAGTTTTCACGGGCTCAACAACTTCTGGCTTAAATAAATTTTCTGAAAAATCTTCGGTGAGATCTTGGCGAACCTCTTCGGTATATCCAGCTTGGTTTTGCTTGGCATATACAAGTTTTGCGGAATCAAGTGAAACAGCATCAAAAATATTTTCCATGCTTCTTGAAGAAGCTGCATCAACTAAACTATACTTTCCATTTTGATTCAGAAAAATAAATGCTGAATGATAAAGGGTTCCATCTTGTTCAAAATCTGGAAGATAATAATCAAAAAATAAAAGCGACTTTCCTTCTTTTCCGTCAGCTGGAAGCGGAAGGCTAAACATTCTCTGCAAACCGTGATGATCTTTCCAGCTGGGAAGCACGCGCGGCTCATCGCTGCCGCGTTCAATGACGTGCACCAAGTGATCAATCGTTTCCTGCGCAGGCGCCACAAAAGCCTGGCGCTCATCATTTGCTTCCATGGCTTGAACATGAAGCGGAGGAATATTATTTATTTGAAGGTCGGCCATACATTTATCTTTCTGAAAACTGTGTCGTGAAACCCTTATTTTACAAGTGTTTGCGGGCGCTTGTAGTAGAGAAAAAGGTAAAAAGTCAAGGAAAGAGCTGGCGAAAAACTATCGCAAACCAGGTCAAAATAAAACGGTTTAAACCTTGCAAGTTCTTGATAAATCAGCGAAAGATCTGCCCGCCATGATTTATGACGTCATTATTATTGGAGCGGGAGCAGCAGGTCTTATGAGTGCTGTGTCTGCGCTTTCACGTGGAAAGACGGTGCTTATTCTGGAAAGCAACGACAAGCCTGGGCTCAAAATCCTCATCTCTGGCGGCGGACGCTGCAATTTCACCAACCTCTACGCTTCGCCTGAGGCCTACGTTTCCGGGAACCCGCATTTTTGCAAATCGGCTTTAAAGCAATTTACGCAGCACGATTTTATCAGCCTCGTTGAAGAAGATGGCATTGCTTATTACGAAAAAACTTTGGGCCAACTTTTTTGCGAACATTCTTCAAAGGAAATTTTAGATCTTCTCTTAAGACGCATTCGAAAACTTGGCGGAACACTCAAAACAAAAGTTCATCTTCACAAAGTGGAAAAAGAGAAAAAAAATATTTTTTATGCTCATGCTGAAAACGAAAGCTATCGCGCAAAAAATATTATTGTTGCTTGCGGTGGACTTTCTTTCCCTCAACTTGGCGCAACAGACTTTGGTTACAAACTGGCCAAACACTTTGGGCACAGCATCACCAAGCTTGATCCTGCACTTGACGGTTTTGTTTTTGCTGAAAAAGAAAAGAAATATTTTTCTTCACTCTCCGGAATTTCACTTGAGACAAGGGTTAGCTGCAACTCAAAACATTTTGAGGAAAACATTCTCTTTACGCACATCGGCATAAGTGGGCCTTCCATTCTAAAAGCTTCGCTCTATTGGCACAAAGGGGATGAAGTGTGTATTGATTTTCTGCCCAAAATTAAAAATCTGCGAGAATATTTGGATGAGAAAAGAAAATCGCATCCTAAAAAAATGGTGTTTTCACTTTTTTCACAAGATCTTCCAGATCGTTTTCTGGAAAAACTTTTTGCATACGGAAAAGTAAAAAATAAAATTCTAACTGAACTTACAAAGCAAGACATGCAATTGCTTGAAACACTTTTAAAAACATTTCGCTTCACGCCAAAATCTTGCATTGGCTACAAAAAGGCTGAAATTACCCGCGGTGGAGTAGATACAAAAGACATCTCCTCGCAAACCATGGAATCACGCCTTGTTCCGGGGCTTTACTTTGTAGGCGAAGTAGTAGATGTAAGCGGGCTGCTTGGCGGCTACAACTTTCAATGGGCATGGTCTTCGGGCTGGGTAGCGGGGAAAAATGTCTAAAATTAAAACGTAGGAAATAGTTATGATTAATATTCAATCTCTTTCAAAATCTTATGGCGCACAAGTTCTTTTTGAGGACACGTCACTGCAACTTTCGGCAGGTGAGCGTGTTGCGCTGATTGGCCGGAATGGTTTTGGCAAATCGACGCTCTTTCGTATTTTGCTTGGACAAGAACAAGAAGATCAGGGCAACATTCAAATTCCAAAAAATTATCGCATCGGCCACTTAGAGCAGCATTTGCACTTTACCAAACCAACACTTTTGGAAGAAGCCTGCTTAGGTTTGCGCGAAGAAGAAATCCACTTCGAATATAAAGCCGAGCGCATTTTGTTTGGCCTTGGTTTCACCAAAGAAGACATGAGCAAAAGTCCGCATTCGTTTTCTGGCGGTTTTCAAATTCGCTTGAACCTTGCAAAACTTTTGGTCTCTGAACCAAATTTACTTTTGCTGGACGAACCTACCAACTACCTGGATATCGTTTCCATTCGTTGGATTGTTCCATTCCTCAGGTCTTGGGATGGAGAGCTGATCATCATTTCCCACGATCGAGAATTTTTGAATCAAGTGTGCACACACACAGCACTTATTCATCGGCAAAAAATAAGAAAAGTAAAAGGTGGAACGCAAAAACTTTTTGAGCTTATCGCCACCGAAGAAGAAACCTACGAAAAAACTAGAATCAATGAAGAAAAACAACGCAAGCATGCCGAAGCTTTTATCAATCGCTTTCGTGCGCAAGCTACAAAAGCTGCTTTGGTGCAATCGCGCATTAAAGAACTTGAAAAGATGAAGGAAAAAGAAAAGCTTACCGACGTCGCTTCGCTGAGCTTTGATTTTAGGCTTCTTCCGCTGAATTCAAAAAAAGCAATGGACATCAACAACATCAGTTTTGCATTTGAAAAAACGAATCCGCTTATTTCACATTTGGAACTCCAAATAAAAACTGGTGATCGCATTGCCGTCATTGGAAAAAACGGAAAAGGAAAATCAACTCTACTTTCTCTGATTGCTGGAGAATTGAAGCCGAATGTTGGCAGCATTCATCCCAACGCAAATTTGGAAATTGGTTATTTCGGCCAAACCAATATTGCGCGGCTTGATGAAACTCTCACCGTTGAAGGTGAGGTGGCTTCAAGCAATGCACAACTCAACCGAACACAAGTGCGCGGCATTTGCGGCATGATGATGTTCAGCGGCGTGCTTGCCGAGAAAAAAGTTTCGTCTCTTTCGGGTGGAGAAAAAAGCCGCGTGCTCTTAGGAAAAATTGTGGCAAAGCCCAGCAATTTTTTATTGCTTGATGAGCCGACAAACCATTTAGACATGGAGTCCATCGAAGCCCTCACCGAAAGCATTCATCGCTTTAAGGGAACGGTTGTGATTGTAACGCACAGTGAAGAAATGATTCGCCGACTTGCCACAAAACTTGTGGTGTTCGATCGCGACAAGGTGATTGTGTTTGACGGAACCTATGATGAATTTTTGGAAAAAATTGGTTGGGATGAAGGAGAAATTCCTGCCCAAAAGGAAAAGAAAATCGAAAGCGAAAAACCTCAAATAAAAAATAAAAAAGAATTAAGAAAACTTCGAGCACAAGAAGCCTTGAAAAAAAAGCAAGCAGCAGAACCAAGTGAATCAAACATAAAATCACTTGAAGAAAATATCACGCGCTTGGAAAAAGAATTGAAGCAAGCACATGAAAAACTTATCAATGCTTCTCGCGAAGGAAATTCGCTTACTATTTCGCAGCTCTCGAAAAAAACCAAAGAGCTGGAACTTGCTATTGAGCAACAGTTTAATGAATTAGAAAAAGTATCGAAAAATTCAGAAGGCTAGTTCAACCTTTTCTCCCTCCCCTTAATCCCCTCCCACTAGGAGGGGAAAATGAAGATGGCTTCACCACACAAAAAAACGGGCAAAGAAAGTATCTTTGCCCGTATCTTTTTGTGTTCAGCTAAACCTTAGTGAGCGTGATCGGCTTCTTCGCTGCCTTCAGAACCTTCATCCATCATACCTTCATCGCCAGCATCCATTGACTCTTCTTGCATTTGCGGAGCTGCTTGTTCTGGCATTGTTTCTTCTTGAACTGCTTTTTGTGCATCGTCTGACATCATGTTATCAGCTTTTTTTGTGCATGCTACCGTTGCAGCAAGCGTTAACACCAAACATCCTAACAAAAGATTCTTTTTCATACCTTCTCCTTAATGTAAGTTTTGTTCTTCCTTAAGAACGTGGGGAAATAAGCGTAAGCCAACAAATATGTAAAGAGCAATTTTTACTGTTCTGAACGCTTTTAAGGCGTTTTTGGCAAAACAAAATTGGCTCCAAAAAGCTGCAAAGCGCCAGCATAAACACAAAAAAGATGGCAAAATATGCTTTTCTTTTTCGTTCATTATCGTAGCACACTCTTTATGGATATTTTTCTTCCCATCATCAAGCACCTCGAGGACTTAGGGCTAGATACGGCTATCGAAAATGATTCGTTGCTGTTTCAGCACAACACGGCCTCGCTTATCATCAACGTCTTCAACAAATCGCAAGGTGATCAACTCATTTTTCAAGTTGATTTTGTGTTTACCACGCAAGAACTCAACGGCGAAAATATTATCGAATCTTTTTCGTCATGGGGTGAAACGGAAGAAGATGCACTTGCCATGGCGTGCAATTCATTTTTGAACAGTTCATTTCCATTGTTGCTCAAAACTTATCTTGGCATCGAGCACGATGGTGTTTCAGAAGAAACCATCAAGGTAAAAAGCATCAAGTGGAATTTATACATCAGCCCAGCGCTGTGCATTGGCGAGGGTTCCGAAGATTACATTTCGTATCTCTATACTTATTTACTGAGCTATCTGGAACAAAAAGAGACCAAGCTGAAAAAGCACTGGATACGCGCCTTTGTGGCCAGCACTTCACAAAAAGTAATCACAGAAGTTCTCTTCGACAACGAAAACTGGGAAGAACTTGAAGACGAACTCAAAAATGGAATGCAGCCAAACATCAATGATACATATTCAAGTGTAAGGCTAGCCGTAAGCTTAGTGCCTATTGTGCATTAGAAGATTACACCTCATCCTCAAGCAACGGGAAACTGCGGATGGTTCTGTCTGAGCTGGCGGCGAAGAGGGTTTTTCCGTCATGGAAAAAGGTGATGGCGTTTACGGAACTTTTTCCGGCCTGGTAGGTGCGCAGTGAAAACTGGGCATCAAGATGAGCAATACATCCGTTGCCAAAACCAATGGCAAGCCAGCCTTGAGGATGCCACGCAAAGCAGGAGATGCTCGAACTTTTTGCAATGCCGTGCTGCGAAAGGAGTTCGCTGAGATTTTCTTCGTATACAACACTTCCATCTTTTGCATTGAGCAATGAAAATTCTTTTCCATTATTAGCCATTCCACCAACCGCCAAATGTTTTCCATCTGGGCTTAAGCTAAATGCGTAAATGGAGAATAGTTGTGCTTCGTCATAAACTCCAAGTTGTTTTTTCCAGATAATTTTTCCTGTTGAAAGCTCAAGCGCACCAACTGTGGTTGTGGTAGCAAAATAAAGTTTTTTTCCATCACGTGAAAGTTCCAAATGTTTTGCTTCAGTCCATCCATCGTCGGCAAACGGCTTATCACAAACGATTTCCGCCAAGTTAGTTTCAAAGTTGAAACCGATGAGTGCAGGTTCGTTTTCTGCAACGGTTTCGATGAGAGGAAATGTATTAAGAAGAGCTGAGTCGGTAAAATATTTAATTTTGTGCGTTCTTGAAAAAAATTCGTCTCCAAAATGCGCATTTTTTTTGGGAGTGCATGCAATAAAACTTTTATTATCTCTCCACACAAATGGTTTTTGAAGGGGAAGAATGTGCTTACATTTCCACGAAGCCGTATCAACAACCCGCACCTCGCCAGCATAGCCTTCGTACAACTTTCCCGAGCACAGCACCTTGCTGGCATCCGGCGAAAGACAGTGCGGCGCACCTGCATGCTCCACACAAGCTTGAGCCTGAAATGTTTCGGCCGAAAGCACTTGCAGCGTTGCCACTTGGCTTACAAGCTTTGGAGAAGTGCCCAGTATAATATGGGCACCGTTAAAATGCAGCAGCGACGCGGGCTTCAGCTTGCTCTGTTCACGAAAAACAATTTTTCCTTTAGGACGCTGCGTGGGCTGCAGATTTCCCTTAGAAAGGAGAAACATTTTCATGGCGCCCTTGGTTTCACTCGTTTTCGATTGATGTTGGAATAAAATATTCATTAGCCACTTCCTATCTGCTTCAGGCCATAAGAGTCAAAGCGATAATAACTTGAATAAAACATGCCTTCCAAGTACATGTTCTTCATGAAAAAAAACAAGCCTTCTCTGAGTTCTCTTTTTTTGAGAGCTCTCATTTTTGCATACATTTTTCTTTCATCCACTCAGCTTTTTGCGCACAACGTGGAAATGAGTTCATCTGAAATAAATGTGTCTGAACAGGAAATAGCTATCACAGCTCAGTTTCCGTTGCATGACATCGTTGAACATTTTCACCTGGATAAAAATAAAAATGGCGTTTTAGACGAAGATGAATTCCAAAAAAGCCTCGTAAAATTGAATGTCAAATTGTCACACTATTACAAATTATATGATGAAAACTACAAGCTCCTCCGTTTACAGCCCTGGATGTTTTCACTTTCGTCACCGCAAGCAGGCAACGAACAGCTCATTGCCAAAACCACAAGCAAACTTCCCAAAACAGGAAACAAAATCACGGTAGGTTTTTCTTCTGCCTTTTTTTTCACGATGGGGAAAGAGCACAAACACCTTCTTTCTATCAGCGATGGTGAAAAAAGCAGCAAGGCCACACTGGCCATAGGCAGCCTCAGTAAAACATTTTCGTTTACGCGCCCAAGTTTTTTTTCGTCACTTAAACACACCTTCCTTCATTTGATCGAAGGTATTTTTGATTAGAATATGTTGATAATTAGCTTCTTGTCATTCTGGGCAAAGCGAAGAATCTACTGCATTTGCGAGGAGGTCCTTCACTACGTTCAGGATGACAACACAAATAGAAAAGGTTATATGAAAATATTTCATCTCGAAAAAAATGAATTTATCGAACTTAAAAACCTGCTTAAACTTATCGACTGGTGCGAAAGCGGAGGCGCAGCTAGCACGGCTATCAGCGGCGGATTGGTGAAAGTAGATGGAAAAGTTGAACTCCGAAAACGCTGCAAACTTCGCGTTGGCCAAGTGGTGAGTTTTGAAAATCAAGAAGTGAAAATTGAAAAATAAATACTTGCAAATATGTTACGTAAATTGCTGATAAGCTCCTCCCCTCTTAGATTAAGAGGGGCCGGGGGAGTTACGCTTTTTGAGTGTAAAACAATAACCCCACCTAGCCTCCCCTTAATCTAAGGGGAGGAATAAAAACTCTCTAAACCTTCATCTTCTTCATGCTGTATTTCAGGCAACGGCGTAGCATAGCCAGCCCTCGCCAAGATAGTGTTCATGCGCTTTTGCACATATTCACCAGCTGGTAAGCGACCCCATTTTGCTGGGCTGGGAATAATGGCCACTAAAAAGGCTAGCTCTTTCCTGTTGAGAGATTGAAGCGATTGGTGAAAATAATGTTGCGCAGCATTTTCAACGCCAAAAATATTTGGTGCGAATTCAATCAGGTTTAAATAGCATTCCAAAATTCTTTCCTTCGAAAGAATTTGTTCCATGTAAGCTGCCAAAATAATTTCTCTCAATTTGCGAAACATGGTTTTGTGCGGAGAAAGATACAAATTTCGCGCAAGCTGCATCGTGATGGTAGATCCACCTCTGGCGTAACGATTTCGTTTGAAGTTTACTTCCAACGCTTGCCTCAAAGCAGAAAAATCAATGCCTTGATGCTGATAAAACTTTGCATCTTCGGCCACTACAATAGCCTGACGAAGAAAGAGCGGCAAATCTTCAAACGACGTCCAATGCAGACGAGCACTACTTTCGCTGCTTTTCATATATGAGCTTGTAGAAGGATTGGCATACCGCAAAGTGGGAATATCCAGCAGAATAATTTTCGACCACAGCAAAAGCGGAAGCAAAATAATGGCAAACAAAATGTAAGTGATTGTTCTTCTCATGGAAGAGCACCTCTATCGAAAGCCAAAAGACAAAGCAAGCTTCAGCAAAAAAGCTTTTCAGAGGAAATACTCATCGAAAATCAGACAAATGCATGATACGGATCATATCCCTTCCTGCTTTTTACTCTATAAGGAAGGCTTCTCAAAGGAGGGAATATGAAACACATCGTTACCATGTTTGTCGCAGTATTTATTTTTTCAGCATGCTCAAACTCAGAAGGAGTATTTTCTGATGCCGGCAAAATGAGTAAAATCAAGGGCGAGGAGGTTGCAACGCTTACAGCTCCACCAAATGTGCCGCCAGCCATTACAAGAAAACATGCCACCAAAGTGCTTGTTGATCTTGAAGTGATTGAGCACGTTCAAAAGATGACTGATGGCGTTGATTATACTTTTTGGACATTCGGCGGTTCAGTCCCTGGAAGCTTTATTCGAGTGCGCCAAGGAGACTTGGTTGAATTTCACCTTAAAAATAATCCAAAAAATAAAATGCCTCACAACATCGATCTTCATGCTGTAACCGGACCTGGCGGCGGAGCCACGTCCTCCTTCACTTCACCAGGACACGAATCTGTCTTTTCATTTCAAGTGATATATCCCGGGCTCTACGTTTATCACTGCGCAACAGCACCGGTTGGAATGCACATTGCCAACGGAATGTACGGCCTTATTTTGGTTGAACCTGAAGAAGGGCTTTCACCTGTTGACCGTGAATATTACGTGATGCAAGGCGATTTCTACACCAAAGGAAAATATGGCGCAGCGGGCCTTCAGCCTTTTGACATGGAAAAAGCATTAAAAGAGCAGCCCGATTATGTTGTGTTCAATGGCGCCGTGGGAGCACTTGTTGGCGACAACGCTTTAAAAGCAAAAGTGGGTGAACGCATTCGTCTTTTCGTTGGAAATGGTGGACCAAATCTTGTTTCCTCTTTCCATGTTATTGGCGAAATTTTTGACAATGTTTTCCAAGAAGGCGGAAGAGTTCCAAATCATAATGTTCAAACAACACTGGTTCCAGCTGGAGGATCAGCCATTACTGAATTTACCGTTGATGTCCCCGGAACATTCATCCTCGTAGACCATTCCATCTTTAGAGCTTTCAACAAAGGCGCTATTGGAATGCTTAAAGTTGAAGGTGAAGACAATAAAACCATTTATTCTGGAAAAGTAAGTGACAACGTTTATCTGGCTGAAGGTGGCGCTGTACAAGAACTTCCGGGCGGTGACGAAAAAGCACCACAAGCTCAAAACAAAACTGAACAAATCAAAATGGGAAAAAATATTTACATGCAAAACTGCGTTGCTTGTCATCAAGCTGAAGGACAAGGCATTACTCACGCCTTCCCTCCATTGGCAAAATCAGATTATCTTAACGCAGACACCACAAGAGCAATTGATGTTTTGCTAAATGGTTTAGAAGGAAAAATTAAAGTTAATGGCGAAGAATATGATAGCGTAATGCCAAGCTTAGAACTGAGCAACGAGCAAATTGCCAACGTACTTACTTTTGTTTACAACAATTGGGGAAACAAAGGCGTTATTGTTACTCCTGAAGAAGTAAACGCTGTTCGTTCTCACTAGATAGATATTATGGGAAAAAATGTTTTCACGTGTTGTTTAGCTCTTTTTATTTTCTGCTCCTTGGTCAAAGAAAACTTCGCTTTGGCCAAGGAATCAGAAATGGTGTTTGTCCCAGCAGGAAACTATGATCCTTTTTACCGAGACCAAGACAAAACTGACCAATCAATACAGGTAGGATCATTTTATCTCGACACCTATCCCGTTACAAACAAAGACTTTGTAGAGTTTGTAACGCTCAATAAAAAATGGCGGCGATCACAAGCTAAGTTTTTATTCCGAGAAAAAACCTATTTGCAGCATTGGACAGATGATCTTTCCGTTGCAGAAGAACTTGAAAAAAGCCCTGTGGTAAATGTTTCATGGTTTGCAGCCAGAGCATATTGTGAAAGCAAAAAGAAACGACTGCCCAGCATGGACGAATGGGAATATGTTGCGCGAGCCGGAACAAAAGCGAAAAACGGAAACAAAGAAAAAGGTTTTCTGAAACGTATTTTAGACTGGTATGGAAAGCCAAGCGTTGAAAAACTTCCGCCAGTCGGATCAACCTACAAAAATTATTTCGGCATCTTTGATATGAACGGTTTAATCTGGGAATGGGTTGAAGATTTTAATACTGTTCTGCTCACCGGCGAATCTCGCGGAGATAGTGGCGTTGAACGAAAACTCTATTGCGCTGCAGGGTCCGTTGGCACTGCAAATCCCGAGGACTATGCAGCCTTCATGCGCTTTGCCTTCCGCGCCAGTTTAAAGGCAAAATATAGCTCAAACAATCTTGGATTTCGATGTGCAAAGGAGAAATAACATGCTTCAAAAAATCTTTCTTACTCTCTGTTTTGTGTCACTGCTTGCTTGTCACCGTCAAGCACCGCAAGAAATGTCTCAACATCATGACCATGAAAGCATGGAAGCTTCAACTGTGAGTGATCAATCCATTTACTTGCTCGAATCAGCTTGGAAAAATCAGCACAACAAAACCGTGAACCTTCAAGAACTGAAAGGGAAAGTGCTGGTGCTTACCATGATTTACACCAGCTGTGAATACGCCTGCCCACGCATTGTTGCCGACCTCAAACGCATCGAAGATGAGCTTGGCTTCTTTGCAAAAAGCAAGGTTGAATATGTTTTGGTTTCAATAGATCCAAAACGAGACAAGCCAGAAAAACTCAACAGCTTTTCACTTAAAAACGAATTCGGAAAAAATTGGACCCTACTCACGGGAAGTGCATCGAACGTAAGAGAACTTGCCGCAGTGTTGGGAGTTCAATACAAACAAACGAACAACGACTTCTCACATTCCAATCTCATCAGCATCATCAATCAAAAAGGTGAAATTGCGTATCAACAACAAGGCCTTGGAACCAACCCAAGCGAAACCATTCGCCATATACAAGCGTTACTTCACTAACTACTTCGCAAAAGTGTGAATGTATTCAATCACCGATTTGATTTCAGCGTCACTGAGTGAAGATCTCCAAGCTGGCATTAAGGCGGAGAGCTTATTTGCGGCGCCACCATCTTTAATTACTTTTGCCAAATGAGCATCTGTACGAGATTGGAAAAAAGCTTTATTTCGAAAGCTGGGAGGTTTTGGATTCAATGCTGCAGAAGCTGCACCATCACCAGCGCCAGTTGCACCATGACATGCCACGCAAAACTGGTTGTACTTAGCTTTCCCAACCGCAATGTCAGCGTGTGCAAACGATGAAAAACAAAACAGACTCACCACAAAAACTAAAACGAGACTTTTCATAAACCCTCCTTTATTGATGACATTTTGAACGAACAATCACCTTCGACAAAAAAACACAAGCCCATATAAGACATCCTATAATCCACGCTATTGCTGCATATGCCAAGTGCGACACATACAAATCTGAGAGCATATGCGCTGTAACACGAGTAATCATCGCAATAAAAAACAAAACGAGCATAAACCAAAGCGCCTTAGATTTTACTTCCAATTGCTGATCATGACCTCCATGAGACAAAGTAACTCTGGTAGCAACTGCAAAAAACATAAGCGACAAGGCGCCTATAAAAATTATGTGGTTAAAATGAACTGAATATTGAGTCCAAAAAACTGCTGGCCACGAACCAAGTGCAAACATCCAAGAGCTTAACCACAAGCATTTGCTCAAGATACCTTTGCTCTTTGGAAAAAGATAAATTCGCCATTCAAACAACACAATCCAACTGAGCAAAAGTGCACGAAGTATTTTTCCGAGCCCGCTTGAAAAAAATGCTTCCACTGCAAAACTTGCATACAGCAAAACAACATACACCAGCTGAATTTTTTTCAACTTTTCATCCAAAGATGTACTCAAAAAAGGATGACCCGCATGAAGCATTGCTGGATTTACTCTGGATATTCCCATAATACTTGGAAGCAATTTTGTTCCCACGCCAAGTGCGAATCCAAAAAAAGTTCCATACCAAAATAAAATCTGTGCAAAACGAAGAAGCTGTGAAGCAAGTGGAAAAATGTCATTCACCACCAAAAGCACAACACTCACAAGTGCACTTGCCATTCCAGCACCTACAAACACAAACGCTGGTGGCAGCTTCACCTTTTTTTGCTGAAAACGTTTTTTCGCAAATACGAAGAGTGCGAAATAATTTCCTAAAAGAAAAAGATGAAAGAGAAGAGGCGAAGGAAGAAATGCACTCAAAAACAAAAAAAGAAACAGAAGGAAAAAAACTTGTTTTTCTTTTGGGCTTGCCGACATGGTATCGGTGAACTTTGGAATTGCGGTAAGCAAAAAACCAATGACACCTCCCAAAAAAAATCCGCCTATCATCACATCGGCGTGAAACGCTCTGGGGTAGAGAGAAATGTTTTGCAAAGAGAAAAGTATCCAAACACCAACACCCACAAGGCCAAAAAGAAAAGCGAACGGGAAAAAGATTTGATACGGATCATGTTGCCTAAAAAGCTTCATCGAAAAACTTCCTTAAAATTTTGCTGTTGTTTGAAGATATACAAAGTGGCTTTGTGTGCCGCCGCCAGTGTCAGCAAAAAAATCACCAGCCCTAAAATAAGAGTATCCCAATAAAAAGTCTGCGTACTTATTCCACACATATTTTCCAAGCAAATCAATTTCATGCCCAGCTATACCAGATGCTCCAACAGCACCTGCCCGCAATTGCGCTCCACTTGCGGCGAAGAGGCCATCTGTAACTTCTGGAAGAAGAAAAAAGTGATATGCACTTGAAAGGGTGATTTTTTCTGTTGGCTTTATGGAAACATTTGCTGAGAGATCGTGAATATTTCTCCAAGAAACAAAATCCATGTATCCATATTTATTGTGGTTGGTTGGAAAAAGATTGTTAAAGCGCTCAACCGTAGCTGTGTTTGGATCATCACCGGAAGCATGATTGTATTCCAAACCAATGCGAGGTTTTACGCGCGCAGCAAAAGTATAACCAACTTGAGCATGCCCCGCATAAGCTGCATGATTATTTGGCTGCGATTTTCCAAATTGACCAGCAGCTTCAACACCATAATCAAAACCTCCACCAAAATTTCCTTTCAGCAAAGCTCCAACCGTGACAATATCAAGACTGCGGCCCGCTGCAGAACCTGCTGCATTGTGATAGTACAAAAGATAATCTTCATAAGAATGATTTTTCCAGCCAGTCCATCCACCAAGCATTCCCGCCAAATACTGATTGGGTCCACTTTTAACGTTCACGCTTCCAAAAGTATCAACCCAAATGTTTTCACTTTTATATCGAAGCTTAAGCGCATCAAAAGCACGCCCCACATTATCCCAATCAAAATTTCCTATGAGTCTATCATCTCCGTAAGAAAGTTCTTGCCGGCCAGCGTAAACAGAGAATTTGCTGTCTGCTATATTTTCAAATGCAATGTAAGCTTGATGAAGATCGAAATCATCAACGTTGATTGCGTTTGCAACACTTCCGTTATTAGCGGCATTTCCTTCTTGCGCAAAAGTGCGCGAAAACTGCGGCTGAAAAAATATTCGCAAGTGTTCTATCGGCGTAACATCGGCATGAACGCGCGCACGAAGCAAAACGCTAGAATCGTTATCCTTGGCTCTTGCCGTGGTGGCCTGATAATTAAGACGCGTCTCACTCCGAAGACGAAGGCTTCCGCCAAAATCAATTTTCTTTTCATCTTCTGCAGAAGCGGTGGAAAAAGTTAAAAGCAAAAGCGGAAAAAACAGCAGGAATATTTTTTTCATTTTTTTCCTTTTTTAAAACTGAAGTGATATCGATTTGGAGGGATAGTGGGGAAAAAACATGCAAAGCACAAGAAGAGAATACCTGATTTACATCAGGAATTTCGAAACACAAAAGTAAAACCTCCTCATCCATCAAGAGGAGTGAGAAGTGTTGACCCGTCCTGATATAGGTTGACACATTGAGAGGTGATCACAATGTGGAAAACAGGCAGGGTAAAGTATAGTGAGGCGTTTAAGGTAAAAGTGGTAGAGGAGTATGAGCGAGGGTTTTATACGCTGGGAGAGCTTCAGAAGCGCTATGGGATTGGCGGGAATAGCACGATAACAAAGTGGATACGCA
>Ga0210050_1002074_pt1 | contig 20070 bp, 17 predicted proteins | sample CryGey132114_all_FD_185463 | JGI IMG/M metagenome (GOLD analysis project Ga0210050, IMG submission 185463) | Groundwater microbial communities from aquifer - Crystal Geyser CG22_combo_CG10-13_8/21/14_all (SPAdes) (version 2) | ecosystem: Environmental > Aquatic > Deep subsurface > Groundwater ...
AGCGGCGTTTCTGCTGGCCGCGAAACAGCGAGCCGTAAACCGCAGCGGACGGCAAAAAATTTCAGCGCCACGAGCAAACCGCGAAACAGAACGAACAACCATCCCTCGTACCTACTAAAACTGGCGCGCCCGGGGTGAATCGAACACCCAACCTACTGGTTCGAAGCCAGCCACTCTATCCAATTGAGCTACGGGCGCGTGTTCGCGGATTGCTCGCTGCAGGCAAGCGGCCGACTTCGGGTGGCCTGCTCGCTCACTTTGTTCGCTGTGCTGGCCACCCTTCGTGGCCGCTTGCAGCTAGAGCAAATCGCTCACTAAATTGGTAAAACGCTTTTTACGGCCTGGGGTGATACTTGCGATGGATCATTTTAAGCCGCTCTTTGTCAACGTGCGTATAAATCTGAGTTGTTGAAATATTTGCATGGCCAAGCAGTTCCTGCACTACCCTTAAATCCGCCCCGCGCTCAAGTAAATGCGTTGCGAATGAATGCCTTAAGGTATGCGGGGTTACCTCTTTTTTGATGCGCGCCTGACGGGTATATTTTTTGATAAGCTTCCACAGCATCTGCCGCGTCATCTTTTTGCCAAGCCGCGATAAAAAAAGCCCGTTGTTCGATAAATGCTTGCCTATCAGGCCTGGCCTTGATTTTTCGATATACACCTTTAATGCGGCTTGCGCCTTTCTGCCAAGCGGCACTATGCGTTCCTTGTTACCTTTGCCAAAACATTTTACAAAACCTACATCCATATTTAAATCATTGATATTTAAATTAATCAACTCAGACACCCTTGCGCCTGTAGCGTATAATAATTCCAGCATAGCCCTGTCTCTTATACCCAAGGGGTCTCTTGTGTCAGGCTCTGTAATTAATTTCTCCACCTCGGCAACCCCGAGCACATCAGGTATGCATTTCCATAATTTCGGCGAATCAAGCACGCTTGTGGGGTCCTGCTTTATTTTTTGCTCCCTTAATAAAAACCTAAAAAAGATTCTTATCGCAACAAGGCCGCGCGAAATAGAATTAGCCGCAATGCCTTTATTCTTTCTGGACCACATAAATTCCGTAACATCCTTATGCGTCACTTTATCAACTCCAACAACGCCATGCTCTTTTAAAAACGCGGCAAACTCTTTTAAGTCCCTTGTATATGCCTGTATGGTATTGGGCGCCAAGCCCCTTTCAACCGACAGATAATCTAGAAATTGCTGGATTAATTCTTGCATGGCTTTAAAAGTTTGCCCTCTCCCTGCCTATTGTTGACGATGAACCGTGCCCCGGGTACACAACAGTATCATCAGGCAGGGTCATAAGTTTATTTTTTATTGATTTAAATAAATCTTTGTCGCTTGAGCCGGGCAGGTCTGTCCTGCCCACGCCGTCGGCAAAAAGCGTATCGCCTGTAAAAACCACGCCTTCGGCCTTAATAGATATGCCTCCTGGCGTATGCCCTGGCGTATGCATTATATCCATAACAATGTCGCCTACCTTCATAACTTCGCCGTCTTCTAAAAACCGCTCGGCAGAAGGCGAGGTTATGCTAAAGCCGAAGAATACAGACATATTTTTATACGGGTCTGTTAAGAATTCCGAATCAAGTTTGTGTATAAAAACAGGCAGCTTGAAATCTTTATTCGCAGCTATATGGTCGGCATGGCCATGGGTATTTATTATATATTTTAATTTTACCCCCGCGTCCCTGGCAGCCTTTTTTATCAAACCAGCCTCTGCCCCGGGATCTATAAGCGCCGCCTCTTTTGTGCGGCTGCAGCCTAAAATATAACAATTAGTCTCATTCGGGCCTACTGTTATCGTCTTTAATATCATTTTTTATCCTGCTGTAATTAAACCTGATGTCCACATTTCTCTTGTGCGTTCCCACGTCATTGCGCGCTCGCGATAAAACACTGTCTGATAAGTTGCCTCTGCCTAACATGCCGCCGATACGCCTAAGCTCTTCTATGTAAAAATCAAGCTCCATGGCTTTTTGTTCGTTAAGGCAGCTTTCCATATCCGTAAGGCTTGAAACTGCGCTGCCAATGCAATCCTGGATTTTAAGGATATTAGCTGTGCGCGGGTATCCCGAAGGAGAAAGCGCGTTTAAAAGCTCTGACTCCCATGACTTCCAGTATAAAAACGCGTGCTGGTATATTTCTGTATTGGCCGGCTTCTCAAACGGCTGTATATTGTAAATCTCCGGCGGCCCTTCAGCCTGTTTCTTTTTCCTGATAAATTTGCGGTTAAACGCATCCGAACCGCATCCTGCAAGAACCAGCGTAAATATCGCAAGCATTGCCATGGCAAATATTTTATTTTTTCTCATTTTATGCCTCCTGTCATATTTTTAAATTCCGCCTCGTCTATTATTTTTATGCCGAGTGTTGCGGCTTTTTTGTATTTTAAACCCGGATCTTTACCTGCCACCACAAAATCCGTCTTTTTTGATATGCTGGATGATACCCTGCCGCCTAAAGATTTTATCAGGCCCTCGGCGTCATGGCGGTTATAATGCATTAATTCGCCTGTTAAAACAAATGACTTGCCGGAAAGCCTGTTTTGCGTATGCCTTTTCGGCTGCCTGGTGTTTACGCCTTTTGATTTTAATTTTTCGAGTAATCTTTTTGTTTGAGGATTCTTAAAAAATTCACACACTGACAAAGCTACAACAGGCCCTATCTCATAAATATCTCCGAGCTCTCCAAGCTCAGCTTTGGCAAGCGCATCAAGCGAGCCAAACCTGTCGGCTAAAACCTCGGCGGTATGTTCCCCTACATGGCGCATGCCCAATCCGAAAAGCAGCCTTGATAAATCACTCTTTTTTGATTTTTCAAGCGCGTCTATCGCATTCTGCGCTGATTTAGGCCCCATGCGCTCTAAAACCTGAAGATCCTCTTTTTTAAGAGAATATAAATCAGCGTAATCCTTTATCATGCCCTTGTCAACAAGCTGCTCTATCAATGCCTCGCCTATGCCTTCTATGTCCATTGCCTGGCGCTGAACAAAATGTTTTATACGCTCCTTTGCCTGGGCAGCGCATGCCGGATTATCGCAGCGCACAGCAACCTCATCCTCAACATATCTTACTTTAGAGCCGCACACCGGGCATTTATCAGGCATCCTGAATTTTTTCTCAGCGCCTGTGCGTTTATCTTTTAAAACCTCGACAACCTGCGGTATTATCTCGCCGGCCTTCTCAACTAAAACCATATCGCCTACTCTTATATCCTTGCGCTCTATCTCGTCCTGATTGTGAAGGCTGGCTCGGCTTACAGTTGTACCTGAAACAAAAACCGGATCAAGCACTGCCACAGGCGTAAGGGCGCCGGTTCTGCCAACCTGAATCAAGATATCCTTAAGCCTTGTTTGTTTTCTTTCTGCCGGAAACTTATACGCTATCATCCAGCGCGGGCTTTTTGAAGTAACGCCTAAAATCTTCTGATGAATAAAAGAATCAACTTTAATTACCATGCCGTCTATATCGTAATCAAGCGATTCTTTTTTCTTCTGCCACCTGTCGCAATATTCCAATACCTCTTCCATATTAGAACATTTTTTTATATGAGGGTTTGTCCTTAAGCCGGCCTTCTTTAAAAACTCCAGCGCTTCATGCTGGGACTTAAACTCTATACCCTTGCAGTATCCGACGCCGTAAAAAAATACGTTAAGATGCCTTTTGCTGACAATTTTTGGGTCTAGGAGTTTTAAAGAACCTGCTGCGGCATTTCTAGGGTTAACGAAAAGATCTTCTGACTGTTTTTCTTTTTCTTTATTGAGCATGGCGAATCCGTCTTTAGACATATAAACCTCGCCGCGGGCTTCTATTAATTCCGGAGCATTCTCTATATCAAGTAAAAGAGGTATTGAGCGGATTGTCTTTAAATTCGCTGATACATCGTCTCCGGTTTCGCCGTCGCCCCTGGTGGAACCTGTTAGAAACACGGCATTTTCATATGAAATAGATACGCTCACGCCGTCTATTTTAAGCTCGACTATATATTCGGGTTTTTCTGAAGCCAAATTTTTCTTTACGCGCTTGTCGAATTCTCTAAGCTCTTCATGGCTGTAAGTATTATCCATGCTAAGCATAGGCGTTTTATGACGGACTGTCTTAAAACTTTTAAGCGGCTCGCCGCCTACTCTTTGGGTAGGAGAATCAGCAGCCTGAAACTGCGGGTATTCGGACTCAAGCTTCTTAAGCTCTTTGATTAAACCATCATATTCAAAATCTGAAATCTCAGGCTTGTTTTGCGTGTAATACAAACGATCGTGGCGGGTTATCTGCTTCTTTAAGCTTTCTATGCGTTTTTTTATATCGTTTAAACTCTTACTCATATAATTAGATGGCTATATTAAAATCCTTGAATTCATTGGAGGGTTCTTGCCAGGTTATTTCCGCATCATCTATATACGCGGAAAAATATTCTCTTATCTTTGCCAAAAAATCATTCAGCGCGGCTTCCTGCGCCTCGGCTGTTATCTCAACTTTTCCGTCAGAAAGATTCCTTACCCAGCCGCAGACGCCAAGCGCCCTGGCAACGTCCTCGGCTGTAAACCTGAAGCCAACGCCCTGCACCCTACCTGAATAATATACATGTACGCGTTTTTTCATAGGAATGGTTCTGCTACGCCCTATACTTAGAAAAACTAGCGGTGGGGCTTCGCAGGAACACATTCTGCTTCGCCTAAATTCCTGCGTAGCCCATACCAGCTAAATCTTTCCGGTGAAGGGCGAAGCAGAATGGTCGCAGCTATTATACGCTGCTCGAACCTATTTTGAAAAATTGACTACTGAAATCTAATCTATGCCACCGCGCGCGGAGCGCGCTGTCGTATCTCCCTTTTTACCGCTCGGCTTCTGTGGGCAGAAGCCTCGCTGGGCGGCCGTCTGGGGACGGCCTTCTTGCTAATGCAATGCGTGGTCGGCTTTGCTTGCGGCTTGCAGCCGCAGCGTCCTCACACGGACAAGTTTTTACACGTAAAAATTCGTTCATAAGAAATGTTCATCCGCTTGCCGCTAAACAATAAAAAAATCACACGGACGCGGCAATGCAAAGCCTTTCCCGAACAATGCTTCAGAGCCATTGGGCAAAATTTTGGGTGGGGGCAAAATTTTGCCTGAAAAAAGAACAAAAAATCAAAAATGTCAGGGAGCGGGAAACCAAATATCTCTTATTTCTTCAAATAGTTCTGGATTATCAAAGTCAGCAGGAAGAACGTTTTCTTGCGGTTTATTAAAAAGATAATCGCCTTCCTTGTGAAATCCTGCTGCTATTAATTCAGAGCAAAGAAAACGTTTATGACTACTGAATAAATTATGTAACGTAATCCCAATTGTAACATAGATTAGAGATAATGGAAACCAGAAAAATTGTAAGATGTCGTAAGGTAAGTTATTCATCGTCGCCCACCAGAGCGCCACCTTATATCTCTTCCCTGCCTCTTGATTCTGGCGCCTCATTATTTTTATTTCGTAACCTTTATCAACATATTGTTTTTGTAAATCAGCTACGCGTGAACGCGGGACCCTTGCTTCAATAATATTAAATCCACCTAGACTTCCAGCAACATGTGTCCATTTTGAGCTTAAACCATAACCTGCCTTAAGCTGTACTTTCTCAATAGCGATTTTATGCCCCGCAACCAAAATGATATAACCAATCTTTATCTTATCGGGATTAAGCTTTGGCATAATCTTTTATTTTAAAACCTTACCAAAACCCCATAAATACCTTCAATAACACATGCCATATCTTTATAATTTAGCTTCTCCCATGTATCAGTGTTCTTATGGTAATTTTTATGTCTTAAGAAAGCTGTATCGCTTATCATTACTGCTGGATAACCTTCTTTCCAAAAGGACCAATGGTCGCTAAAATCAATTCCTGGGATAAAATCAAGGGCAATAGAAGCTATGGGAAACGAAGAATTGTTTTTAAATATTCTCGTAATCTGCCTAGCTAAGTAACGGGATTTGAAATTGCCAAATACTCCTATGAAATTTCCTTTATTTGGAAAAAATAATCCCAGAATAACAGGGTATCTTTGAGAAAACGGTTTATTTGAATAAAAGCCTATTAAATCAAAAACAATAATAGCCCTGATATTCTTATTTTCTGCCTTACATTCCTTTGCGTAAATTCTGCTTCCCATTACCTCTGTCTTAAAAAAAGGCGGCTCTTCGTTGACAAAAGCTATAAACTCAATTGTCCTATCTACTTTTTTATTAGCAATCATTCTCGCCAATTCCAAAAGTCCCGATATCCCGCTAGCATTATCATCTGCGCCTGGATTAAAGCAAGAATCGTAATGCGCCCCAAGAAGAATAATTTCATTAGGAAACCTTGATCCTGTTTTTAGAGCAATTATATTTTTTACCTCTTTGCCTGCGACACTATATTTTTGGAATGTAACGTTATATCCATACGATAAAAATTGAACCACTATATAATCAGCGGTTTTCTTGAGATTTTCATAATTAGAAATGTTTCTATCGCCTATTTCATTAGAAAGTTTAACTACGTGTCTTTTTAGCTTCTCTGGGAGCATGTTATCTTTTGGCTGAAGCCTAACGGTGGAGGTAAAAATTGAGTGCCATCCAAATGTAGTACTCTTAAAAATAATAATAGTTGCTACGCCAACTATAATAAGCCGTGTTATTCTTTGCATAGATATTTATATGATTTCCGAAAGAGGATGGCTAAAAGCAAACCGATGTTTCGTGTGTCTTTTCATAAATTTTTTAACCCTATTAGATCGAAGTTTTCTATTCTGTCATTAAAATCATCTTCCTTGGACAACCTAAGCTTATCGTTTCTATAAAGGGCTTCCCAAAAGGGTAAAATTTCGCCTTCATTTGTTACATGGTCAATACAAAAGAGTCTACATTCAGATAAGTCTATATTTGAAGCTGCCGGCCAGGAAAAAATTTCAATTCGAAACATTAGCCGTGTTTCTTTGGGCTGAAAAGGCTCAAAGAACATTCTCAATGTATTAAAAATACCCATCAGCTTAACGCAATGTGACCAGAATCTTAAGCTTCCCCACGAGCTATGAGCATATCTCTTTTTTAGAGCCTTAAAAATATCCAAAACAAAGTAATTGCCTGTATTAAAAAGACCGTTAGCCGTTAAATTATTATGGCACATCTCATCAATAGAAAGGCTTGTAGCCTTTGAAACAAGTTTCAACATATCAGATAGATAAATATGGCTATCTTTTTTATACAATCCGACTTCTGACACATTTCTTAACCTAATCTGTCTTATAAATTGTATATTTCTTAAGCCATATTGGTATATCTTTACAAACTCCTCTTCATTTAGACCTTTAACTAAGGTCATTGAGAGAATAGTCCAGATGTTAAATTTCTTAAGATTTTTTAAGGCCTTTTTCTTGGGCTCAGTTAAATCTTGATTACTGATATGCTGATGTGTTTCTTGGCGAAAGCCATTCAGAGATAAAATAACGTATTGAAGCCCTGCGTCTTTTAATTCCTTCACATAGCTTTTTTCTGCAAGTTTTAACCCATTGGTCAATAGAACTGTAAATTTATTTGGATAGCGTCTTCTGACATAGGTTATCAATTCCGGTAACTCTTTCCTGAGAGTAGGTTCTCCTCCGGAGAACACAATAAAGCGATGATGGCAATTATCAATAATGCTCTTGATTTTTTCTGCATCGAATTCAATATTTTTATCGGGGAGATAACACCACTTGCATCTCAAATTACACCTTGTAGTAATCGGCAAAACCAAACCATAAGGATTATGCCGTTTTTGTCTTTTTGAAATTGTCCGTAAATATAGATTACTATCTGGATCTACAACATCAGAAAATGAACCATGCTCGATACACGTCTTACTGATGGTTACTTGGCCATCTTCTAAGAATAATTGCGCCTTTACCTCTTCTAAGCAAAGAGGGCAAAGACTCTCTATATTTCTTAAGAATGTTCTATTCACTTTCTTTTTCCCTTGGTATAGAAGCTATAATACATGCTCCGATAAATCCAAAGACTGTTCCTATAACAACGCCGAATATTGCACCTGTTGATATTGCGCCGCCGCCACTTCCGAATAATCCATGTTTTTGTTGAACGAAAAGATTAGGTATATGCACTGAGATACCGGATATTAGACCAGCTAAAGTTCCATTGAGTGTTCCCAGAAAGATTCTTAATAAAGCATACCGGCTTTTGATCTTTAAAGTAAAATGGACATAACAATAGCCAACCAAAAGACCGCTAATAACACCTACGGTAGCGCTCACCGGACCACCAAATAGCCCAAAGAAACCTCCGATAGCTGCTGAGATAACAGCAATAACCCATTTTAAAACATTATGCCCTGTTTGCATTTTAGCCCTCCTTGAATCCGAGCGCCGAAAATAATTTCGGCACCGGTCTTTTGCCAATATGGCCTAAAAGACGTTCTATCTTATTTTCATCACGAATAGGCAATGCGTTAATATCAATGCCATCTGCTATTATATTCTTATAAATCGACGAAATAATGCAGCCGTTTGATGGTTTGGGGAAATGTTTTACCATCTTATTGTATATTACCTCAAAAGGCTCATTGAGTATATTCCCAAATGATATCGGCGAAAAATCACAAGGGTAAACCTCACCATTAGCATTAATATAAAGATGTGTCCTGCCAGCGTTACATCCATAATTATTTACTGAATTGATATGTGCTAATGCCATAATCTTGGGTAAGTCTTTTTTCGTATTAATCTCATACTGCAATTCTCTGATTTTGCTTTTGTCTTGTTCAGTAAAATCTTCAAATGCGCTATTCAGTAGCCTGCCGCATGGCTTTGGCTCTAATATCCTTATCTCATGCACGCCAAGCTTTCCTACATAGCTAATAAATTCATATATTTTCTCTGAGTGCAGCATTTCTTTACTGATAACGCATGATATAGCAGTATAAATTCCTGCTTTGAGCGAATTTTCGATTGCCAAAATAGCATCGTCAAATGCTTTTTCTGATTGCCTTTTCTTATTGTGCTCTTCTTTATTATGGCTATCAAGACTTACGACAATTGCTGTAAGGCCAGCTTCTTTTAAGGCTCTTGCTCGATCCGCGTTTATTAGATATCCTGACGTAAATAGAATAGAGAAAGAACGGTTGTCCACCGAACTAACTAATTTTTCTAAATCATCTCTTAAACTTGGTTCTCCACCCGTGAAACCAATGCAGGAAACACCAAAATCTTGCAGCTCCCGGATTACTTTCGTTAAGTCTGTAAGTGCTAAATCTTTAGACTTTTCAGCACTGGTATTACTGCAATGCCAGCAATTCAAATGACATCTATCAGTCACAGATATATATGCAGAAAACGGACTCATCCTGCCTTTAGATAACCTATTAAAACATTTCAGGGCAGTCACATAACTAGGAGATGGAAAGGGAGTATAAATTGTATTAATAAATATCCTACTGGAATGCACTGTAAATTTCTCATACTTCATTTGTTTAACCATAAAAGATAAAAAGCTCAAAGGAAGATTCAAAATTTCCTTATTGAATCCCTTCAGCAAAAATAAGTATTTCTTAAATCCAGTTATGTGTTGCATAGTTATTTCACTTTATTAAGATTATATCAACCAGTGAAAAAAAAGTTATTGCTCTAACATAAAACAATAATCCTATTGATAGTGTCTTTTCTTTAAAGAACATACAACCAATAAAGATGGGCAAGGTTAATAATGCGCCTATAAGATAAACTGTCCCGCACATTCCCTTAAAATAAGGTATAAATGCTATGGGCGTGGATATTAAAGCGATTAATGTCGCAAGATTTCTTGCTTTCTTTGCTCCAATCATAATCGGCAATGTATTTCCGCCTTCTTCCTTATCGCCTTGCATACCTACAATATCCTCAGCAATCTCATAAGCCAGAATTATAAGAAACAACCATATAGGAAAAACAAATAATGAATCTCTGCGTAATGACGGGTAGCCCCCGGATGTTAAAGCTAATGATAAGGGATAAATCGAAACAACAAGTAATGAAACAATCACGGCTTTAAAAAGGTAAAGCCTTTTAGAATACACGTTATAGAATATTAAGATGGCTAGATCCAAAATTATTAGGCTGAAAAACTTCAAATTTACCCATAGAGCAGCTATCAAACCAACAAGAAAAAAACCGATAAAGAGTCTCTTGATATTCTTCTCAGAAATCAGCTCTTTGAGCGGTATTCTTTGAGGCCTATTTATTGAATCACTTTTGATATCGTAATAGTCATTCATCAAGTAACCGGCACACGTTAGCAAAAAGATAGAAATCAAACCAATACCCACTCTTAGCTGGATAGCCCTATCTTGTAAATAACTAACGGCGCCAAAAGCGTATATAGAGATAGTTAGCACGCCTAAGAGAATAGACAGTACTTTTCCTAATCTGAATGCCTTTAATATTGCCAACATACCAAATTTTTGTAGTAATTAAATTACTTTACTAAACAACGTTTCCTGATCTTTTCAAATTCAGACATTATCTTCATTTTTTCTTTAATAGATTTAGCGAGCTTTAAATCCCTCATTATAAGCTTATACATTGCTACTGAATCTTTAGCAGCTAATTCCATGCGAGAATCAGGTATTCCTTCTAAGCCATCAAAAATCAACCATTGATTGCTTGCACGCACAACTGAAAGCTCATTCTTTACCACTTTCCCTTGATATTCATAATTATTCTTATTGAGAAGCACAACGTGCATTAACCCATCCAATTTCATAAACTTTCTAATCCATCGGCTCTGCATTTCAGGTATGCGGTAAGAAGCTTCCCATGCTGGCTTGAATACTCCATTTACTATCAAAAATTCTTCTCTTGCATCAACTACGCCATCTTCAAAGAATCGCTTGATATTCATAATCGCATCGTCATACAATGGTATTACCAAGGTCGGCTCTTTAGAAGTATCAAGCCCTCTTTCAACTACAACCTCATTTCCTTTCAAGTAAACTGTAAAGCCTAAATCAGGATGTTCCGTAGCAATAATGTAAGCAACATCAAACATCCCTTGTGCATACTTCTTGGCAGCATCAATTTTAGCAGCCTCATTTAAAGTTTGTTCCAACATTAATTCTTGAGAAGTAAGATTATCTACTTTGCCTCGGCTGTAAAGATGCCTAATCTCAACTGGTTTGATTCTTTCGGCGCATCCTGCAATCACCAAAAGAATGCAAACGCTAAATAATACCCATATCTGTTTCCTTTGCATCCCGCACCTCCTTTTTTAATATATCATTATACCTCAAAGAGTTAGAAAAAACTCGGAATTTTATTAGGTAACTCTTGTGAAGATACTGTTTCTTGCCATGGTCCTAGGCAGCGGTAGTCTTTTTTTGTATAACTTCCAAAAAGAATTTTATTGCCTGCTTTACAGCCACCTCCACAAAAATCCTTGTAAGAACAGTTGCTACATTCTTCTGGAAGTTGCATAAATTCACAAAACTCTGGAGAATCAAATCGCCTTGCAAAGATATCCCAAATATTCTGCATTAAGGCGTTGCCAAGAGGAACATCGTACATAAATGGGCATGGAGTAACAGTACCATCGGTCTTTATAGAAAGCGAGTAATAACCGCCCAAACATAACCGGCCACAAAATGTCAGTATTTCTTTAATATAATCAAAATGGTGCGGCCGATACTCACAAAGAACTTTATGCTTAGCTTTATTCCATAAGTCCAATGGCGCTAATAATGGATCGTTTGATTTTTGTGGTATATATTGATAGAAGAGCGGCGTCACTTTTAACTGATCCGTAACAAATTCGTAAATATTATTAAAATCTTGTATATTTTCTGCATGGAGAGCCGTAAAAGTATAAGTCTTTATCCCGGCCTTTACGAAATTGTTGATTCCGGAGACTGTTTTATTCCAAGAACCAGGAACCTTAGTAAAATCATCGTGTTTATGTGGAGTAAGAGAAACCAACGTAACAATTGCTTTATCAAGCCCAGCATCAAAAAGATTTTTTGTAAGGCTTTTGGTTGCTAATGTACCATTTGTATATAATACTATTTCTTGAATAGCTGTATTTGATTTCGCATATCGCACAATCTCGAAAATGTCTTCTCTTAAGAGAGGCTCTCCACCTAATAAGTCCAAACGTATAGGGACTCTATCGAATTGCCTAAGCATATGCAGGATATTCTTTAACGGTACCTCACATCCAGCATTTCTCGCATAACACATTTTACAATTAAGATTACATTTATCTATAACGTCTAACTTAATAACATAAGGATACCCTCCGACAAAACGCTTTGAGAAGTTCTGAACAATAGATCGTAAACGCGAACCGGATTTGGCTTTCCCAAACGTTTTTAATAGGGCATCCTGGCAGCGAATCATTACTTTTGCCTTTAATTGAATTCGATTTCCTGTATGATTATTTCTCTTAGTTATCATTTTGTCCCTACAAAATATAGGAATCGAAAAGTTAATCTAATCCCACCACTATGGTTAACTATCTCTCTGATTTTATCAAAAACAAAATCGCGGCGATTTTCCTTTAAAGCACCTCTAAATCCTGCACAGGGACCTGAGGTCTTCATCCAGGAAACAAGTAACTCTCCTGAATCAAAAGACTGTTCGCATGATTCTTCACGAAGAGACTTTATTTTCAAACCCGCTTTATCTACCATCAAACGAAAACTTCTGATATTTGAAGGAAAATTAATAGGAGGAATATAATTTAGAACAAAAGGATGCCAGATGAGTATTTTAGAAACAAGTTTTTGTAATTCGCAAAGAGACTCCTGCGTATTAACAAGTACAGCAACTTGACCACCAGGGACAAGAACTCGCGAGACTTCTCTTAATACTTTATTAGGTTCACTATATCCAAGCGCCCAAAAAGCGGTTATCAGATCAACAGAATCTGCTTCTTGCTCACGCAAAGCAAGGAGCATGTCTTTATTAAAGAACTTAGCGCTTAATGAGTTTTTGAGTCTCTCTCTGGCAATTTCGAGCATAGATTCAGAAATATCATATCCGATAACCAAACCATTGGAACCAACATGACTATTAATTATTTCCGTGGCATGTCCGGTACCGCAGCCTAAATCAATGCAACGCATTCCACGCCTATACTCCAATTCTTTAAGAATATCTTCAGTGAATTTCCCAAGCATTTTCCTTGTAATAGCAGTATCGTATTCTTCCGCAGAGGTATCAAAATCTTTTCTATAGATTTCTTTGTCGCGTCTTCGACTTAAAAGTTTATTTGCCAAGATAATAACTTTTTGCAATAAAGTCATTTATTCATCCCTAAATAATTATTTTATTGCGTTGATTTCTCTTAACCACGAAGCGCAAATATTCAAAAATTCTTTTGGCGTTCGTCTATATAGCTCTTCGGCGTGAAGTCCATCCTTTACTATGATAATTTTTTTAGGCTCTTTTGCTTTATTGTATAATTTCTCTGCATGGTGCTTAAAAATAATGGGATCCTTTTCTCCTTGAATGATTAAGAGTGGAATAGGGGAAATTTGATCGACAACATCAATAGGATTGATTTTTCTTGAGAAAATATTGCCTATTCTTAATTTAATTGTATGAATACCAAACTTTTGAATTCCCGGTAGAAGAGCGCCTTTATCTAGAAATCTATTTTCAATCTTCTCAAAACTAACCGGTGGACTTACCACAATCAAACCATCCACATTCTTATTTCTCTCCGCTTCAATAATGCAAGAAGCTGCCCCTAATGAAAAACCCATTAAATAGAGATGATTGTAGTATTGTTTTGCATAATCGATAACTGCCTTAATATCTTTGTGCTCTACATGAGAGAATAGAAAAGTGCCACCGCTACCCCCGTGCCCTCTTTGGTCCATTGCGATAACGTCACACAACTCAAACAAATCATTTGAGAGGTCTAAAAATGGTTTTGCATCCTTGGACATTGAAAAACCATGACAAATAATAATAACAGCGTTTCTCCCTTCTTGCTTAAAGTGATTTACAGCAATCTTTGTCTTATCCCATGATTCAACTATTGCCTTAATCATTTTTATTTTGTTTTTCTGCCTACCAATTCATCTAAGCTAACGCCAAAAGCATCTGCCAACTTGAGTAATGTTTTAAGATTAGGGTGCTCCGCGAGGCTCTGTTCTATCTTAGTAATCGTATTGAAAGCTAATCCTGCATTCTCTGCTAATTTTTGCTGAGTCCAACCTTTTTGTTTGCGTAACTCCTTCACTCTCTTAGATAACATTTTTCCTCCTTGACTTTATATTATGCAGGTGGTATTATAATAATACCACTTATATAGGGAATATTAATCATATATATTTTACCACTAAAGGGCTTATTTTAAACTAAAATTCGCTCCCTGACATTTTTGATTTTTTGTTCTTTTTTCAGGCAAAATTTTGCCCCCACCCAAAATTTTGCCCAATGGCTCTGAAGCATTGTTCGGGAAAGGCTTTGCATTGCCGCGTCCGTGTGATTTTTTTATTGTTTAGCGGCAAGCGGATGAACATTTCTTATGAACGAATTTTTACGTGTAAAAACTTGTCCGTGTGAGGACGCTGCGGCTGCAAGCCGCAAGCAAAGCCGACCACGCATTGCATTAGCAAGAAGGCCGTCCCCAGACGGCCGCCCAGCGAGGCTTCTGCCCACAGAAGCCGAGCGGTAAAAAGGGAGATACGACAGCGCGCTCCGCGCGCGGTGGCATAGATTAGATTTCAGTAGTCAATTTTTCAAAATAGGTTCGAGCAGCGTATAATAGCTGCGACCATTCTGCTTCGCCCTTCACCGGAAAGATTTAGCTGGTATGGGCTACGCAGGAATTTAGGCGAAGCAGAATGTGTTCCTGCGAAGCCCCACCGCTAGTTTTTCTAAGTATAGGGCGTAGCAGAACCATTCCTATGAAAAAACGCGTACATGTATATTATTCAGGTAGGGTGCAGGGCGTTGGCTTCAGGTTTACAGCCGAGGACGTTGCCAGGGCGCTTGGCGTCTGCGGCTGGGTAAGGAATCTTTCTGACGGAAAAGTTGAGATAACAGCCGAGGCGCAGGAAGCCGCGCTGAATGATTTTTTGGCAAAGATAAGAGAATATTTTTCCGCGTATATAGATGATGCGGAAATAACCTGGCAAGAACCCTCCAATGAATTCAAGGATTTTAATATAGCCATCTAATTATATGAGTAAGAGTTTAAACGATATAAAAAAACGCATAGAAAGCTTAAAGAAGCAGATAACCCGCCACGATCGTTTGTATTACACGCAAAACAAGCCTGAGATTTCAGATTTTGAATATGATGGTTTAATCAAAGAGCTTAAGAAGCTTGAGTCCGAATACCCGCAGTTTCAGGCTGCTGATTCTCCTACCCAAAGAGTAGGCGGCGAGCCGCTTAAAAGTTTTAAGACAGTCCGTCATAAAACGCCTATGCTTAGCATGGATAATACTTACAGCCATGAAGAGCTTAGAGAATTCGACAAGCGCGTAAAGAAAAATTTGGCTTCAGAAAAACCCGAATATATAGTCGAGCTTAAAATAGACGGCGTGAGCGTATCTATTTCATATGAAAATGCCGTGTTTCTAACAGGTTCCACCAGGGGCGACGGCGAAACCGGAGACGATGTATCAGCGAATTTAAAGACAATCCGCTCAATACCTCTTTTACTTGATATAGAGAATGCTCCGGAATTAATAGAAGCCCGCGGCGAGGTTTATATGTCTAAAGACGGATTCGCCATGCTCAATAAAGAAAAAGAAAAACAGTCAGAAGATCTTTTCGTTAACCCTAGAAATGCCGCAGCAGGTTCTTTAAAACTCCTAGACCCAAAAATTGTCAGCAAAAGGCATCTTAACGTATTTTTTTACGGCGTCGGATACTGCAAGGGTATAGAGTTTAAGTCCCAGCATGAAGCGCTGGAGTTTTTAAAGAAGGCCGGCTTAAGGACAAACCCTCATATAAAAAAATGTTCTAATATGGAAGAGGTATTGGAATATTGCGACAGGTGGCAGAAGAAAAAAGAATCGCTTGATTACGATATAGACGGCATGGTAATTAAAGTTGATTCTTTTATTCATCAGAAGATTTTAGGCGTTACTTCAAAAAGCCCGCGCTGGATGATAGCGTATAAGTTTCCGGCAGAAAGAAAACAAACAAGGCTTAAGGATATCTTGATTCAGGTTGGCAGAACCGGCGCCCTTACGCCTGTGGCAGTGCTTGATCCGGTTTTTGTTTCAGGTACAACTGTAAGCCGAGCCAGCCTTCACAATCAGGACGAGATAGAGCGCAAGGATATAAGAGTAGGCGATATGGTTTTAGTTGAGAAGGCCGGCGAGATAATACCGCAGGTTGTCGAGGTTTTAAAAGATAAACGCACAGGCGCTGAGAAAAAATTCAGGATGCCTGATAAATGCCCGGTGTGCGGCTCTAAAGTAAGATATGTTGAGGATGAGGTTGCTGTGCGCTGCGATAATCCGGCATGCGCTGCCCAGGCAAAGGAGCGTATAAAACATTTTGTTCAGCGCCAGGCAATGGACATAGAAGGCATAGGCGAGGCATTGATAGAGCAGCTTGTTGACAAGGGCATGATAAAGGATTACGCTGATTTATATTCTCTTAAAAAAGAGGATCTTCAGGTTTTAGAGCGCATGGGGCCTAAATCAGCGCAGAATGCGATAGACGCGCTTGAAAAATCAAAAAAGAGTGATTTATCAAGGCTGCTTTTCGGATTGGGCATGCGCCATGTAGGGGAACATACCGCCGAGGTTTTAGCCGACAGGTTTGGCTCGCTTGATGCGCTTGCCAAAGCTGAGCTTGGAGAGCTCGGAGATATTTATGAGATAGGGCCTGTTGTAGCTTTGTCAGTGTGTGAATTTTTTAAGAATCCTCAAACAAAAAGATTACTCGAAAAATTAAAATCAAAAGGCGTAAACACCAGGCAGCCGAAAAGGCATACGCAAAACAGGCTTTCCGGCAAGTCATTTGTTTTAACAGGCGAATTAATGCATTATAACCGCCATGACGCCGAGGGCCTGATAAAATCTTTAGGCGGCAGGGTATCATCCAGCATATCAAAAAAGACGGATTTTGTGGTGGCAGGTAAAGATCCGGGTTTAAAATACAAAAAAGCCGCAACACTCGGCATAAAAATAATAGACGAGGCGGAATTTAAAAATATGACAGGAGGCATAAAATGAGAAAAAATAAAATATTTGCCATGGCAATGCTTGCGATATTTACGCTGGTTCTTGCAGGATGCGGTTCGGATGCGTTTAACCGCAAATTTATCAGGAAAAAGAAACAGGCTGAAGGGCCGCCGGAGATTTACAATATACAGCCGTTTGAGAAGCCGGCCAATACAGAAATATACCAGCACGCGTTTTTATACTGGAAGTCATGGGAGTCAGAGCTTTTAAACGCGCTTTCTCCTTCGGGATACCCGCGCACAGCTAATATCCTTAAAATCCAGGATTGCATTGGCAGCGCAGTTTCAAGCCTTACGGATATGGAAAGCTGCCTTAACGAACAAAAAGCCATGGAGCTTGATTTTTACATAGAAGAGCTTAGGCGTATCGGCGGCATGTTAGGCAGAGGCAACTTATCAGACAGTGTTTTATCGCGAGCGCGCAATGACGTGGGAACGCACAAGAGAAATGTGGACATCAGGTTTAATTACAGCAGGATAAAAAATGATATTAAAGACGATAACAGTAGGCCCGAATGAGACTAATTGTTATATTTTAGGCTGCAGCCGCACAAAAGAGGCGGCGCTTATAGATCCCGGGGCAGAGGCTGGTTTGATAAAAAAGGCTGCCAGGGACGCGGGGGTAAAATTAAAATATATAATAAATACCCATGGCCATGCCGACCATATAGCTGCGAATAAAGATTTCAAGCTGCCTGTTTTTATACACAAACTTGATTCGGAATTCTTAACAGACCCGTATAAAAATATGTCTGTATTCTTCGGCTTTAGCATAACCTCGCCTTCTGCCGAGCGGTTTTTAGAAGACGGCGAAGTTATGAAGGTAGGCGACATTGTTATGGATATAATGCATACGCCAGGGCATACGCCAGGAGGCATATCTATTAAGGCCGAAGGCGTGGTTTTTACAGGCGATACGCTTTTTGCCGACGGCGTGGGCAGGACAGACCTGCCCGGCTCAAGCGACAAAGATTTATTTAAATCAATAAAAAATAAACTTATGACCCTGCCTGATGATACTGTTGTGTACCCGGGGCACGGTTCATCGTCAACAATAGGCAGGGAGAGGGCAAACTTTTAAAGCCATGCAAGAATTAATCCAGCAATTTCTAGATTATCTGTCGGTTGAAAGGGGCTTGGCGCCCAATACCATACAGGCATATACAAGGGACTTAAAAGAGTTTGCCGCGTTTTTAAAAGAGCATGGCGTTGTTGGAGTTGATAAAGTGACGCATAAGGATGTTACGGAATTTATGTGGTCCAGAAAGAATAAAGGCATTGCGGCTAATTCTATTTCGCGCGGCCTTGTTGCGATAAGAATCTTTTTTAGGTTTTTATTAAGGGAGCAAAAAATAAAGCAGGACCCCACAAGCGTGCTTGATTCGCCGAAATTATGGAAATGCATACCTGATGTGCTCGGGGTTGCCGAGGTGGAGAAATTAATTACAGAGCCTGACACAAGAGACCCCTTGGGTATAAGAGACAGGGCTATGCTGGAATTATTATACGCTACAGGCGCAAGGGTGTCTGAGTTGATTAATTTAAATATCAATGATTTAAATATGGATGTAGGTTTTGTAAAATGTTTTGGCAAAGGTAACAAGGAACGCATAGTGCCGCTTGGCAGAAAGGCGCAAGCCGCATTAAAGGTGTATATCGAAAAATCAAGGCCAGGCCTGATAGGCAAGCATTTATCGAACAACGGGCTTTTTTTATCGCGGCTTGGCAAAAAGATGACGCGGCAGATGCTGTGGAAGCTTATCAAAAAATATACCCGTCAGGCGCGCATCAAAAAAGAGGTAACCCCGCATACCTTAAGGCATTCATTCGCAACGCATTTACTTGAGCGCGGGGCGGATTTAAGGGTAGTGCAGGAACTGCTTGGCCATGCAAATATTTCAACAACTCAGATTTATACGCACGTTGACAAAGAGCGGCTTAAAATGATCCATCGCAAGTATCACCCCAGGCCGTAAAAAGCGTTTTACCAATTTAGTGAGCGATTTGCTCTAGCTGCAAGCGGCCACGAAGGGTGGCCAGCACAGCGAACAAAGTGAGCGAGCAGGCCACCCGAAGTCGGCCGCTTGCCTGCAGCGAGCAATCCGCGAACACGCGCCCGTAGCTCAATTGGATAGAGTGGCTGGCTTCGAACCAGTAGGTTGGGTGTTCGATTCACCCCGGGCGCGCCAGTTTTAGTAGGTACGAGGGATGGTTGTTCGTTCTGTTTCGCGGTTTGCTCGTGGCGCTGAAATTTTTTGCCGTCCGCTGCGGTTTACGGCTCGCTGTTTCGCGGCCAGCAGAAACGCCGCTCACAGCTCGTCGTAATTCCTTGCGGACATTTGCCAAAAAATTTCTAATGCGCCGCTCACAAACCGCTTCAGCAGTTAGCTTTCGACCAGTCCTCGTGCCTGCATAACCACAGCGCATATTTTATATGTATAATTATATGTAAAAAAGTATTGACAATTATATTAATATATGGTACACTTTTGTTATGAATAATGGTTCCAGCAGTTTTGTTTGGAATTTAGATAGGGAAAAAGAAAACATAAAGAAACACAGGGTCGATTTTATTACGGCTTCAAAGGTATTCAAAGATCCAAAAAGAAAGATTTATAAAGATTTCAGGCATAACGCTAAAGAGCATAGATTGTTTTGTATAGGTAAAGTGGGCGGTAAGATTTTGACAGTAAGGTTTGTTTACAGAGAAGGTAAAATCAGGATATTTGGAGCTGGTTTCTGGAGGAAAGACGTACTATAAGAAGTAAAGATAAATTTTCAAAGAGCAAGAGATAAAAGATTAAACTGCTATAGCGACACGACCAGGATTATAGACTGCATTGTTCTTTAACATAGAGTACATAATACAGGCA
>Ga0210050_1002076_pt1 | contig 20045 bp, 22 predicted proteins | sample CryGey132114_all_FD_185463 | JGI IMG/M metagenome (GOLD analysis project Ga0210050, IMG submission 185463) | Groundwater microbial communities from aquifer - Crystal Geyser CG22_combo_CG10-13_8/21/14_all (SPAdes) (version 2) | ecosystem: Environmental > Aquatic > Deep subsurface > Groundwater ...
TACCATAATCTTTTTTAGCCTCTAAAGGAATTTCCATTTCCTCGCCAGCCTTGATTTTCGGTTTTATTTTTCTAGCCTCTTTTACCATGATATGTTTCTCTGGATTAAATCGAACTTTTTCTTTGCCTTCCTCTTCAATTTTCCCCGCACCAGAAACTTCGTTTCGGTGCGGGACTGGTCCAGCACCGAGCTCTGCTCTGGTGCTGGGCTTTTCCTTCAATTCTTCCAATTCTTTCTCAGAGTAAATCATCTTTTCATCAAGAACCTGCTTTACCTGCCAAAAACGAACTTCGCCTGATTGGGAATCAAGTTTGGCTTTGATAATCTGGCCCCGCTTTCCATAATCTTTTTTATAAGCAGCAGCAATTGCCATCTCAATGCTTTCCAAAACTTTTTCTGGAGAAATTCCTTTTTCTTCGGCAATCTGGGCAATAGCTGAGGTAAAAGATTTGATATCCATAAAAATAATGTCCGCTTCTAACGGACTAATTAAATTTTATCAGAGTTTGTTTTCTTTGTCAACTTTCTAATTATCTTCTCTATCCTTAAATCAAAACGAGGAATATTATCATCAAAAATTAAACGATTTCTAATTAGCTCTTTTTTCTCTAAAGAAAGTTCTTTAATTGGACTCAATCTTTTAAGAAAAATTGGTAAAAGCGAGAATAAAGGCAAAAGTCCGATGGTTTCTAATTGACCAAAATTGGCCGCCAGGACAATGGCAGTAATTAAAAAGAAAATTGTACCAATAGAAGCATTCCAAATGAGGGCTAATAAAATCAAAGGAGTTAAAGAATACCCTAAAATTCCCGGAGACAAAGCCAAAAAGGCGCCAATAAGAGTTCCAATACCTCTGCCGCCAGCAAATTTTAAAAAGCAGCTATAATTATGGCCAGTAACAGCTGCTACTCCAGAAAGAGCTTGGGTTTGGATTGGTAAGCCAATTTTTTGAGCTAACCAAACTGCTAAAAAGCCCTTTCCGACATCTAAAATTCCGGTTAAAAATCCCTGCCAAAAGCCAATGTTTTTAAAAACATTGGAGCCCGAAGTCTTCCTCCAACCAATTTCTAAAATATTCTTTCCAGTAGTAATCCGAGTAACTAAATAACCAAAGGGAATAGAACCCAAAAGATAACTGATAACGATGATGAGTGATGACATAATAACGATGACTAATAACGATGTTCAAAGAGAGCTTCGCTCTCTTTTCACCCCTCGCCTCCTTCGGAGGCTCGGTGATTGATGACATAAATTTTTAATCGGTTGGAATACAACCGGCAAGTAAGGTGCCTGGTCCGGAATTGGCTCCAACAATTGGTGGAACCAGAGAGACAAAGGCGACCTCGGTTTTTAATTCTTTTTCGACTTTTTCTTTTAACCTATAAGCTAATTCAATGTTATCAGTGTAATTTATTCCAACTCGAATTTTTTGCTTTTTTGCCTCGTGTCTTAACTGGTGAAAAAGAGCTTCAAAAATGTCTTTGGTCCAGAAATTAAAGCCAGTTAAACTAACTTTTCCCTTTTTAATTCCAATCATTGGTTGAACCCCTAATCCCTTTAAAATCCCGAAAGCTTTTCCTTGCCAGTGAGACATCCTGCCAATTTTTTCTACCCAATAGGTTGTTTCCAAAAAGCCGAAGAGTTTAGCTTTTTCTCTAAGATTTTCAAGAGTTTTGACAATTTCCTCTAAGTTTTTCCCTTCTCGAATTAGTTTGCCAGCTCTTATTGCCAGAAGTCCTTCCGGAGCCGAAGCCAGTAAGGAATCGAAAATTTCAATTTTGGAAGGATCAGGCATTAATTCCTTCGCCTGTCGAGCTGAACTATAAGTAGCCGATAATTTAGAAGTTAAGGTAATAACTAATATCTTTTCGAAATTTTCAAGAAGTTTTTTGTAGGCTTTTAAATAATCCCCGGGAGAAGGAGCTGAAGTCTTGGGATGAGTTTTAGTTTCTTTCATGAATTGATATAAATTTTTTTCCGGGAATTTCTCCCATTCCGGAAAAAACAACTTCATCTTAACGATTTCAATTTGAAAATCTTCTATTATCTTTTCTGGCAAAGAACAAATATCATCAATCACCAGAGCGATAGCGAAGGGTTTTTGATTATTAATCATTAATTTAGGAGCCCGCTTGCGGGAGGGTGGTGGGTGGGTTGTAGTCTCCAGCTAAATAACCCTTGAGCCGTGGAATATTTTTGATTAATAACAAAATTGTCCCTCCAGCCACTGGAAGGAAAATCTGAGGATTATAAAAATAGAGAGGGGTGAGAGCTAAGGCGAGGCCTATCATTCTGCCAATCATTTGTTTTCCCAAAATTGAAAAAATATCAGGAAAATTTTTCCAGTTTATTTTTTCTTCTCGACCCATTTTTTCAAGAATGATTTGAGCGATAATTGAGCAAATTATAATAGGGGAACCCCAGACCAAAATTGAGATGGGTTTTAAATAAAGCATAATTCCCATCAGACAAGCTGCTCCCCTACCTCCTCGAAATTTCAGGAAAATTGAATAATTATGGCCCAAAACAACAAAAAAGCTAGCTAAAATTAGAGAAATTGTTAAGTCGTATCCCAAAAATGCTAATTTCTGGCTAGTCCAAACTGAAAGAGCTCCCTTTGCCATATCAACTATTAGAACTAAAAGAAATCCAAAAACTGCTAATTTGGGCGATTTTCCCTTGAGAGCCCTCAGGACATTTATCGCTCCAACATTTCCTGAACCAATCTTTCTAATATCCTGACCAGTAAATTTTTTAACCAAAAGGTAAGCAGTAGGAAAAGAACCAATAAAATAACTAATAAGGGAGATTAAAATGAGATTAGTCATTGAAAATTGAAAATTGAAAATTTTATAAGGGGATATTGCCGTGCTTTCTGGCAACCTTGCTTTCTTTCTTATTCAAGAGCGATTCTAAGCACTTGATTAGGGTAGTCCTGGTATTTTTTGGATGAATTACCATATCAACCTGTCCTAATTTTGCTGCCTGGTAAGGGTTGAGAAAAAATTCTCTCAATTCTTGGATTTTTTCTTTTTCCAGTTTTTTAGGATCTTTGCTTTCGGCTATTTCTTTTTTATAAATAATTTTTACTGCCTGCTCCGGTCCCATAACAGCAATCTGACTAAAAGGCCAGGCAATAACCGCATCCTGTCCCAATTTTCGAGAAGCCAAAGCAATATAAGCTCCGCCAAAGGCTTTTCTTAAAATTAAACTAATTTTGGGAACGGTGGCTTCAGCGAAAGCATACAAAACTTTTGCCCCGTGCCTGATTATTCCTCGATGTTCTTGGTCAGCGCCAGGAAGGTAGCCCGGGGTGTCAACCAAATTAATTAAAGGAATATTAAAGCAGTCGCAAAATCTAACAAAGCGGCTAACCTTATCGGAAGAATCGATATCAAGAGTGCCTGCCATAAATTTTGTTTGATTCGCAATAATTCCAACTACATAACCAGAAAGCCGCGAAAACCCAACAATTGAATTTGTGGCAAAACCTGCCTGGATTTCAAAAAAAGAATTTTTATCAAAAATTTCGCTAATAACTTCTTGCATATCGTAACCCTTTTCTTCTTCCTCCGGTACTATTTCTAATAATTTAGGATTTTCTTCTTTCTCAAAAAATTCCGAAATGATACTTCTTTGTCTCGGAGAATCTTCTAAATTGTTTTGAGGTAAATAAGAAAGGAGTTTTTTAACTCCCGAAAAACAATCGGCTTCTGATTCAAAAATAAAATGGCTACAACCTGATTTTAAACTATGGATAGCCGCTCCTCCCAATTCTTCAAAAGAAACTTCCTCCCCAGTTACTGCCCGAATGACCTCAGGACCGGTGATATACATCTGGGAGATTCTTTCAACCATAAAAACAAAATCGGAAAGACCAGGTGCATAAGAAGCGCCGCCGGCTGATGGACCAACGATTACCGAAATCTGGGGAATAACCCCGGAAGCTTTAACCTGAGACCTAAAAATAGCAGCATAACCATCTAAAGAAGATATTCCCTCTTGAATTCTGGCTCCGCCAGAATCAATTATTCCAATAATCGGGCAGCCTGTTTTCCGGGCTAAATCAATGACTTTAACAATTTTTTGACCATGCATTTCTCCCAATGAACCGCCTATTTTTGAGAAGTCCTGAGCGAAAACAAAAATTTGACGGCCATTTACTTTTCCAGAACCAGTAATGACAGCATCACCAGGGAATCTTTTTTTGTCTAACCCGAAAATATCGAAACGACTCTCAACAAATGGGTCTAATTCAACAAAACTATCCAGGTCAAGCAAAAGATTTATCCTTTCTCTGGCAGTTAATTTCCCCTTCTGATGCTGTTTTTCAGCTAATTCCGGCTTTTCCAACTCTTTTAGTTTTTTATTCAATTTTTCAATTTCTTTTTCAAACGCCATAGTATTATTCACTAATAGTTTTTAATTGTTCTTTTAACCCCTTAACAATCTGCTCTAAAATCTTTTTATTGTCAACCTCCCTGCCTAATTCTATTTTAAGCGATGTCGCGCTATCTTCCAAATCCTTTGGGAATTTTTCGATATTGGTATTCAAACCGATCCCGATTACCGAAGATTTCACTTCTTTACCAATAACATTTTCAGTTAAAATTCCGCAAACCTTTCGACTATTAATTAAAACATCGTTGGGAAGCTTGATTAAAGGTTCTAAAGAAAAATTCTCCTTAATCGTTTTGGCAACAATGAAAGCGGATATGATGGTTAAGGTTTGTAAATCTTCAATTTTACTCCTCGGCAAAATAATCGAAAAATATAGCCCTCCTCTCGGAGAAAACCAAGCCGTCCTTTTTCTTCCATAACCACCAGTTTGTTTCTCAGCCACAATGACCGTCCAAGGAAGCGCGCCTCTAAGAGCTAATTCCTTTGCTTTTTGATTAGTTGAGGGTAATATTTTAAAATTTCTAATTTTGCAAGGCGATGAGAACTTCGTTCTCATCTTCACCTTCGCTTCCTTCGGAAGCTCGGTTTTTAAATTTTGCATTTATGTTAGGACAATTAAAGTTTCCTCTTCTTTAACGTTTTGATTTTCTTTGACTAAAATTTCTTTTACTTTTCCTTCGAAATCGGAGACTATCTCGTTTTCCATTTTCATTGAGGAAAGAATAAGAATTTTTTGGTCTTTTTTTACAAATTCTCCTTCCTTGATAAATATTTTCGAAATTGTTCCAGCAATCGGAGCTTTAATTTCTTTTTTAGTGAAACTTCTCTTCGGGATGGTAAGCGGAGCTGCCGAAATTTTTTCCCGTTCTTCGACTGTTTCTCCAAAGATAAATTCTTTTCCGTTAACTATTATTTTTACTTTTTCTTCTTCTAACTCAGAAATCTCAACATCATAAACTTTGTCTCTAATTTTAATCTTCATACATTTTAATAAATTGAAAATTTATTAAAAGGTGATATGAAACTATGATTCATCGAACATTTTTAACCTTTCCGACATCAGCCAATTGGAAGGGGTTTCTTTCTCTGCCGAAATTTTTTCTGATTTTTTTATGGTTCGATAAACTTGGAAAATAATCTCGGCAATTTCCTTTTCTTCCATTTCTCTTCTTTTTAAAATTCTTCTTTGGGGAGGCAAAATTCTTTGTAAAATCCCGCTTTTTTCAATGAAATTGGTAGTGAAATTTCCTTTTAAGAAATCTTTATTTTCCAGAATGGCTTTAGAAAGAGGAATGGTAGTTGGTATCCCTTCGATAATTAATTCTTCCAAAGCCCCCTTTAATTTAGAAATTGCTTCTTCTCTTGTCTTCCCCCAGGAAATTAATTTTGCCAAAAGGGAATCAAAATAAGGATAAATTTCCTGGCCTTCGTGTAAAAAAGAGTGTAAAAAGATTCCCTGACCACCCGGCGGGAAATATTTTTCAATTTTACCTGGGACAGGCTGAAAATTTTTCTGGGGATCTTCAGCGTTTATCCTTGCTTCGATTGCAAAACCTGAAAAGAAAATATCGTCTTGGAAGAAGGGGATTTTTTCCCCTTGGGAAATCCTAATTTGTTGTTCTACTAAATCAATCCCAGTTATTGCCTCGGTAACCGGATGCTCAACCTGAATTCGGGGATTGACTTCCAAAAAATAAAAGTTTTTATCTTGGTCTACCAAAAACTCAATCGTTCCCACTCCCTGATATCTCAGTTCTCGAGCTAATCTCACTGCTAATTCTCCCATCTCTTCTCTTTTTCCTTCATCTAAAAATGTTGAGGGTGATTCCTCTAACAATTTTTGAAATCTTCTTTGAATTGTGCATTCTCTTTCTCCCAAATGCAAAAATTTTTCTCCGTCTCCTAAAATTTGAAATTCAATATGCCTGGCCCCGGGAAGATATTTTTCCAGAAAAAAATCAATGTCAGTAAAAGCCGTTGCCATCTGTCTTTGAACCCCCAGGGATATTGAAAAAATCTCACCAAAACTAACCTCTCCATTAATTACTCTAATGCCAATCCCCCCTCCCCCTCTTCTGGCCTTGAGAACAAAAGGCGGTCTAATCTTTAAAACCCATTTAAAAAGATCTTCTTTTGTTTTGATAGACCCTTCACTGGCTGGCAAAGTAGGTATTCCTACTTTTTGGGCAATTCTTTTTGCTTCAATCTTATCTTCTAATCTTCTTAAGACCTTAAAATGTGGCCCAATAAATTTCAGATGTTTTTTTTGACAAAGCTTGGCAAATCGCCAATTTTCAGCCAAAAATCCATAGCCAGGATGAATAGCGTCAGCTCCAGCAATTTTGGCAATTTCAATGATTCTTTTTTGGTCTAAATAACCCTGGGCTCCTTCTTTTTCTAAAAAGTAATATTCGTTTGCCAAATTTGTTTCCAGAAAATTTGATTCCTGGCCCGGTAAAGGACAAAGAGCAACGGTTTTAATTCCCATCTCTTTGCAGGTCCTGATGATCCTCAGGGCAATTTCTCCTCTATTAGCAACAAGAATTTTTTTGATTTCCATATGTTTTCTCTGAGAGTTTGGCAATTTCTCTCATTATTTTATCAGTAATTTCCCTTAGATTTTGACAATTTTCGCTTTTTCTAAAATACATGGGGTTACCAACATTAAGACATACTGGTAATGTGGGGGGGTTATTATTTTTATAGATTAAACCAAGAGGAATTACAGGTTTCTCGCTTTTCACAGCCAGTTCAGCCACTCCGGTTTTACCCTCTAATAACTCCTTTTCCCTGTTTCTTTTCCCCTCTGGATAAATAATAATTATTCCTCCCCTTTTTAAAACTTCAAGAGCAATATCTAAAACCTTCCTCTTGTCTTCTGCTTTTCGGTTAATGGGAATGGTTTCAGCCAACCAGTAAAACCAGCCCCATTGGAGAGATTGCCATTTGCTATCCAATTTACCAATAAAACGAACCCTTTCTAATCTATCCTTTATTGGAAGGGGAACAAAAAAATGATCAAAGTAACTTTGATGATTTGGGGCTAAGATAAAATTGGTGTTTTGAGGAATATTATCTTTGTCTTTAATTTCCTCAATACAAAATTTTTCTATTAATGGGCCAAGTACATTTCTGGCAAAAATGGAAAATGGCTTTTTCATACCTTTTCAATTTCCCTTACAATTTCGGCTATAATTTCTTGGCAGCTTTTTATTTCTTTTATTCCGGCTGCTGATAATCCTGCTAAAAGCGGGGTACCCTCCACATTTTCTCCGCCGAGAGAGCCGGCTATTTTTTCTGCCTTTATCTCTTCTGGGAAAGCGCCTCTTTCTTCCAGTTTTTTCATTTCCTCTGACCATTGATTTTTAATTACTCTTAAAGGATGACCCGTCCATCTTAAGACAACTTCAATTTCATCAGCCGTCGCCTCAATTATTTTTTTCTTATAGGCCTCAGAGACAATACATTCTTTTGAAGCCAGAAATCTTGTTCCCATTAAAATTCCATCTGCCCCTAAAAAAATTGCCGCCGCTGCCGTTTTTCCATCATAAATTCCACCGGCAGCAATTAAAGGAATTTTATTTAATAATTTTTTTGCCTGGGGAATTAAGCAAAGAGTGGTGCTTTCTCCAATATGACCACCAGCTTCTAACCCTTCAACCACCACTCCATCAGCTTCATTATCTTCCATTTTTTTAGCCAGGCGAGGGGAGGGGACAACTGGAATGATTTTAATTCCGGCTGCCTGAAAATAGGGAAAAAGGGGTAAGGGATTTCCGCCACCAGTAAAGACAATTTTTACCCCTTCCTTAATTACAACCTTCACTAAATCTTCCATTTTTGGATTTTGTAAAAATAAATTTACCGCAAAGGGCCTATTTGTTTTCTCCTTTGTTTTTTTAATTTCTTCTTCTAACCAGCTTGCCGGCATTAAACCTGAGCCAATCGTTCCTAAACCCCCAGCATTAGAAACTGCCGAAACCAAATTTGCCTCAGAAATTCCCGCCATTCCGCCCTGGATAATTGGATATTTTATTCCTAAAAGTTTAACCAAAGGGTTATCCTCGAACATTGAGATAAATTTTTAATTTATCGAAAATGTGAAATGAATTTGTAATTCATTGAACATATTTTTTCTCGAATTCTCCTTTATCAACGATCGCTACCGAGAATCTGGCCTCAGATTTTAATCCTTCCCCCACCAGGGCCTGACCTTTGACATGAGCAATTTTGTTTTTCTCAATGTCATAAATTCCCAAAATTTCATCTTTTAAAATAATTTTATCTCCGGGAAAAATTGGTTTATAAAATTGGCAGCTTCTGACGTCATAGGCTAAAAAATGGTAATTTTTATGACTCTCGCCAATTTTTTGCCGTAAAAGAATAGTAGATAATTGGGCTAAGGCTTCCACCACCAAAACTCCTGGCATTATCTTAAAATCAACAAAGTGGCCTTTAAAATAGTAATCGTCGATTGTCGTTTGATAAAAGCCAGAAATGGTATTTTCTCCAATTTCCTCAACTCCGTCAACAAATAAAAAGGGCTCCTGATAGGGAATAATTTCCTTAATTTGATTCTTGTTTAAAATCATGAATTACAAGGGCAATCCTCCATCAATATTGATTACCGCCCCGGTAATAAAGCTGGCTTCTTCTGAGGCTAAAAAGAAAATTAAGCTTGCCACCTCTTCCGGTTTACCAAAACGTCCTAAAGGAGTAAATTTTTTAATTGTTTCTTTTAATTCCGGAGGAAGATTCTCGGTTAATCTGGTTTCAATAAAACCAGGGGCAATGGCATTAACGGTTACTCCAAATCTTCCCACCTCTTTAGATAAGGCCTTAGTAAAACCGATAATGCCAGCTTTGGCTGCGGCATAATTTGTCTGGCCAAAATTTCCCCTCTGACCAACCAGAGAAGAAATGCTGATAATCTTTCCCTGATTAGCAATAATCAAAGGAAGGGCAACTTTGGTACAGTTAAAAACTCCGGTTAAATCAATATCAATTACTTTCTGCCATTCTTCTTTTGTCATTTTAGCTAAGGTTCTATCCTGGGTAATGCCAGCATTATTAACTAAAACATCTAATCTGCCAAATTCTTTTTGGATATTCTCAACCATTTTCTCTACCTCTTCAAATTTTGAAACATCGGCTAAAAAATACTTGCCGCCGATTTCTTGGCTAAAACTTTTTAGGGCTTCTTCGGCTGGAGCAATGTCGTTTAGGGCAACTTTTGCTTCCGCCTCAGCAAATTTTTTCGCAATAGCTTTGCCAATGCCGCCCGAAGCGCCGGTGATTAAAACTACTTTGTCCTTAAGCATAATTTTAAATTTTATTTTACGACCTTTTAATGAATCTCCAGCCCATTGGTAAGGCTAATCCAGCTAGCAATATCTTTAAGGCGTCCCCTGGAATAAAGGGATAGAGTCCGGCAGCTAGTAATCCTTTTAAAGGAATAAAATTCGCTAGCCAGAAAAGGCCGAAAATATAAATAACGATGTTGCCAATGAGCATAGCTGAAATTGCTGTTTTAATTTTTTTATCCCAGCCCCTTTCAGCTAACCAGCCAACCAGAAAAGCAGCAAAAACAAAGCCAATTAAATAACCACCGGTTGGACCAATAAGCCTGGCCATTCCTAAGGGACCGCCGGCCGCAAACCAAAACGGAAAACCGGTTAGGCCGACCGAAAGATAAACAATTTGGGATAGCCCTCCCCGAATACTTCCTAATAAAATTCCGGCCAAAAGGACAGCCAAAGTCTGACCAGTAATGGGTACTGGTCCAATCCAAAAACTGGCTTGAGCAAAAAGGGCAGTCAGAAGACTAAAACTTAAAACCAAAATAATATCCTTAGCTATTGCTTGGATTCTGGTTTCTACTTTTGGTAAGAGAACGTCGACAAAAACTGACTGAGGCTGAGACATTGTTTTCACCTATTTAGACCCCTAATTTTTCTATACTATATTGAACTTCCTCGACCTTTCTGCCGACGATTGGGATATCCTCAATTTTAATCTTTTTTAGATATCCTGGCAAATTGCTTACCATTGTAATTTCGGCGAAGGCTCGGTCAAGATTAAAAGGATTGAAGCTGGCCAAAATTACGCCCAGAAAGGCGGTAAAACCAGTTGTCTTCTGGATAGTTTGCCCGTCGGCTATTGTTAGAAAATTTGGCAAAACCCCTGGCATATTAGTCATTATTTCCTCCTGGGAATGAAGATATTGTAAAGAAAGATAAGATTCCTTTTTTAGAAATTTTAAGGTGTTCTCGGTCGCCCCTCTCACTCCTAACTTTGAATCAAGTTTCAAAATTGGCAGATTAATTATTAAATCTGAATTAAATACTTCTTCTGAAATCTCAAAGGTTAGACCGTCTTGGGTTTTTTTAACAAAATTAGTTTTGGCTAAATCAAGGGGAGTAATTTGATTTTGAAGGCAAACATTAAGAAGTTGAGATTTTTGAGCCGATGCCTCAATCGGGGTCTCATCAAAACTTTGAGCAGCCACTTTAATGTTTTTAACATCTCCGCCTATTTCGATGAGATATTTAATTAAACTTTCCAAAAATTTCGGATTGGTGTTAATTGCCAAATAAGGGTGTTTCGGAGAAACCAAAGTTGGTAAAATTAAAATCTTGGTCCCCCAACCAAGATTTGGTGGGGGACCGCCAAGCAATTCAATAACCTTTTCAATTGCCTCTAAAATATCGTATTTTATTCGCCAGATTGCAACGGCGTTTTTATCTGTGCAGGGTTCAACCTTAAACAGGTCACCAATTTTGTATTCTTTTATTGATTTCTGAGTCCACTTATTACCATTTTCATCCTCTAAAACCAAAACAAAGTAAGGGATTTTTTGATGGAAAATCGTCGGAATGGTTACTTTGGAAATTCCGATTACTTTTATTTTTTCGCTTTTTATCCTTTCTAAATCAGAAAAACAATCTGGGCACCTCTCAATCGGATATTGCCAAATTTTTTTACATTTTGAACATCGATAAAACATAGTCTTAAGATAAATATTCTTCTGAAATTTTCCGAAAGTGAAACCCCTTAATAGCCATATCAATCACCAGTGGGAAAAGTTTTGGTTTTCTAAAAAGAGCCCAAAAGAAAAGTTTCCAATAATATAATCTTTCTTTCTCTTTTATTCCTAAAATCCAAATGGACTTTAAAAAAGCAAAAAGATGATTAAAATCGAGCCGATAATTTCTTTTCTTTTTAGGTTTATATTCTTTTAAAAAAGTAATTAATCTTTGGTAGTAATTTTTAGGAGAGTAAATATGGCTCATAACTCTTTTGTAGCCGGAAATCAAAAAACGAGAATTCATTTTCGGAACAAAATTAATAGTACAATCGGTATTACTACCCGTGGGTTGAGAAATTAATCTTTTCTCTCTTTTTAATCTTTCCCATAATCTTGTTTTTGGTGGGGCTTGTAATAGACCAACCATGGCTGTAACTATTCCGCTTTTCTGAATAAAAAGAATCATCCGATCGAAAATTGAAGGAGTATCTTTGTCAAAACCAATAATAAACCCGCCCTGGACTTGGAGGCCATGGTTTTGAACAATTCTAATTGAGTCTAATAAGTTTCGGTTTATATTTTGAAACTTGCCACATTCTTTTAAGCTTTCTTCATTGGGACTTTCAACTCCAATAAAGACAGTGTTAAAACCGGCTTTAACCATTAATTCCATTAATTCTCTGTCATCGGCAAGATTTATTGAAGCCTGGGTGTTGAAGTCAAATGGGTATTTCTTCTCTTCCATCCATTTGCTTATCGCCGGTAAAATCTCTTCTTTTAATTTTATTTTATTTCCAATGAAATTATCATCGACAAAAAAGACGCTGCCGCGCCAGCCACGATTATATAAAGCATCTAATTCTTTTAAGATTTGCTCTCCGTCTTTTGCCCTCTGGACTCTTCCATTTAAAAGGACAATATCACAAAACTCACAGTTAAAAGGACAACCTCTCGAAGATTGAATATTCATTGAGGCATATTTTTTCATATCAATTAATTCCCAGAGAGGGATGGGGGTTTGTCTTATATCCGGAAATTTTTTTGGTTTGTAGATTTTTTTTAGATTTCCCTTTTTAAAATCCTCTAAAAAAGAGGGTAAGGTAACCTCTGCCTCGCCTAAAACAAAATGGTCAATGTCTTTTAGAAATTCCTCATAGCCGGTGGTAAAGAGAGGACCGCCGGCAACAATTTTTTTCTGAAATTTTTTGGCTTGCTTAATTATCTCATTAACTGAATCTTTCTGAATAATCATTGCCGAAATAAAGATAAAATCTGCCCAATAAAGGTCTTTTCCGTTTAACTTCTGGATATTTAGATCGACTAATTTTTTATCACATTCAGAAGGAAGTAAAGCGGCAACTGTTAATAAACCCAAGGGCGGGAAGGCTGTCTTTTTCCCAATAAAAGGAAGGGCATATTTGAAACCCCAGAAAGTATTAGGGAATTTTGGCCACAAAAGCAAAATCTTCATGTTTTTTTTCTTTAATAAGAAATTTATCATAAACTAAAGAAAAAAGGGCGGTAAAAACCGGAGTAAAAACCAAAACTGATATCAATTGGTTTTTTAAAAAAGGAAGGCCGGCAATGTAAGATTGGATTAATCCCTGAAGATTCATCGGATACATCCCAAAGCTCAACCACCAGCCGAAATTTGTCCAGAGATAAAAAAACAAAACTGAAGCAATCCCTCCCCCGGTAATTTTCAAAAAATAATATTTTGAATTTTTTTTAAAAAGAAGGCCGAAAATTCCAATTAGAATAAAGGCTGACCAGGTAAAAAGATAAATGGGATGATGTCCAAAACCAAAATAAGTGTCGGAAAGAAAAATTATAAAAAGAGGAATTACTGGAGCAAAAACACCTCCCAGAAATGAGCCAGAAACCAAAGATAAACTAGTCACGGCTTCGAAGTTGGGAATCCTGATTACTTCATTTAAAAAAATTCGGATGGTAACTCCAATAAAGATAATAAAAATTGAAAATAAAATTTTCCTTTTATTCATAATTAAAAAGATGCGGGGGCAAATTTCCACTCCACTTTATCACCTTCTTTTATCTCTTTTTTATCAGCAGCCACCATAGGTAGTTCTCCATTTACCCAATATTGCCAGTATTTATTATCCATTCCATTTTTTATCTCAGCAATACTTTCAACAAAAACGCCCATTCCCTCATAGGTCTTATATTCTATCTCAAAATTTTCTCTTTGGGCCAGCTCTTTTAATAAAGAAAAGACGGTGGAATTTTCGGCAGGAACTATTTGATAGAAAAGCAAATTTCCGTCCCCTTTATCAATTATATAAAAAACCTTTCTCTCTTTAAATTCTCTTAAAATCGTTTCGCTACTGGCTATTTTTTCGTTCAACTCATTTATTTCCCCGAGAGTTAATTTATACTCTATTCCAACCAAAAAAATTATTCCTATTGCCAAAATCCCGAAAATAATTTTTAATGATGGATTAGACATAGTTTATGAGAAAAACTTATTTTTTGCCAACTAAGCTTAAGAAAGAATTGAGAAAAATTTGGGGAATGCCCGTCTTTAATGGGAAAGAAAAGGTGACCAGAAAATTTAAAAAGTTAATTCAAGAAAAGAAATTTAAAAAAATAATTACGGTTGGAGATTATTGTTCTTTAACTTTGCCTTCCGATGTTAAAATTTTTGATGGGAAGATTAAAAGAAAGAAAATCAGAAAATTGCTGAAGTTTTCTTTAAAATGTGCTAATCCGCCAGGAACAATTCAGAAAGAAGTCTGGCCGATTCTTAAAAAAGCAATTAAAAATAATGAAAATGTTTTTGTTAATGGCGAAGAAGATCTTCTGGTCATTCCTAGTGTCTTGCTTTCAGAAAAAAATACGGCAGTAATTTATGGTTTTCCAGAAAAAGGAGTTTGTCTAATTGAAGTTTCCACTAAAATGAAAAAAGATTTGAAAGAGCTGCTGAAAAAATTCAAAACTAAGTAATTTTTCTCAGGATGTGGACTGTGACGCTCCCCCCTGCCCCGCCTATATTATGGCATAAACCAATTTGGGGAACGGGTTTTACCTGACGCTCGCCGCATCTCCCCCTTAGCTGATTGGCAATTTCGTAAATTTGAGCTAATCCCGTTACTGAAATTGGATGGCCTTTGGCTTTTAGACCGCCGGAGGGATTAATTGGGAACTCGCCATCTAAATTAACTTTCCCGCTTCTAATTAACTCTGCCCCCTTTCCAATCGGGGCAAAACCTAAATCTTCATAAGAGAATAATTCCACCGAAGTAAAAGCATCGTGAACTTCAGCCACATCAATATTATTTGGTTTAATTTTAGCTTCTTTAAAAGCCTGCTCAGCCGCGATTCTAGTTCCTTTAAAATGGGTAACAATTTCTCGGCCGAAAGTTAAAAGATAATCAGTGGCAAAACCCGAACCAATAATTTCAATATCTGACTTCTCTTTCGAAAGAATAACTGCTGCCCCTCCATTAACTGACAAAGAACAATCCATCAAGCGGAAGGGAGAAGCAACTATTGGCGAATTTTTAATATCTTCCAAGGAAACCGGTCTTTTATAGTAATAGGCTTTTGGGTTTAAAGTAGCGTTTTGGTGGTTTTTAAAAGCAATGAGGGCTAAGTCATCCATTGTTGCTCCATACTTTACCATATACTGTTGCCAGACTAAAACATTCTGAACCGGGAAAAGCATTCCCTCGGTTTGCTCAATCACTCTTTCAGCTGCTGAAAGGATCCAATGGGTAGTCATTTCACTAACATTATCCACTAATCTTTCCCCACTGACCACTAAGATATTTTTAAATCCATTTAAATGCAGTGCTGCCCAAATAGCTACGCCTCCACCGGCACAGACTGAAGGTACCTCAATAATTGGGCAGTTTGTCTTAAATAAATCAGAAAGCAAAGAAATTTTATGAGTCTGGTGTTCGCCGTAACCATCGGCATTAGAAATGGCCGATAAAACAATGGCATCAATTTCAGAGATTTTCATTTTAGCATCCTCCAGGGCTTCCATGGTTGCTTCGTAACAAAATTGCCACCAGGGTTTATCAGAATAATCAAATTTTGTCATCCCTACGCCTTTTATGTACATATTTATATGGGCATCCAGCCAGCTAATAAGGTTCCTGGACCAGTATGGCTGCAAACCACTGGCGAGGCTAAACTGATAAAAGGAACCTCGGCTTTAATTTCTTTTAGCCTTTGTCTCAGTTTTTCTGCTCCTTCTGGATTATCGGCATGGCCAATTATTATCCTGATTCTCTTTCCCTCTTTCCTGGCTTTTTGGCTTTCTTTTCCAATCTTTTTGAAGAGAGCTTCAGCCGTGTCTCTAGCAAAAATTATTCCAGCTTTAGTAACTACCCCATCTTTGATTGTCACCAAAGGATGAAGGTTTATTTTTTTTATTCTTCTTATCCAGTTAGCCTGAGATTTACTCATCCTTCCGCCAGCCTCTAACCATTTTGGGTCTTCCAAAATAGCATATAAATGGGTTTTGGGAATTAATTTTTTCAGTTCCTCAATAACCTCATTAATTTCTCTTTGCTCTTGAATTAACTCAATTGCTTTTAAAACTAAAAGGGCCTGACTTGCCGCCGCCTGTAAAGAATCCAAAATATAAATTCTTTGTTTTTCATTTTCACTCATCATCTCTTTTCCCTGACAGGCTGAATTGTAACAACCAGAAAGTTTGTGGGATAGAGTAATACATAAAACTTTATCAAACTTTTGAAGTTGTTTTTTGAAGGCATCGAAATAGGATTTTGGAGAAGGTTGAGTAGTTTTTGGAAAGGTTTTAATTCTTCTTTTATCAGCCTCTCTCATTTTCTGGTAAATATTTTCACCAGGGAGATTTTGGCCTTCTGGCCAATCGACAATGCAAAGAACCGGCTCGATTTGATATCTTTCTAAAACTTTCTGGGGTAGATCAGCAAGATTTCCTTCAGTAACAATTCCAATTGAAACTTTTCTAACCGAGGGCTCGCCAACCACCTCCTTTGCCATATCTTCAGTTCTTAATTCTAAAATTGAACCCGTCTCTCTCATAACATCTCTCACTTCTCCTGGATAATCGGTGTGAATATGAACTTTTGTTTTATTTCCAATTTGAACGACATCGATGGAGTCTCCCATTTTTTTCAATTTTCCCCGGATGATTTCCTCATTAAATCTTGGGTTTTCAATCAAAGAAACAATTTCATATCGATTGGAAAGAACTTGGACAAATCTCCTAATTTTTTCTGAAGGCATCTCTTCCTTCTTTACTTCTTTTTTCTCGCCTTCTAAGGCCTCTAAATAACTTTCCAAAATCATTAAAAAACCAAGACCCCCGGCATCAACTACATTGGCTCTTCTAAAAATTTCCATTTTCTCTCGGGTGGCTAATAAGGCTTCTCTAGCTTTTTCCGTTACTAATTTAAAGAGATTAATAATATCTTTCTCTTTTTCTGCTTCAACCTTAAAAACGTCTCTGGCTGCATCGATGACATCTAAAATTGTTCCTTCTTTTGGATTTTGAATAGATTTTCTGGCTCTTTCTGCTCCTTTTTCAAAAGCAATGGCTAATTTTTTAGCATTAACCGGATTTTTATCAAGTAATGGCAAAAAACTGGCTAAAAAACCGACGTAAATTACGCCGGCATTTCCCTGAGCAGCAGTTAAAGCACCATCTAAGGCAGCTTCCGAAATTTCGTTCAAATCTTTAAACTCTTTTCCTTCAATAGCTTTCTTTATCCCCAGCAGGGTCTTAGCCATGTTACTTCCCGTATCCTGGTCAGGGACCGGGAAGACATTAATCTTATTAATCTGCTCTTTGTTTTCTTCAATTTTTTTCCAAGAGAGGAGCATCATTTTTTTTAGCTCCTCTTGGGTTAAATACTCCATATATTCTTATTTGATTTTTTCCTCGAGCTCTTTAAGAATCTTGGCTGCCAAATCCTTTCCACCTAAACCAAAGGCAATTCCCAAAGCAATAGAAATAGTAGCCACCATACCAATGAAGATGGCTAAAATCAAATTGGAAGCAATTTGGAGTTGGTAAAGAATAGCTAAAATAGCGAAAAGCCAGATCGCCCAGCCTATCCATTTCCCGATGAATCTGGAATAAGTAATTTTTTCTTTTTCCAGGGTTCCAACCATAATTCTTTGGGAAAAATCAGCTAAAAAAGCGGCAACGAAAAAAATTAAACAAGAAATAAAGATATTTGGAAAGTATCCGATTACCTTTTCTAAAAATTGACTAAACTGGGTTAACCCTAAAATTTCCGAAGAAGCCATCAGAAAAACTACAATAAAAAACCACTTAACTATCGCACCGAAAAATTTCGGAGCATTAAGCCTGGTATCAATTTTCACTAAGGCCTCTTCCAACCCCATTCTTTTTAAGAGCTGATTTAATTTTATTTTATTCAAGAAAGCAACCGAAATTTGACCCAGCCATTTAGCAATTAAAATTCCTACAAGTAAAACTAAACCTGCCCAAAAAATTGGGGGAGATATTTCAGTTAAATTTTGCCAGAATATCTTAGAAATTTCTGACCACATAAATTTAAATTCGCATGGGCGCATTCGCATACCCGAGCGGAGCCCTTCGGGCGGAGCGAGGTTGCGCTATCCGCATGCTACCATTTGGCTCGGTGGAGCTTTAAACAATAGCCAAGCCGATTAACAATTATATGTAAAAGGAAGGTAAAAATAAAAAGAGTTATCCAGATTAGGATATCAATTTTAAAAACAGGTGTCAAGAAAATATATGCGCCGATAACATAATTTGTCTGGTCCCAGGGAATAAATCTTGTCCCGGGAGGTATTTTTAAACGGCGTTTGATAAAGGCAAAAAAGAGGTCGCCGCAAACTGCTCCGGCTGAAATTAAAAAGCCAAAAAGCAAAATATCAATTTTCTGGTAGTTTAAAAAACTAATCCTCTGAACCGCCTCATAGTGGTAGAGCCAACTTTGGCCCCAGACAACCAGCATTCCAACTATGATTCCAAAGATTACTCCCCGCCAACGCTTGTGAGGTCCCAAAATGGGCTGGCCATCTTTAAATAGGGCGGTGGGCGGGTGGCGTCCAAAATCCACCTCTCTGTCCAAAATTTTTAAAAATCTTGCCCCCCTTACTAAAGGCGGCGTCATATTAGCAAAATAAGCTGGCAGAAAAAAATAGAGACAAGAGAGAATATATGTTAAAATATTCATATAGATATGAAGTGCGATTTACACGTCCATACCTCTTATTCTTATGACAGTAACGCCTCGCCAAAAGAAATGGTAGATGCTGCTCTTAAAAAGGGAGTTGATTGCTTAGCTATTACCGATCACAATGAGATTAAAGGGGCCTTGGAAGCAATGGAATATGCCAGAGGAAAACCTATTTTAATTATACCTGGAATTGAGGTTAAAAGTAAGGCTGGCGATATTCTAGGTTTAAATATCGGAGAAAAAATTCCAAATAAGTTATCAGCAAAAGAAACTATCAGAGAAATAAAAGAGGTCGGCGGTTTAGCCGTTATCCCTCATCCTTTTGGTTGGTTTTGTTCTTTTAAGGGTGATTTAAAAGATTTAGTGAATGATATTGACGGAATCGAAGTTTTAAATGCCTCTCTTTTCGGAGGAAATAAAAAAGCTTTAGAATTTTCTCGAAGACATAATCTTCCTTGGACCTGTGGTTCCGACGCTCACTTCCCAAACTTTATCGGAAAATGCTATTTAGAAATCCCCGGGGAAAATTTATCAGCTGAGGAAATTTTAGAAACAATCAAAAAGAAAAATGTTAAAGTCTGTGGCTCCGAAGCCAAATTTCTTGAAAAGGTCATCGACCACACAAAACGAAATCTCACCAAACTTAAAATGTGTAAGGTTCGACCTTGCACACATACATGTTAGAGGAAAAACGAGAAAAATTTAAAAAAATTTCGGAAAAAATGGGTGAGGCCTTCGCAAAGCTTGGCTTATCACCAAATCAGTACACCTTATTTTCCCTTTTTTTTGTTTTAATTTCTTTTTATTTTTTAACTTCTAAAAACTTAGTTTTGGCTCTGATTTTTTTTGTCATTGCTTCGGTCTTAGATTTTATTGATGGAGCGGTGGCCAAGTTTTTGAAAAGAGAAACTAAAAAGGGTGCCTATTTAGACACCATCTCTGATAGATATGTTGAGGGAATTATTTTATTAGGTTTTTTATTTTTACCCTTAAAGGAATTTTTTATATTGCCAGTGGAGGTTTGGATTTTCCTGGCTTTTTTTGGCTCCTTGATGACAACCTATGCCAAAGCGGCAGCTAAAGAAAAGGGGCTGGTCGAAACTGAAATTAAAAAAGGCTTTTTTGGCCGAGCAGAAAGAATAATCTTAATTTCTCTGGCAATGTTCCTGGGAATCTTCAACCTTTCCTGGATGATTTATCCAATTATAATTTTGGCAATTTTCTCAAATATCACCGCCATTCAAAGAATATATTTAGCTCTCAAGTAATCTCAGACCAAGCAATCACTAAAGCATCAGGACCAACTAAAACACCAAGGACATTATCAATTAAGTTTGTGAACTACCATCGGTTAAAACCGGTGGCTTCCTGCTTCATAGTCGGGAGTATTCTCCTAACTCCACAGGCGTTGATTTCCGTAGTTC
>Ga0210050_1002079_pt1 | contig 20030 bp, 22 predicted proteins | sample CryGey132114_all_FD_185463 | JGI IMG/M metagenome (GOLD analysis project Ga0210050, IMG submission 185463) | Groundwater microbial communities from aquifer - Crystal Geyser CG22_combo_CG10-13_8/21/14_all (SPAdes) (version 2) | ecosystem: Environmental > Aquatic > Deep subsurface > Groundwater ...
AGCTATGATTCAATTGAATCGGTAAAGATTCAATCCAATAATGAACAATAAATAGATTCAATGGTTATACATAACATTGGAAATTTCAGCAGAAGAAATTATTGAAATCAACGAAACACCCTACCAATTATTCCAAAAAGGTGTTCCCAATAAAGCAACTTGGATTACCTATCGCAACATGATGAAAAAAACAGTCTGTGAATATCTAAAAACCATTCTTGTTGGAGACCTTTCTCTTGTGGAAAAACAAAAACAAGACATGATGATCTCTGGAAAAAAACTACATTACAGAAGACAATATTACGATGCTGATTTTGAAATTAGAGTCAATGAGTTAGTTAAACGAGCAAAGGCAGATTCCAAATGGATTGATTCTGTATTGGTTGCAATTGCCTCTAAACTAATGGATAGGACAAAACTGAAAAAAACAGATCCTGATTATATCAAAAGTACTATGGTAGAAAATAATCTCAAACCATTAAAAAAATTATTTAGTATGGTTGATGTTCCTATAGCCTGGGGAAAAATTGATGTCATGGTTAATGATGAAAATGACATTCAAGATCAATCAAGAGGATATACAGAAGATGAACTAGAAACTATCTGTAAATTTTGTGACCCTATGGAGAGGTTAATGGTAAAACTTGGTGCATCATCTGGTATTAGAGCAGGAGCCTATGATTTGAATTGGGGTCATATATTCAAGGTGTACCAGATTGAAAAGGGAAAATATGTCTGGGAACATGAAGATGTAACTGAATCTACCGTGGAATATCCTGTTGTTTGTGGTTTGATTAGAGTATATGCTGATTCCACATCCGAGTATTTTGGATTAGTGACTCCTGAATGGCTTGATGATTTAGAAATTTACAAACAACGCTGGATAAAAGAAACAAATCAAATTCCAAAAGATAATGATCCGCTATTCAAGAAAGCAGGTCCATTTGTAAGAAGACTTTCCCCATCATCAATTAGAACCAGAATGTCCAGAGTCGTTGATGAATCAGGCGTACGTGTATACATTGAAGGTACAAAAAACAAGTTCAATATCCCTTTGTTCAATGGTGCAAGACGATTTTTCAACAAACAAAACAAAAAAGCGTTAACTAAAACCTCCAAACTTGCAGCACTAATAATCAAAGAGTATCAAATGGGTCATGGTGGATTAATCAAACTAGATAAAAATTATTTCAAGGAACAGATAGAGGAATTAATTGATGAGTATCTTCAAACAATTCCGTACATTACGATTGACAAGACTGCAAGAAAGCAATCTGAGCTTGAATCTGTAAAGTCACAAATGACAGAGATGGAAAGGACAAAGGCAGACAACAAGGACCTGAAAAAACAGATGGATGAGATGGAAACAAGATTTCAGAAGCAGATAGACCATGTCCTCACATCACTTCACAAGCAAAATCCTGATCGCTAGTATCTACTATAAAATCTACTATCTGTTATTTGCAGAAAAACAAAAACACGGTGAGGTATTTCTAAAAATTCTCTCATAAGATAAAACACTTTCTACACTAAGATTGGTATTTTGTTATTACTTTCTTTACTTTTATGAAAAGTTGAAAGATTTTACGAGGCGGGGGAGAATGGCGATCTAAAATCCGATTTTATGTTTTGATAAATCACGACGGTGAAATTTGTATTTTTGTGACAAATCTTCAAAAATTATAATTTCACGACGGGAAAAGATGATTCTGTCATGACGTCAATGTTAAATACCAATAATCTGAAAAAATCCGAATACTTCAGTTATTCCAAAGTGACGGTGACTACTCAGGTGCCGAATCAAAACGACCAAGTAATGCACGGAACTCCCTTTCATCGCCATCATTTATCATTAGTGTCACAATATGATAAATATTGATCCTTTGTCAATGTTGAATCATTTTGATCCAATGTAGTGTTGTTTTGATCTGGTATTACTTATGTAATTGTTAATCGTGATAAATTTGACCAGTAATGCATGTGAGCAACGCAGAAAAACAGTTTGTATCATATTTAGATACTATCTTATTCATTACCTACTTCCTGCAAGTCGTAGGTTTGCGTTGTAATTTCTGGTCAGGAGATGACCAGAATCAATGCTTGTAGGTTTTGCCACTTCTGATTCTCAGGTCATATGCAGTAACTGCGGACATGGAAACTTTGTAGCCATTAAAGTGATTTGTCTTGACAAACTAGGCAAAACGCACAAAATTCGTGTCTGCGGTTCCTGTAATAATTCAGATTTTTACAAAAACTATCCTGAACAAACAACAAAAAACACAGAAAAACATTTTGAATCAGACATTCATCCATGTAAAGATCACAATCCAGAATTAAACGAAATTCCAGACGAGGTAATTTTAAAATCAAAATTATTTGGCAAGGAGGGATTTAATTGAAAAGATACACCGATTCGCCTGCATTTGAAAAGATTCTGGCACAAGCAAGAAAACAAAGAAGAGAACTGGCAAAAATTACAAGTGAGATAAACTCTACAAACATCAAGGTAACTGCAAACAAAGTACGCATATACATGCGCAATGACAAAAAGACATTCTTTGTACCATCGGAGATATCTTGCAATCTAAACATATCATATCCTGTTGTGTTTGACTCGTTTTTATTTTTGAAAACAAAAAACATTGTACAACTATCCAAGCATGGATGGCACCTTGTGGAGAGAAAACAATGATGTCAATTTCATCAAAAATCGGCAGGGTCGTAATATTTTTGAAACTTTACCGTACAACATCAGATCTTGTAGGGCATGTCAGCAAGTGCATCTTAGATGCGGAAATCACACACAGTGGAATCTCTGCAAGACTGGAAAAACTAAAAGAAAACATTGTGCAATGTCATAATGCAAAGTGGGAAATAAAAGGAAAACAGACAGTGTCAAGTGCGGTATGCGACGAGATTGTTTTGCAAAAACAGTCACTAGAAAAGATATTGTTTCTATCAACACTGCAAAAGATACCTGCTGAGGAAATAATCAACGGAATTGCAATACTGCAGGCAAATAAAATCATACACGTAAATGGTGACATCATACGTCCTGTGTGGCATGAATTACAGTTTTTAAAAACGGAGGCACAAAGATGAACACATACAAAGGACACATTCATGTCGGCACCGCCAGTATGTGCAAGCAAGCCTCTATGCTGTGTCCTGCAAGAGACTATACACATTGTAAAGTATGTGCCGGAATTTCCCATTCTAATAATTACAAAAAAATAAAGATAGAAAACGCAAGATTTGAAATACAAAGCAGGAAATTTCTCAAAAAATACAGAATCAGTCCCATTGATGCGCTTGTCAACTATATCACTTTTGAAAATCAAAGCAATCTGGACTTTTTATCATCAAGTGATTTTGATGGAATTTCGCCAGACTGTGTGCTTGCCAGAGCAATCATGGATGGAAAAATATGTTTTGCAGACGGTGTGCTGCATCCAATTATACCAGAGGCGACATCATGATGTCACAGATTGCACAAAGCAGCAAGTTGTGTATTGTTTTTAAAATAATTTGCAGAATTTTCACTAATTGTTCCATACGGTGCAGTCAAAGTACTGTTGACACGGGTAAACCGATCATCCAGCATCGTATCTTTTTTAGACTGGCAGGATTTTTAGAAGACCTGCGGACAAGTAACACATGCAGAGAAAGTATGAGTGCTGGGAAGACTGAGAGCGCGCATGATTCTCAAAGTCTGACACGTGTCAGATTAGAGAGGAGCGTCTTTATTTCTAGCCAGCATTCCATCACGGAATCTGACATGTACTATAACTTCAATGACGTAAATGACTTTTCAGAAAATACTAGAATGTGGGAGGACAGACTATCATTAATGGCTGGAATTACAACACTGTCCTTTCATTCATGCCGCAATTTTTTAACTAAAATAATTTTGATATTTTTTAACTTAAATAATTATAATTGGCTCTTATGAAAAATTGCACTGACAGACAAAAAATATAACATCAATCTGATGATGTATCATTGAAACGCTGTGATTGCCCTATCTGTGACCTCATGCAAAAAGATGAAAACATAGATGATGAACATGAGTGCTAGGTTCTGAAAACAAAAAACACAATATGCCATTCTGTCAATTTTGTATAAAACATCTTTGGGAATCAAAAAGATGATTGTGAATAGGAATGATTGACACTCAAAGATCAATAGATAGAATTGTAATTGGTATAACATCTTGTGTCAGAAATGATGATAACCGTAGAATCCATGAATCTTTAGCAAGTGGAGTATACCTGAATGCCACTGATAATAAAATCAATAATAACAAGTGCCATCTGCAAGGATGCTCATACCATCTCAAAACATCTTGCAAAAATCACACGATATTTGACTGAGCAGTATCTCCCAGATGAAATATTTCCAAAGACAAATGTCAGCGGTTTTTGCAAGTACGTTGACGCAGCATCTGAGAAATCTTTGAAATGACACGCAACATGAGGATCTATCGTGAGCCTCCATGCGAATTTGATTTTAAACGCAATCCACGAATCGAAAAAAACTCACAGGTGTATCACATTTTAAAATACGGCCCGATTCCCAAATGCGACTTTAGATATCTGATTAGGGATGGAAACAAGACCGAGTTTGCAAGGTGGCTCATGTATGCCACAGATATGGATTTGAGATTTGTTGATTTGTGTCTGCTTGTGAAAATTGTACACATGTACGTTATCTTCAAAGCTCATAACATGCCCCGAAACATACTGCGCGAGTGGCTTTACGGCCAGTTCTGCATTGATCATGATTTTTCCACAATACGAAACGCACTGACAAGACTCAAAAAAAGAAAACTCATCTTCACTGCTCCTTTAAGGTCAGTCTCATGCACCGACCAGACAGCGCAGTATGTTTTGGACTTGCTAGGTGATGATTTTAATCTGCTTTTTGACTATATTGACAAAGTGATGTACGGTGATCTATACTGCGGAGTTGGATGATGTATTCCTGGTTTAAAATCAAGCCGTTTTCTACAACGGTTGGCGAAAAATACGATGCCCAAAAAGACGTTGATTTGATGATGCTCTGTGAAAAAATTCCCGATGTTTTATTTGCAGTCTTTAATCTGCCAAAATCCAGATTCACTTTATGTCTTCGCGTTCCATCAAATTATAACATGATGGTAAGATCAATCCGTTCGTTTGGTGTAGAACCCTGTGACTTGCCAGTTGTTACAAAAATCAACGCACTTGTGCAGTTAAAACTCGCAAAGAATTCAGTCTATCCGCTAGGTGACAAACTGGCAATATCAAATATTTTCTCAGTAATAACAAATGCACCGTATGGCGTATTTGTGATAAAACTCTATCACACAGATTCAAAACCCATTATCTCAAAATATGAAAAACTTGCACAAAAATCAAAAACATCTGATACAGTTCATCTTGATCCGCATATCTCAAAGGCAAAGCAAAAATCTGAATGCACATTGTTTTTCCGCTGTGATATGTTTTTTGGCGTGCAAAATATTTCCGACATCAAAGTATTTCAAAGCATAATTCCATACGCTTCTGAACACATTGAACCGAACCGTCTTGTACCTGCAAAAATAATTCTCTCAAAGGCAAAGAACCTTGATGCAGCGACTGATCATTTGAAAAAAATAGTGACAACTCAGAGCAATCACAAAAACATGATCCTCTCAAATCAGGACATACTGGCATTTGTGAGATTTCCACAAAACCCAGAGCACCTGGGGCTTGAGCCTGCGACATTTCCCACAATGGCAAGCGATTCATTTGATGAAAGATTCTTTGATCTGAGCAATCCATCCAAGTTATGAGTCTCTTTACACTCATTGCAGTCTTGATCGCAGTATTGGTGATACCTGTGAGTTTTGCATATTCTGATGAATATCATGTTATTATAAAAAAAAACATGGAAGAAAAATCCAGCATTGGAAACACCATCTCCATCTCAGGCCATGTTCCGTATCATTTGGTCAACATGACTGTTATTTACCCAGATGATACATCTGAGAAATCATCACTTGTTGCAACTGATGACGGCATAATTGACGGATTTGTATACCTTGACAAGTCATCACAGCTTGGACTGTACACCATCAGCATTATATCATATGATAAGAAAAAATCTGAATCCTTTACGGATTATTTTTTCCTGCACTATGACGGCTCTGTAAAAATAGAAATAAAAAAAAATGCCTCAGTGTCCTGTGCCGTATCTCAAAACAAGATATTGTCAAATGATGACTGCATATCCCCCACTACATCGCATGTGCCAAAAACATTCGGTGTTAACTTTGTCAACTATGATTACAAAGAGCATCAATTCAAGATAGGCGCCGTACTATCTGATGTAATTGCTCCAAATAGTAACAGTGTGGTGTTTTTAAATGACACTGGAAAATTTACTTTTTCATGTGTGTTTCATCCGTGGTTGGGTGGAACTATTAATGTGACTGATGTACCTTTGCGTTTTTCTAATTTGCAGACTGGAGATTTGCCTGCATCTGAGTCAGAAAACACAACAAGCAAATACGATTCTGATTGCAGCTTGTGTTATGTAGGGTTGGTGAGCAAAATAGTTGACGGTGACACAATACATGTTGATAAAAAAATTGTGAGACTGTCCCTTGTTGATACCCCTGAAAAAGGCGATGAAGGTTTTCAGAGGGCGACCGATTTTACAGCATCTATATGTCCTGTTGGTCTGGCAGTACTTGTCGATATAGATGACTTGCAACCATCTGATCGTTTCGGGCGACAAGTGGCAAAAGTGACATGTGGTGATGTGGTTTTAAATTCCGCATTGATAAAATCATCTAATGCACACATTCTTGCATCGTTTTGCACAAAAAGCGAATTTGCATATGATGATTGGGTCGCAGATAAATGCAAAAAACCAGTCCTGCCAAACCATTCCATTATTGCACCAACACCTGAACCTGCAAAACCAAAAAATGATACGATATCAATTGTTTCTCAAACTAGTGTAACATCAGATGATTTTCCAGTAATCTTTTTATCTCCACTTGTCATATTGCCTGCAGTATGGCTTGTCATTTATTTGAGGAAATCAAGTACAAATCAAGATTCTCAAATTTTTGAATTTTTGGAATAAAATACGTTGGTTAAAGAGTAAGCCGGCTTACCCAATAACCAACAAAATTACGCACAAAAAAATCACAAACCTTAAATATATCTCTAATCAAAACCTCGATTTTTGAGCTTTAAATACTAAATTATCTTATCTGTGTGATTTTTTTGAGTGCTAAATGTCCTATTTGTAATGAATCGCGACAAATCGAGACAGACGGTGAAACTGTCTGTACCAGATGCGGTTTTGTGTACGGTGTGGCAGAATCTGAATCATTTACTATTTGCAATGATGGTCACAACAAACTCGGGTCCAAAAATATTTTGGATGACAAACTAATCCTGACACATCTTAACAAGAAAAAAACACGCAATATTATTGAGAGAGTAGACACACACGCACTTGATTTTTATCGCTGCTGCGATGTCTTGAATTTGCAAAAAATCGTAACAAACAATGCATTTTACATGTTTTCAAAATTACGCCCATTCAAACTCGGAATTGGAAAAACTGCGGCATTTTCAATTTATTCGGCATGTGAGTTTTCTGGTGTACCATGTAACATAGATGACATGATAGATCTAGTGCGTCACGTGTTTGGCCTGAAAAGAATGATCACTTTGCGTTCCATGCTGTATTCCATAAAACCGACTGCTTTGGACATCGGGCTTGTCTTGCCAAACGGTGATTTGTCTGATGTTTGTGCAATCAGAAATAATATTGACCCACGACAACACATCATTGCATCAAAACTAATGTCTTGTTTTCCTGGTACATCTTTGCAGAGGGCAAAACTTGTACATCAATATCTGAGCAGGTACACATGACTGGCAAATTCTCAATCATTGATCTAAAGGATATAGTCGTACCTGAAAACATCATTACTGATTTTTCAGACAAGCGACTGGCATTAATATCGAATGTTTTTGGAACAGAAAGTGAGATGTTGTTTTTTGTAATTGTGACACAAAAAGACAGCAAGTATTTTCTTGCTGACAGATGTGATGTGTATGCTGCAGCAAAAAAACAAAACATAAAAAAAATACGCGCCTTTGTCATTCCAAATTCAAATGATCTTGGTGCTCACATCACACTCTCTGTAAAATTATTTCAAAATCCAGTTACACTGATACGTGTCATCCGTCCGTTTGTGCAAAAGTTTGGCATATCTGAAACACTGAGCATGTTCTTTTTGGATTCGCAGTTCAAGCGATACTATGAGATTAGTCTAAGTGATGATATATTGTACGAGTTTGAATCGCTGATACATTATGTTTACTCGCTTGGCGCAAATACCGCAGTCCCGTTACATCTCTTTGAGGAGCTTGGAAGAACTGACACAGTAGAAGATCAAAAAAAGATCCTGAAATTCATACGCACATTGGCAACGGCGAATCCGAGCAGGTTTAGATTTCCTCACAATGATCAAATTCGGTCTGCATCAATTGCCCGCCCTCGCAAAGAAAAACAACACCATGAAAAGGCAGTCTCTGATATAAGGGAGTTTGAATGCCAAAACTGCCATGCAAAACTCATTGCGACACCGGACTATGTAGGGCCTAGAAAAGACATTGACGGCATCACAGTTGTCACTGGACCAAATCTTGCAGAGCATGTATTTACAATTCCACAAAAATATTGCAAATATCTGGGCGTATCAAAAGAGTCTCCCCCAATTATTTTATCCTCCCAGAACAATGATTTTGACACACTTGCAAAAAAATTATCTGGCAAGAATTTCATAGTTTTTGTCGGAAAATCAACCTCTAATACAAATGTCATTTAGATAATATGCCCGCAAAACGATCACTTTGCATCCAGAGGAGTCTCTGCACTTCTTTGGATGCGATGGCATACACACATGAGGTCCTGATTATATCATCTATGGTCGGAGTGTTTCTTGTCTTGCTGCTTGCTTCTTTTGGAGACAGCATATCTTCAATGTCTGAGATGGTGGGTAAGTTAAATCAGCAAAAATCTGCAATGCTCTCTGAGAAGATATCTGTGATATCTGCAGACATTGTAGATTCAAAAACAGTAATTGTTATCTCAAATTATGGAAAATATAATTCCTCCATATCAAAGGCGTTTTTTGAAAATATCACCATATCATGTACATCAGATAATGCCGATCCTGCCGATATGAGTGTGCAGCCTGGCAAGCTGATCTCGCTGACATGTGATTCTATTACAGACAAACTCTATCTTCTTACAGAAAACCAGAACATATTGCAAGTCAGCGTAGCATGAAGATTTTGCTTGTATTTTTAATTGCATTTGTAAGCATATCTGCAATCATGTCTATGCATGCAGCTGCTTTTGGATGGGAATTTGGAGAGTTTCAAAAAGGTGATGTGTTTGTGTATAATGTCTGCGATTATATCACAGTTGACCGTACAACAAAAACACAAACCAAATGCTACGCTCTTACGATTAATATCATTGAGCAAGTCAATGTCTCATTTGGAACCGCGTGGATTGCCCAGGTGTCAATTATTAATGATGAGACGTCATGGAATGATGTCATTTTAATTGATGACGGGTTTAACATTTATTCTTTTGAAAACAAGTATGTTTCTTCTAGTCTGTCAAATACTGTATTTTGGTTAACTCATGACGCGCATATACAATCAATTGACACTGTTATAGGAAATACTGTGTCTTCGACTTTGCCTGCATTTGGAAAAACAGACATTATGGTTGGTGATTTTGAATCATTTGATGATTACACCGCATACGATCTTGTTTTCTCAGGCAATAATATTTCAGGAGTAGTTGTGATTCGTGACGATACATATCTTCCATCAAAAGCATCTGTTTTTGCAGAAAAGAGAACTGGGAAGATTCCACTGTTTTCATTTGAATTAAAATCCTACTCTACACCATTGTCTTTGCCAATCATAATTTCGTCGGCTCCATCATTGTCTGTCCCTGTTTTAAAAACACCTTCTGAGATACCTAATTTAGAAAATCCAATTTCTGAGATACCTAATTTAGAAAATCCAATTTCTGAGATACCTAATTTAGAAACACCTTCTGAGATACCTAATTTAGAAACACCTTCTGAGATACCTAATTTAGAAAATCCAATTTCTGAGATACCTAATTTAGAAACACCTTCTGAGATACCTAATTTAGAAACACCTTCTGAGATACCTAATTTAGAAAATCCGACTTTTGAGGACAAGTTTGATCTGTTTGTTTTTTTCAATAATTTCTACAATGGGATGTTGCGATTTTTCAAAATCAATCCATAGGTTCAACTTGACAGAATCCATCCCTAATACAATTTTTCTTTAATTAATATTATGAATCAGATACTTGCTGCAACAATTATTGTTCTATCTATTATGGCATCTGGCGCATATGCCGTATCGCTTGTATCTGACATGTCTTTGGCTTCTACTGCTTCATCAGATATAGATCAAAACAAAAAATCTGAAAACATCAATGCTGTTTATGATGGGTCTGAAATTATTGTAAAAAACACAAATTCAAAAGATTCGGAAATTGTCATGTTTCAGTTTTTTGATTCATCAGGCAAAGAGGTAAAGCGTGTCACATCACAACAAAGAGCATTTGACGGGTTTGCCAATAATGCATTGTCCGTTTCAAGATTTGATTCGTCAAAAGACATACTACAAAAACACACTGCCAACTCTTTTTTGCCTTCTGAGTTGGGTGTATCATCATTTGACGGGTTGACTGGCAAGATAGTGACAAAATATGGCAATGTCTTTGAGATAAAGATGGACAATCTTGCTTCTGGTATGGGAGGTAATGCAACTGGTGACGGCAAGGCGATGATTAACGGAATGGGACTGCAATCAAGAATAATTCAAAAAGAATACTCTGGATATGTCACACATGGCGCCGGAATGATTGGAGTTGAAAAATCATTAAAGCCGTACACCCCAGTTTCTGACACGGATGACTTTGCATCTCTGGTTCAAAATACGGATACAAAACTTGCATATCCAATTCCTTCTTTTTGGAAATCATACACATACAATGGAAACTCACTTGTAGATACAACAGCGTCGCCAAATATTCTGGGATACTCTGCAAGCAAGAACATCATTGGTACAAACACCGTAACCACTGACACAAACGGAATACACGTCGTAGGTACTGGAACCACCATACTCAAGCTCAACAACATGGTCGGAGAAAACCTATTGATCACAGGCGACGTAAACGGCAAAGTAAAATTGGTAAAATCTATGTATGACCTTACCATATTGCCATACAATCCAGATGGATTTGAAATTTACAGTAGTGCTTTATCAAAACCAAACACCAGTACGGTGTACGGCTCTTGTTATTATTCCTCTACGTGGTGGTATTGTTCCGCAGGACCTGCTTCATCTCCAGTACCTTTCAGTATTACAGGATTGAACATCAAAGCAGGAGAGAAAAAACTAGTTACTGCAAAATATGAATCTACATACAGCGGATATTATTTGTATGCTGTGTATTGTTCTTCCAAATATGGGGGCTATTCTTATTGGCAAGTTGGATGCGCACATTACACCAGCGGTTCCACTGCAGACCCACTATCTGTAGGATATTCTACATTTGATCCCATTTCAAAATACCACACAATATCTTCTTTGTCTGGTAGTACAGCGTCACATTATAGCTATACAGGTAATGTGAAAGTTTACGACAAGGAACCATATGAAATCATCTTTGAATATCTTGGTTCCTTCAATCAGGGTAATTTGTTTGGAAATGAACACTATTACCTCATAGTTGAATCCACATCCCAAGTTGACATCAAAGGCGAAACTGTAACTGCAAAACCATTTATCACAATTTCTGACTTGCCTGCAAACATTCCATACAAGATACTCAAAGATGGAATTCCAGTAATCGCAGGAATGACATCACCGTCTGGAATGATTCAGAGTGCAACCAGTACCCACCCTCTGGCAATGGGTGGCGTGATTAATCTGTATCCTGACTCTTTAAAATACAGGGGCCCGTTTAGCACCGTAATATTTGATGAAGTGAATTCCCAAACAATACACATCGATACTGTAGAAGACAAAGTGTATGTGGTTCACGCATATGCGAAAATTCCTGTAATTGGAAATGTAAATGTAACTGGCACAAACCTTGACGGAACACTGCCTTTGTCATATCTTGACAAAATCTACTCAAACGGACAAGACATAATGGTTCCTGTAATTCCAGGATTCCACACAATAAACATAAAGATAAACGGAATTGACACATCGCTGCAGTATGAAGACATACTTGGAGGAACCGGAATCAAAATAGCAAATCCTGCGACATCGACTGTATCTGCATCTTTTGTATCATCTCCAATTTCCTCAGCTGAGGCAATAGCTGGCACCGTAACATTTGCAATTGCAACAACAAATGGTAATCTCAATGCAATAATTACTCAGACAGCATCTGGCAATGTCAATATCTCAAATAAATACACGTTGCAGCAATTACCACCATTACCGCCACCACCAGTAAGAAGAGATCCGCTCTCAGGATGGGTGGATGTGTATGTCAATGGGGCACTGGTGCAGCAAAAGACACTTGGCATAAATCCGTTTCCTGACTTTGTACCGACAGCCACTATGTCCTCTAAGATAGTTACAAAAACTGTGACCTACACTTATCCGGACTATGTGCTCTCTGGAACAGTATCAGTTCTGGTGAATCCTGGTGATTTTGTAGAGTTTTTTGTATATGCCAAGATCTTCGGCGAGATTGACTCCTACTCTGCACCATCTGGGTATGTCATTGCATCCTCATCTGGCACCTCAAGTGCTACTGCAAATATCAAAGACGCACATGTTCAAACAAGCATGTGAGTTTTAATTTTTTCACCTGATTAATTATGTATATTGAATTTGCACTTTTTGCAGCATTTGTATTTTTTGCAATACTTGATGTAAAGAAAAGACAAATCAAAGCATACTGGTTTGTCGCACTTGCTATTTTTGTAATTATTCATAAAATTGCATTTGATTCAGATAATATTTTATCTGATCTGCTATTGTTTGCAACATCTGCAGTCTTTGTAGGTGTGGCGTTTTTGTGCAAATTATTTGGCAAGGCAGATCTGCTCGGCATTCTTATCTTGTCTTTTGCGATACCACACATAGGCCCAATACCTGCCGGAATTCCACTGCTGTTAACTACACTGTTTGTCCAAAACTGGGTCATCATCATTTCCAATATGGCTTACAATTTTTCGGATTTGGCACAGGGAAACACATTATTTTCTGACATGCCTTACCTGAAAAATCACCGACTCAGAAAAGCGTGGTGGTTCTTTTTGGCACGATGCAAAAGACCCCGTGACCGATTCATCTTGTCTGCCGAAAGATTTGATGAAATGGGTGTGATGCAGTTATCCATAAAGCGTGAGAACAAACTGACACCTGATACAAAATACGTGTTTTCTGCACATCCGCAGTTTGTATACTCTACTATGGCGTTTGCGTTTTTATGGTTTGTAGGACTTGCCTTAAAGTGAACATCTTTGATATTGCAAAAAAAGCAAAGTTTGTCGCAAAACAAGACGCAACACCTGCTGCAAAATTCTCAGATACGCCAATATTTTGTGTGCAAACTTTTCACGCCATGCCAGACCTATACCGAGACAGGTATGCAGTGGGCGATGCAATAGTTACCATCACAGATGATTTCCAGTATCTTGTATTTGAGCCGCAATTCAAAAACGAATCAGACAAACTTGCATATGACAAAATAATGCAGTACAAGCAGCTCCTAAAAGAAGATGTAAACTCGTTGACTGAAGAGCAGCTGATGATCTCAATTACTGCGGCAGCAGCTGACCTTGGCCTCTCAAATGTCTTGACTGACAATTACAAGACAGTCCGGTATTTTGCAAAACGCGATATCTTTGGTTACGAAATACTTGATGTCATGATGAAGGATTCTGCACACATCGAGGACATTACCTGCTCTGACCCGACGTCAGTCGGCGTGATACACCGGGATTATCTTGAATCAGAAGTGCTTCGCTCCAATGTGCATTTTCGTAATTCAGAACACCTAAACGTGTTCTTGGAAAGAATTGCCCGACTTGGCGGAAAGCACATATCTTCATCGGATCCGATGCTTGATTTTCAGCTTGAGGACAAATTCCGTGTGGCCATAATATCTGATGAGATAATATCTCCAAAATCAGCCGCATTTTCAATTCGCATAAAATCTGACAAGCCATTTACCATTACTGAGATGATCGAGAAAAACGTGATTCCCACAAGCGTTGTTTCTGTAATCTGGAAGATGCTTGATTTTCGTGGAACGGGTCTGGTGGTTGGCGCCACAGGTGCCGGAAAATCATCTCTGCTAAACACGCTGTTTCCATTATTGCATAGATCATCGAAAATCATGACCATTGAGGATACTGCGGAACTGCAGATACCTCAGTTTGACTGGACACCGTTAATTATTGATGCCCCCATAACATCTCCGCAATACCATGACAAATTCCAAGAGCTGCTAAACGCAGTGCTGCGTCACAGACCAAAGATGGTTTCAGTCGGTGAGGTGAGAGGAAAATCAACAAAAAAATTATTTGATGTCATGTCGACGGGACATTCATCGCTTTCATCATTTCATGCATTTTCTGCAGAAGGTGCAATGCGTAAAATAATTTCCGAATATGACGTGCATCCTGCATCTTTTTCGCATCTGTGGTTTATTCTCACAGTTGCAACAATAATAGACAAAGACAAAAGACACAAGAGAAAATGTGTGTCCTTTGACGAGGTGTGCTACGATGGTGTGCAGGCAAGCCTTGTCAATTTGTGCAGCTATGACGCACTATCTGACTCTTTTCTTGGTGCCATCTTTGCTGAGATGATCTCAAAAAGCAAAAAACTTGACTACCTCACCCGATTTGACGCATCATCTGACTTGGCCTCTGATTTAAAACGCAGGGCAAGTCTGCTTGATGAATGTGTGAGACAAAAAGCATACACGCCAAAAAAGGTAATGGGAATTCTATCCAGATATTATGCCAAATAGATTCTTTGCATTTACATTCTCTGCAATGCTGTTGTTTGTAGCTTTTGTTTTGGGCGCCTCTGGAAATCTTTTGGTTTTGATTTTATTGCTTGCATGTGTCATGCCTCTGCTGTTTTTTGCCCAGTTGCATGTAATTTTTAAAAAATTAAAACAGATGTTGTACAAAAACATAAATCCCCCGACACTATTACTTGAAAAATCACGGGCATCCTATCAAGATATTTTGTACGGGCATCTTGTGAAATACAGATTTTTTTCAAACATGAATAAGAGCATACAGAGAACTTCGCTGTCTGGCGCGATAAAGACTGGGTCCCTTGTGACTCCTTTACATGTATCAAAAAATATTGTTTTTGTCTTTGCAGTTTCTTTTGCAGCATCAATAATAATATCTTTAATTGGCGTCTTTGTCTTTTTTAATTTATTATTTTTACTGACATTTTTGTTTCCACTCTTTGTCCGTTTGTATCCTGGAATCTCAAACAAAATAATGTCATCAGATATGGCATCATCGTATGATGATGAATTTGCCTACTTTTTGGCATACCTGCAGATATCCACAGCGGCGGGCCTTGGCCTGTATTTGTCAATGGCGAAATTGCTGGGCAAAAACATATTGCACTCAATTGAGCGTGATGCAAACACCCTGAAAAAATGGGTGTCTTTGGATGGCTATTCTGAATCAATTGCAATTAACAGTCTGGCCCTTAACCACTCTCATAAAACATTCCAGTCTTTTTTGTTTTCATACTATACCATATCAAAATCAAACACTCCCGGACTGGATGGTTTTGTCTCAAAGACTGCCGATGTCGAATTTGAAAAAATAATCACCCAAGACGAGAAAAGCATTGGCAAAGTCACGTCTGTCTTTATGTACGGTGCAATGGCCATGATCATGGCACCAATAATGATGCTTACAATGATGTTTATGCAGACTGATCCGCACTCTATACAGTATATCGCATATGTGCTATTTTTGATTCCAGTCATGTATGCATTGTATGTGTTTTTTACAAATTCAAGACACTCTGACGTGTCTTTGAAATACAACAGACATTCCCTCTTCGGACTGGCTTTTGCCATACCATGGTTTGCAGCAACTCATGACTGGCTTGCTTCTATATCTCTTGGCATCCTGGTAATGGCGATAATTAATGGCGTGTCAGTCTCAAGGCAACTCAAGTCGTGGCGCTCAAAGACAGACGGATTTCCTATCTTCATTCGTGATTTAATTGAGAGGCGCAAAGTTGATTCAAACTTTATAGTCTCAATTAAAAAATTACTCAAATCCCCCGAGATTGGCAAAAAATACATGATGTTCTCAGAGATATTAGAAGATGTGCGTGCAAGGCTCTATGAAATAACGTACACAAAAAAGGATCTGTTTTACGATCCGAACCTGTCTTCAAAAAGATTGCGCCTTATGATGTTTATCTTGCAGATTGTCTTTGATGGCGGATATGCCACTTCCACATCAAGTCTTGAGAGAGTTTACAATTTTTCCGTCAAACTCAACTTTATCAAAAACAAAATCGATGATTCCCTGAAAACATCCTCAATGTTACTGTTTTTTGCACCGCTGATGTTTTTTGTCTCGATGGTCGGACTGTCTTCGATACTGATGTCTTTTACAGTCGGTATGCCCGATAGCACAAGCGTGCTGTCTTTTGATCCTAAATACGCCAGCTTTTTGATCAAACCTGATTTTGGCCAGTTACTTGATGCGCTAAAACCTGCTTTGGTGATAATGTCTGTCTGCTCAGGCCTAGTCATTTCCCGTGTCACATACGCCACATTTTTTGCCACCTTGCCACTTGGGCTCAGTCTTGTTATCACATTTGTCATTTTGGTTGGCTGGGATTTTTTCTTTGATGTGATATCAAATCTTGTGAACTCAGCCCTTTGAGAAAAATTGGAATTATGAAACTAAAACACGTCTATAATCTTTTTAGAAATTCTTCTTTTTCAATTTTGGCAAGTGCTAATATTCCAAAAAGTGTGCCGATTTTTACTTCTTTATGAAGTGGAACAACTGTAACTATTTTCTTCTCATCTACAAATTTATGTAATATTATGTGACTGCCTGTTTGACGAGTTGCTTCAAAATCAAATTCTCTTACTAGAATATTGACAATTTCTTTTCCTGAAAGTTTAGGGAATCTCGACACTTACTGCACCAACTGTATTCATACTTGTTAGCATTTCTCTGGCATCAGGCATTTCTTCAACATACAGACTAACTGCTTCTTTGAGATTAGCTAGTGCTTCTTCCATTGTATTCCCCTGTGTTGTAACTCCAGTAACAACTTCTTTTATGATGTACATGTCATCTTCTTTCCAAAAAACAGTTTGTAGTTTCATATATCTCATTTAGCAGTTCAAACCATTTTAATCTTTAGTGAATAAACAGGTATCAAGCCCAAAACAAGTGTATTCTTAAAAACAACTTTATAGCATAATTTATGCCTGTAATCGTACAAAAAGTGTACGATAGAGTGTACGATAAGGTTTTTTTCGTGTCCAGATAGCATACAGTCTTGTAAACCACGCCTGAAAATCCTGTAATTGCAACATATTTTTTTCCTTTCATCTCATTTTCAACTCCTGTCAGGACAGTTCGTATTCTTTCTTCTTCGCTCATTTTTTACTCCATCTTTAATTTAATATGCATGAATTTAACCATTAACAAATTTTGAGAATTGGTCATACTTGCTTATGTAGTAAACAGAATTGGGATTTCTTCCTAGGTTTGGATTGTGTAAACCAATGCACAATCTAGATGCTCCGATTTGTCGTAATTTAATCTCGGAATGATACACATTTGCATATTCTTGCATAGCGTCAAGTGATTTTATTATGATATCATCCAGTTTTCCTATGGTGTCTATTCCTATTGCACCAAACTCTTGAGATACAATTTCATATTTTGTTGATGTCGATGGTTCCAAAAGACGAAATCTCCATTGTAGATAATCATCTAATGTTTGACCTGTAACTTTCAAATCTTTTTGATTGTATGTTTGTTGATGAGTTAATGAAACTATGACATCTTTACCAGTTGATTTCTGAATGATTTCATTTTTCACAAGGGCATCAATTCTATTTCTAAGTGTTTGTTCAGTATTGTCATCGTCCATCAGCAAAGTCACTAATTGCTTTAGACTAATTTTTCCTCCACGTAGTAAAGATGTTATTTTGATATCCAATGCATATCTTTGTAATTTAGTTTCAAATGGGGGAATAATTCCAGTTTGTTCGCTCAAGTATTCGATATTGTCTGCAATGATTTCAGTAAATGTTTGGATGTTATTTTCATTTTCTTGATTCCGTATCTCTTCCCAAACAATATCCCAATCAAATGTTCTTTGTTGAAATTCGTTATTACCAACATAATTCATTCTTACTAAAGTAGCCATATCTTGAATATCCCCCTCTCTACTAGTTACTGCTTTTAATAGAAATACATCTTCATTACAAAGTATTCCTAGTTTTAGATTACCAAAATGAACTAAATTTGATCTTGATATCATATGGGATGAAAGGGATAATTTTCTCAGAATTTTTTTTGTGTATAAATCGATCCTGCTTCTGTTTGTATGTTGTAAAATTATTGACGGATATAGCCTCAAATCTTCTGTTGAAAATTCGACATTGCCCTTAGGAGTATATCCTAGTTTTGTAAATGCATTCATCAATAATTCATAGTCTTCTTTGGTTTCTACTACTATGTCTATATCCTTAGTTCTGGACTTTAGTTCTTTTATTCTCATATTTTCACCTCCAATTAGATAAGCAGTTACTTGTGAGGAGAGATTCTTTCCTATTTCCTCAAACAATAATGGATATCCTTCAGGTAACGAATAAAGTTCGGAAGATATTTCATAGAGGTTTGCTTTTTCAATAAACTCCTCTTTTGGAAGGAAAAGAGACTTGTTCTTTAATTCATTATTTCTAATGTATCCTTCTACATCTATCCAGACATGTGCTATTTTAAACGAGTCTGCAATTTTCCGCAGAGTCAGTATGTCCATTTTATCTTTATTTTTAAGATAAAAGATAATTGCCATTATCATTGCTGTTTTGTCTGAATTTCTTTGTGCTATGAAAACGGCATGAATCAAAGCCTCTTGAATTGTAATGGATTCTTCTTGTTTGATATAGTAATCATAATTGGTGTGATATTCTATTCCGTAATCTGAAAATATTGAAAAACCAGTAAGCTGACCGTCAGTTATTTTGCCTTTTGTTACAGTTTTGAGAATTTTTGTTGTATCTCTAAAAATGATTTCTGCGTTTGGTTCGTACATGTTTTCTCTTTCTGTTTTTAATACTTGAGATAACAGTAGTATTTTTTCGTCAGAAGTGTTTAAACTAATTGTGTCTGCATTTCTACTCAAAATTCCAATTGATTCAAAATCTGAAATGGCTCTATAGACAGTCGAGGTGGACAAACCAGTAATTCTAACTATGTCATTTATTGTTGTAGGTTCAGTCAGATAAGAAAATACTAATTCGTTTGAATCCTTTAATATTTTTTCAATATCCAATCTTGTTGATATTTCCTTTACCATCATTGGCTTAACCCCATCAAGAAGTTTTAGCAAATTTCCTGTTTTTTGTAAAAATCCTTGCAATGATAATCCGTTTACCTGTGAATTGAATTGCCATTCTTTTACCCCGCTTCTTTCCATTATCGTTTTTGTATCTTCGACTCCAGAAATGACTTGTTTGAGTATGGTAATTGAGGTTGTATTCATTTAGTATCATTATACCACTGTAATTTATATAGTTTTGTGGTTTTATGATACTAAAATTACCATAATTGAGAAATCAGTCACTAATCAGGATATTACGTACAAGATTATCTCTATGAGTGATATTTTTCCTCTCAAAATCATCTATTT
>Ga0210050_1002083_pt1 | contig 20006 bp, 22 predicted proteins | sample CryGey132114_all_FD_185463 | JGI IMG/M metagenome (GOLD analysis project Ga0210050, IMG submission 185463) | Groundwater microbial communities from aquifer - Crystal Geyser CG22_combo_CG10-13_8/21/14_all (SPAdes) (version 2) | ecosystem: Environmental > Aquatic > Deep subsurface > Groundwater ...
TTCATGCCTTAGCTCTAGCATAAATTCCGCAAGGTTTTAAGCGAATTCTTCCATTTCCTTGCAATTTCAAACGCCCTTTTTTCAACAACACCAAACCGTAAACCACTCTCATTACTCACTTCGATGTGCTCATGGAGGGTTTTTCAGGGGGGACTATGTATTATCATCATCCATATGCAGATTTGGTGATGGAAGTATTTGAAGCCTACATCAAACAGAAGCAGGGAAACGAAAAAATCTTTGAAGATCTTCTCAAAAGTTTAAGAAAGAAAAAGGGTTTTAGCCAGATACACTTTGATGCTTATTTAGGTTATATCCTTTCTTCTCCCAAGGCTGTTGACCTTGCTGACCCCGCTGTAGTTAAAAGCTATGCAATGCTTCCTAAGTTTTGGTTGCTTGATATGTATAGTCTAGTGGGAAGTGTTGGCAAAAAGCCCTCCGGGAAAAAAATATAATTCACTCCATTTAAAAGTCTTGAAGCATCTTTACGTCTATAACGCCGTCTGGAATTTTGCTTGCTTTTCAAACAGCTGCTCATTAGAGGCTTGGGCCATGAAGGCAAAACCACAGCACTTTCGAAAACTGCTTCAGCAAGGCACGGTTGTGATGCCAGGCGTCTTCAATGCTTATTCTGCGCTGCTTGCAGAGCAAGCGGGATTTCAGGCTTACTACATTTCTGGTGCTGGCCTTGCCAACGCTGAGTTTGCGCGGCCCGATATTGGGCTTACCACATGTGCCGAAGCGCAGGAGCATGCGCGGCGCATTGATGCGGCCGTTGGCATTCCGGGTATTTCGGATGTAGACACCGGCTTTGAAGACGAAGCATGCATGATGCAGTCGTTTCAGATAGCGGGTCTTGCTGGTGTGCACATGGAAGATCAAGTGGACCAAAAAAAATGTGGGCACTTGGAAGGGAAGCAATTGGTTTCAGTGGATGAGATGTGTGAGCGCATTCATCGCGCGCAGCAGGCAAAGACTGATGCAGACTTTTTGCTGATCGCTAGAACCGATGCCGCTGCAGTGGAAGGTTTTGACGCTGCTGTTTCCAGAGCGAAGGCCTACGTGAAAGCTGGTGCTGATGCAGTTTTCCCAGAGGCTATGCGTTCTGAAGAAGATTTCAAGGCGATGCGCAAAGCGATTGATGTTCCATTGCTTGCAAATATGACGGAGTTTGGTAAGACGCCCTATTACAGCGTTTCCCAGTTTGAGCAGTGGGGATACAACATGGTTATCTTCCCCATGACCTTGTTTCGAGTAGTGGCAAAATCAATGCAGGAAGCCCTTGCAGAGCTTCGCTCTACCGGAACCCAAAAAGGCTTTCTGGATACCATGCAAACGAGAGAAGATTTATACAAAACACTTAAATATATTCCATAATTAAAGAGGCTCGAAAACATGAGCACAGAAGTTGAAGGAGAATGATCATGGCAGAAAAAAATCATCCAAATTACAGTCCAGGTTTAGAAGGTGTGGTTGCAGGTCTCACAAAAATTTCTCGCGTCGATCCTGATAAACAGGTGCTCACGCTTCGCGGCTATGATGCTACTGAACTTGCCGACCAAGCTAGTTTTGAAGAAGTTGCACACTTGTTGGTAGTGGGCCATCTTCCCAACAAAAAAGAGAAAGAAAATTTCACCAAAGATTTAGGTGTTGGTGAGCATTTAAATGAAGACATGATTGCGTTGTTTAAGGCGATGCCAAAAGAAACGCACCCCATGGATGCGCTTCGTACGGGCATTTCATTTCTTGCTGGAAGCGATGAGGATGTTACCAACAACTCACACGATGAAAATATCAGAAAAGCAAAACGTTTGTTGGGAGCAACCCCGGAAATTGTAGCAACAAGCTGGAGAGTGCTTCAAGGCAAAGAACCTATTGAAGCGAGAAGTGATTTGTCAATCGCCGCAAACTTCCTCTACACCTGCCTTGGCGAGGTTCCTGATCCTCTTACCGAAAAACTTTTTAACGCGTCTCTCATTCTTTACGCCGAGCATGGTTTTAATGCGTCCACCTTCTCTGCGCGTGTGATTGCTTCAACATTGTCAGATATTTACGGCTGCGTAACTGGTGCTGTGGCGGCACTTAAAGGCCCACTGCATGGTGGCGCGAACGAAGAAGCAATGAAAGTATTGTTGCAAGTGAAAGATGTGAAGCAAGCTGAAGAGCGCGTGTTAAAAGCAATTGCGACGAAAGAAAAGTTGATGGGCTTTGGACATCGCGTTTACAAAAATGGTGACTCGCGAGTTCCAACCTTGAAAAAATTGGGCAGCCAATATGCCGAAGCAAAAGGCGACACCAAGTGGCGCGACATTGCACAAGTAATGGAAGACGTGATGGTACGCGAAAAAGGCATTCATCCCAATGTCGATTTCCCTTCAGCCTGGATTTATTACCAAATGGGAATTCCTATTCCGCTCTATACGCCTATTTTCGCGGTTGCGCGGATGAGTGGTTGGTGCGCACATATTATCGAACAGCACGATGCAAACCGTCTTTTGAGACCAAGCTGCATTTACGAAGGACCAGAATACAAATCGTACAAAGGCCTCGCGTAAATTTATTCCACATCATTTTCGAACAAGGCTCTCATTCGAGAGCCTTTTCTTTTTTCATCTTTTGACAAGGCGATGCTTCCCGATTAGTTTTTCGTTTTTTTAGAGAGGTGCAGCCAATGTCTCAGCCTATTATTTGGAAACCTACACAATCATTAGTTGATGAAGCTAATGTTACACGCTTGATGAAAAAGGCGAACGTCTCATCGTACGAAGCCTTGCAGGCGTGGTCAGTTGAGGATTTGCCGCGATTTTGGAACGCGGTGATGGAAGACCTGCAAATCAAGTGGTATCAGCAGTACAAAAATGTGCTCAACACAAGTGAAGGGATTGAGTGGAGCAAGTGGTTTGAAGGCGGAAAAACAAATCTCGTGCTCAACTGCATCGATCAACATCTTCCCGTTCATGCAGATGAAATTGCAATAAGATGGGAAAATGAAAATGGATCAAAACGCAACTACACCTATCAAGCTTTTAACGATGAAGTCTGTGTTTGCGCCAATATGTTGAAATCGTGCGGCGTAAAAAAAGGCGATGCTGTTGCTTTGTATATGCCGATGATTCCAGAAGTGATGTTTGCACTTTTTGCATGCTTCAAACTTGGCGCTCTTGCAGTGCCCGTGTTTAGCGCGTTTGGCGCCGATGCACTTTCGGTAAGGCTCAATGATGCAAACGTAAAAGTGCTTATTACTGCCGACGGTGGAAGGCGCAGAGGAAAAGTGTTTCCGCTTAAAACCAGTGTGAATCAAGCTTTGCAGCAATCACCAAGTGTGGAAAAAGTAATTGTAGTGAAGCATGCAGGAAACGATGTGTTTATGGATGCTAGCCGTGATGTGTGGTGGCAAGACTTCAAGATCTCCGCTTCCACCGAATGCAAAACCGAAGAACTTGATGCCGAAGCCCCTTGTTTAATTCTCTACACTTCGGGCACAACAGGAAAGCCAAAAGGTTGCGTGCATACTCATGCTGGATGTTTGGCCACCATCGGAAAAGAGCTGGCGTATGCTTTCGATGTGAAAGCTGGCGATACTTTTTTTTGGTTCACCGATATTGGTTGGATGATGGGCCCGTGGGAAATGATTGGCACTACTCTCTTTCGTGCCTCTGTGCTTTTGTATGAAGGTGCTCCCGATTTTCCACATGCGGGAAGGGTGTGGCAATTGCTGGAGGAACACAAGGTAAGAACGCTGGGTATTTCGCCAACGGCTATCAGACTGCTGATGCGTGAAAAGGAATATGGTCCGCAAAACTATAACCTGAGCGGCTTGGAGCTTTTTGGATCAACGGGGGAACTTTGGGACGCTGAATCGTACACTTGGCTTTTTGAACAAGTGGGAAAAAAACGTTGTCCCATTATCAATATTTCCGGAGGCACCGAAATTATCGGTTGCTTGCTTTCGCCTTTGCCCATTACTCCACTTAAAACCTGCTCGCTTCGCGGCCCTGGCCTTGGTGTAGACCTTGACATTGTTGATGACGACGGAAATTCGCTGGGCACGAATGCAGTTGGACACTTGGTGTGCAAGCAGCCGCTTCCATCGATGACCAAAGGTTTTCTGGGTGACAAACAACGTTATCTCGATACTTACTTTTCAAAGTTTCCTGGCGTTTGGTACCATGGCGATTATGTAAGCAGAGATGAAGAGGGCTTTTGGTTTTTGCATGGTCGCAGCGACGACACCTTAAAAGTTGCGGGAAAAAGAACTGGGCCTGGCGAGATTGAAGCCGCATTGTTGGAGCATCCGTTGCTTTTGGAGGCTGCAGCTATTGGAGTGCCGCACGAAATAAAAGGCGAAGCTGTCGTGTGCTTTGTCGTTCCAAAAAGTGATGATGGAGAAGCCGAAAAAAGAACCGGCGAATTCTCCGAAGCCGTTGTGAAAGCATTGGGAAAAACACTTCGGCCGGAAGCCGTTATTGTGGTGTCTGAACTCCCAAAGACGAGATCTGGGAAAATTGTCCGAGGCCTTCTTCGAAGGGTCTATATGGGTGAAGAGCTAGGGAGCCTTGCCTCGGTGGAAAATCCGGGGAGTCTAGACCTTATGGCCAAAAAGATTAAAAGCACTTAGTTTTCAATTGCTTGCAGTCTTATTGAACGTGAAAACTAAAAAAATGGAAGGAAAACAAGATTTTGCTCATCTTCGATCTTTTTTTAAGGTAAAATGAATTTCGTTCGTTTGGAGAAACAGCTGCGTGGAGACGAAAAATATGAAGAAACAATTGTGGGAAGAGATCAGTTTCGAAGAAAGTTACGAAGAGGCCACAGGAGAAAGTTTTAAAACAATAGAAGCGGATGCTTTGTCGCTTCTTGATTTATTTGAGTTTTATTTGGTTGAACGAGATTTAGGAAAACCAGTTTTACTTTTACAAGAAGTCGTTTCAGATCTTCGTATTGTGATCAATCGCATTTTGCTTCGATGTTTTTTCAGACTTCCTCAAAGCCTTGAAGTAAATTTTTGCACTCAACTTGCAATCCTTCTTACCGAGCGTGCCGAGCTACGGCCATCTTATTCGCCCGAAACCACAAAATATGTAGATTATGTTATCAGCGAAATTTTACTTCCCTTTGAATATGCGCAAGAAATAAAAGCGGAGCATCCAGATAACGTAAAATTGCAACGCTTGTATGCAGAAGATATTCCTATATTGCGTCCATTTCATTATGGAGAAGATAACGAAATAGAGAGTATGAATTAAAGACCATCTTTTGTTTTTCTAATACGATCAAGCGCAAAGCTTGTTTTTCACAAGGGTTTAAGAAAGAGGAGGGATTATGTCAGAGCCAAAAAAAGAGCCAAACCAAAATTTGGAAAAAGCAAAACGAATTGTTGAAGAAGGAATTGAACTTTTGAAAACTGGTTTTCAAACAGCGGAAACGGTTGCTGGAAAAACAGTAGAAATTACAAAACTTCATTACAATCAACGCAAAGATCAACTTGATCTCTATCGAACCTTTCACGATTTAGGTATGGCTGTTTATGAGCGTATGCATCAAAATGAAAACGATCCTTTAAAAGCTGATGCAAAATTACTTGGGCTCTACGGAAGAATTAATGACTTGCAAAAGCACATGGAAAATACAAAAGGGGAATTGAAAAATTCATCTCTTTTGCACAATAAAAAAACTGGGAAAAAATAATTATTTTTACTCATGTTGTCATCCTCGCAAATGCAGGATCTACACTTGCTAGAGGATAATTGTTGCGCTTCGGTCACAATGACAATGAGTTGAGAAAACATTTTCAATTATGACAAAAAAACTCAAAGTAATTTTAAATGGAGTACCGCTTAGCGTTGACACTGGCATTAGTTTAGAAACTCTTCTGAGTGATCATCCACATCCTGGAAAGCTTCCAGCCCTTGGTGCTATTGTAAATAAGAGCAGTAAGGGTTTGTACTATGTGCTCAATACCAATTCGGAAATCGAAACCATAGATCTTAGCCATCGCGAAGGAATGGATATTTATCGCAGAACGGCTTCCATGATTTTGTATGCTGCGGTGAGAAGATTGTATCCGCAGATGAAGCTTACCGTTGGGCAATCCATGTCGTCCACCGCATATTTTTTTGACATAGAAGGCGAAAGAGCTGGCGCGCAATTTGCGGCAGAAGTGAGTAAAGAGATGAAAAAAATCATCTCTGACGATGTGCCTATTGAAGTTGATTGGCTAAGCGCAGAAGAAGCAATCGAATTGTTTGAGCGCGTAAATGCGTACGATAAATCTCGATTGATCAATCAAATGCGCAATTCAGAAGTTCCAGTTGCACATCTTTGTGACTATGTTGGCATTCAACATGGTCCGCTTGCATCGCATACCAGTTTAATCAACACTTTTTCCCTTGAACCTTATGAACATGGCTTGGTGCTTGTGTTTCCCGACGACAATGGAAAGCTTGCAAAAGGAATTCCTCCTCAGCCAAAACTGTTTGGAGTCTATCGTGAAACAAAAAGATGGAACGAACTTGTAAAAACAAGGCATGTCGCAGATTTAAATGATCATTGTGTGAATGGCGGAATTTCAGATCTCATCAAAGTAACAGAAGCATTGCACGAAAAGAAAATCGCAAGCATTTCAGATTATGTTGCCGAGAGAGAAGGCGTGAAATTGCTTTTGGTGGCAGGTCCTTCAAGTTCTGGAAAAACAACTTTCACAAAGCGTCTTTCCATTCAGCTGAAAGTGCATGGCATTGAACCTGTGGCCATTTCGCTAGATGACTATTATTTGCCCAATTATGAAACTCCAAAACATGAAGATGGAACACCCAACTTTGAAACCATTGATGCCCTTGATGTTCCTCTTCTCAATAGACATCTAGCAGCATTGATGAATGGCGAAGAAGTGAATGTTCCTGTTTATCATTTTAACAATGGTTCCAGAAATCCGCACGAAACAAAACCTTTGCGATTGAAAGAAGGCCAAATTTTAATCATGGAAGGAATACACGGTCTCAATCGTGATCTTTCCAAAAGTGTTCCCGATCATGCAAAATACAAAATATATGTTTCAGCTTTAACGCAACTTTGCATTGATGATCACAGTCGTATTTTTACCACAGATACACGGCTTTGCCGCCGCATTATTCGTGATCGACTTTTCCGAGGAACGAATGCCGCCGAAACGATTGCCATGTGGAGCAGTGTTAGAAATGGAGAAGCGAAATATATTTTTCCGTTTCAGGAAGATGCAGATGTTATTTTTAATTCAGCATTTATTTATGAGCATGCCTTGCTCAAACCCTATGCAGAGCGCTATTTGATGGAAGTTGATCATAATCATCCTTCATTTATGGAAGCTTCTCGTTTGGTGAGATTTTTTAGTTATTTTATTCCCATTCTCGAATCTGAAATTCCGCCAAATTCACTTCTGCGCGAATTTATTGGGAAAAGTTCGTTTAAATATTAGGACGTGTGGAGAATAACAAAATCCTCGTTGTCCACTTTAAACCTTGCATATACATCTCACTCTGGCTACTTTCGCACCCCGTTAACTTCTACAAAGAGGAGATGTTATGAGTGATGGTCCAAATTTTTCATTACCAAAAAAACAAGTCATAATTGCAGCTGCTGTATTTTTTGTTTTCATCCTTCTCACAAAAGCAATTGTGGTAGTGCCTGCCGGTCATGTTGGAGTTCAAGAGCTTTTTGGAAAAGTGAGCGACCGCGAGCTTCCATCTGGCATTCGTCTCATCAATCCCCTGGCGCAAGTAAATAAACTGAGCGTGAGAACACAGCAAATCAGCGAAACGGCTATTGTTCCTTCCAAAGAAGGTTTGACGGTTGAGATTGACCTATCCGTTTTGCTTTCACTCGAACCAAAAAATGCACCGCAAGTTTACAAAACAATTGGGCTCAATTACTTGAACGTTGCAGTGGTTCCTCAAGTAAGGTCGGTGGTCAGAGGCGTAACAGCCGAGTATGAAGCAAAAGCATTATACACAGCAGAACGCGAAGTGGTTTCTGAAAAAATGTTTAACCAGTTGGAACCGCTTTTCAAAAAGCGTGGGCTTAGATTAGAAAAAGTTTTGCTTCGATCGGTGAAGCTTCCAGAAATTCTTTCTACAGCAATTGAGAAAAAGTTGGAGGAAGAACAGCGAGCAGAGCAAATGAAATTTGTTCTCGATCGTGAGCGTCAACAAGCAGAGCGCAAAAGAATTGAAGCTCAGGGAATTGCAGACTACAACCGCATTGCAAGCCAAAGCCTCAACAGTTCCATTTTGAAATTACGCGGACTTGAAGCAACGCAAAAATTGGCAGAGAGCAACAATTCAAAAGTAGTCATTATTGGAAACAGCAAAGATGGACTTCCACTTATTTTGGGGAATGAATAATTTTAAGGTGTCATCACGAGGAGCGTAGCGACGTGGTGATCTCCTCTGGCAATTCCGATTTTGCTGTGCTCAAACACTCAAATTGTCCGAGGAGATCCTTCGTTTTACTCAGGATGACAGCAAAGTGTTAGAATTGCTGGATCTCCTGATCAAGCTAGAAAAAGCAAAGCAAAATAAAAAAGGGCTGAGAGTATCAGCCCTTTTTCTTTTGTGTGAAATAAAAATTATAACTGCACTACTTCTTTTACTTCTGGAATCATTTCTTTCAAGCGATTTTCAACACCCATTTTCAACGTCATGGTAGAAGAAGGGCAAGAGCTGCAGGCGCCGCGAAGTTGTAATGTTACAATTCCGTTTTCGTAGCTATGAAAAGTAATGTCTCCACCGTCCATGGCAACGGCTGGTCTGATTTCGCGGTCGAGAATAGCTTTGATTTTTTCTTCAATTTCATTTTCAGATCCACTTGCAATATTGTGACTAGAAACAAGTACCGTGTCAGAAATTAATTTTATTCCGCTCGAAATTATTTCTTTCAAACAGTTTACTACTGGTTCAGAAAGTTCTGCCCAAGAGCTTGAGTCGGTTTTAGTCACTGAAACAAAATTAATTCCCACATACACTCCAGAAACATTGCTGATTGAAAAAAGTTTTTCAGCAAGTGGTGAACCCTGTGCTTGTTCAGCATTTTGGAAATCGATACTGCCACTGTCCAGCAAAAGCTGATTCACAATGAACTTAAGGGTGTTTGGATTTGGGGTTGCTTGTACTGCAATTTCGATATTCATTTTTTTCTCCTTTTATTCTGTTGAAATACTTTTTTCTTTTTTTTCATTAATATTGCGACGGTCTTGCAAGGCATCTTCTAGTGCGTGCCAGATGAGCGTTGCACATTTTACTCTCACAGGAAATTGTTTCACTCCTTGAAATATTTTTAATTTTCCCAAGGTATCTAAAGTTTTTTGAGAGACTTCTTCTTGAGTGAGCAATTCATGAAAGCAATCTTTCAGTTTTTCCGCTTCTTCAAGTGTTTTTCCTTTTATAACTGTGCTCATAAGAGATGCGCTTGATTTTGAAATGGCGCAACCATTTCCCGTAAAGCCTAGATCTTCGATAATATTTTTATCGTTAATCTTGAGAAACAGCTGATAATCATCTCCGCATAAAGGATTCACTCCATGTGAATAGGCATTTGCCTCTTTAATTTCGTGAAAATTTCGAGGTTGCTTATTATGCTCAAGCAAAATTTCTTGATACAGTTGTTGAACGCGATCACTCATCCAAAGACCTCTTTTACTTTTTTGAGCGCAAGTACTAATTTTTGAACATCTTCTTCAGTGTTGTAATGCGCAAACGTAGCTCTGACGGTAGCTGGAACGCCATAACGTTTCATGGTTGGTTGGGCGCAGTGATGTCCGGCGCGCACTGAAATTCCCTCTTCATCTAAGATGGTGCCAATATCGTGAGGATGAATCCCATCAAGCACAAAAGAAACAAGCGAACTTCGTTCGTTTGGATTTGCCAAAATGTTTAAGCCAGGAATGTCAGATAGTTTTGAAAGTGCAAATTGTAAAAGATAATCTTCGTAAGTTTTTATGTTTTTTAGACCAAGTTTATGAAGATAATCAATGGCAGCACCAAGCCCAACAATCTCTGCAAGCGAAGGTGTTCCTGCTTCAAACTTGAAAGGCGTTTTTGCAAATGTTGTTTTTTCGAAACTAACCGATTCAATCATGTCGCCGCCACCCATAAAAGGAGGCATTTCATCGAGAATGTTTTTCTTTCCGTACAAGATACCAATGCCACTTGGGCCATACATTTTGTGTGCAGAAAAAGCGTAAAAGTCTGCATCAAGATTTTGCACATCTACTTCAAAATGAGGAACAGCTTGTGCGCCGTCTATGAGCACAAACGCATTTTCAGCGTGCGCGAGGGCAATCATTTTTTTGATGGGATGAACTGTTCCAAGTGCGTTTGAAACATGACCGACACAAACAAGTTTTGGTTTGTGTTCGCTCAAAAGTGTTTTGTAACTTTCAAGGCAAAGATCGCCGTTATCTTTTGCGGGAATAACATGAATGCGGAATCCCTTTTCTTTTTGAAGTAATTGCCATGGAACAATATTGGCGTGATGTTCAAGTTCAGAAATAAGAATGCAATCAGCAGCTGAAAGATTTTGAGATCCCCAGCTTTTAGCCACAAGGTTGATAGCTTCGGTAGTGCCTCGAGTAAAAATAATTTCAGCAGTTGAAGCTGCATTTACAAATTGTTTGCATTGTTCACGAACTTGAGATGCCAGCAAAGTTGCATTCTGGCTGAGTTTGTAGACACCGCGATTGATGGTTGCGTATTCTTCCTCATAAAACCTGGTCATACGATCAATCACTTGCTGCGGTTTTTGCGAAGTAGCTGCAGTATCGAGGTAGACAATTTCTTTCATGGCAATAACTTGCCGAAGCACAGGAAATTGTGCTTTGCATTTTTTGGCATCGAAGCAATTTTTATTTTCGGTTTCGGAGTTCATAATTTAAACTTCTGTGCTTACCACTTCTCGTAAGTCTCGTTGAACATGTTTTTCGATGAAGGCTCTCATTGTTTTGTCAGCAATGGTTTCTACCACTTCTTCTGCGAAACCATAGACCAGCAAAGAAGTTGCTTCATCTTTTGCAATGCCTCTGCTTTGCAAATAGAAAAGCTCGTCAGCGCTGACTTGGCCAATGGTTGCGCCGTGCGCTGCTTTCACATCTTCGTTGTACACTCGTAGTTGTGGCCGTGAAAAAATACGGGCCTTGTCCGAAAGTAACATGCTTCTGCTCATTTGTTGTGAGTCTGAAAGTGATGCGCCTTCAAAAATATGTGACATGCTGTTAAATTCATTTCGAGCTTTTCCATTTAAAATATGTTTTGAAAGTTGCTGGCTGGTACAGGCGCCAACTCTGTGTTCTACAGTGACGTGATTGTAGACTTCATTTTCTCCCGAAAGCAGACAAAGGCTATTGATGTTGGTGCTAGCTGATTTTCCGGTGAAGGCCACTTTTGTTTCGTTGCGAATAACATTGCAAGAATGTGTGTAAGTGGTCCAGTTCACAGCACTGCCAGCAGCTTGAAAAACAAAGTTGTTTGCAAGGCTATAATTTTTTTCAGTTTCATCTTGATAACTTACAAGTTCAAGACAGCTGTTTTCTTTTGCAAAAAGATAAGTTGCAAGATTGCAAAGCGTTTTAGCGTTGCTTTTCCCAACTTGGGTGAAAAGAATGTTTGCCTTTGATCCTTCGTTTGCAACAACGTAAAGGCGAGGATAAAAAACAGCGTCAGTTTCAGCGCTTGAATTTGCAATAAGAATTTGAAGTGGCTTTTCAAGTTTCGTTTCTTTTTGAATGAGGCAAAATAATCCATCTTGAAAGTGAACTCGGTTTAGGGCTTCAAAGCTGTTGAGCGTTTCAGCTTGAGATAAATTGATGCACGTTTCTAACTCACGCTCATAGTTTTTTAACGCGTCTTCAAAGCTACATACCACAAGGTTTTGCGGAAGATCTGAAGATGAAAGTGTTGTGTTTATTTTTCCATTTTGCACAACAACTTGATAAGCGTCTTCAAGCAGCATGTCATTCAAGTTCAGTTCTTCTGCTTTGGTATTTTCAGCAAATACGTTTGAAAGAATGGGTTCCAAGTTTAAGTATTTCCAGCCTTCTTGTTTTCTGCTGGGGAAACCATTTTTTTGGATACTTTCATAAGCGTTTTTACGAAAAGCCGCAAGCCAAGCTGGAGCAGTATTTGCGCTTGGTTCAAATTGTTTTACTTCACGATAAGGAGCAAGAGTCATGACGATTCCTTTAAGCTATACAGTTGCAGTTGCTTCTGTAATAAAATTTTCGTAACCAGTTTCTTCAAGTTCATAAGCAAGAGTTTTGTCACCTGATTTAATAATTTTTCCATTTGTCATAATGTGAACAACGTCTGGAACGATGTAGTTCAACAATCGTTGATAATGCGTAATAAGAATAACGGCATTATCTTCGCGTTTCAGTTTGTTAACACCTTCAGAGACAATGCGAAGAGCATCGATATCGAGACCAGAATCAGTCTCATCGAGGATGGCAATTTTGGGATCGAGCACTGCCATTTGCAAAATTTCGTTCCGCTTTTTTTCACCGCCAGAAAAACCGTGATTTACATTGCGCTCGGCAAATGCAGGATTGATGCTGAGCATATTAATTTTTTCTGTGAGCAATTCTTCAAAGTCTAAAACATCAAGTTCTGGTTTACCTTGGTGTTTTCGTTTTGCGTTGTAAGCCATGCGCAGAAAACTTGCGTTGTTTACTCCTGGAATTTCAACTGGATACTGAAACGCCATGAAGAAACCTTCAAGTGCGCGCTCTTCTGGTTCAAGTTCGAGAAGATCTTTCCCATCGAACAGAACTGAACCTTCAGTAACTTCGTAAGATGCATCGCCGGCAAGTACTTTTGCTAAAGTGCTTTTGCCAGATCCGTTTGGACCCATGATGGCATGGACTTCGCCAGGCTTTACTTCAAGGTTTAAGCCCTTCAGAATTTCGTTTTCTTCAATTTGTGCGTGTAAGTTTTTAATCGTTAACATTGTTTTTCCTTTTCTCTTTTGTCATTGCGAGGAGCGAAAGCGACGTGGCAATCTCCTCTGCTTATTTTGTTCCTTTTTTTGTCAGATATTACCCAACACTATTCTCTAATTTAATTCCCAATAATTGTTGTGCTTCAATTGCAAATTCTGTTGGAAGTTCGCGAAATACGTCTTTGCAGAAACCGTTGATAATGCTGCTCATGGCATCTTCTGTGCCAATGCCACGACTTCTAAAATAGAACAGTTGATCATCACTCATTTTTGAAGTGGATGCTTCATGTTCAATTTGTGCAGTTTTATTTTGCACATCAATATAAGGAAAAGTGTTTGCGTTGCACTTATCACCAACAAGCATTGAATCGCACTGTGTAAAATTTCTAGCATTGGTAGCACTTCTGCGAATTTCAACCAAGCCTCTGTAGTTGTTGTTCGAAAGCCCAGCCGAAATACCTTTTGCCACGATGGTAGATTTTGTGTTTTTTCCAATGTGAATCATTTTAGTTCCGGTGTCGGCTTGCTGAAGGTTGTTGGTGAGCGCTACGGAATAAAATTCACCAGCAGAATTATCACCAATAAGAACACAGCTTGGATATTTCCACGTAATGGCGGAACCTGTCTCTACTTGCGTCCAAGAAATTTTCGAATTTTTTCCAAGGCAGTGACCGCGCTTGGTTACAAAATTATAAATGCCACCTTTTCCGGTTTTGGGATCGCCGGCATACCAGTTTTGCACGGTTGAATATTTGATGTCGGCGTTATCAAGAGCAACCAATTCCACTACCGCGGCGTGAAGTTGATTGGTGTCAAATTGAGGCGCAGTGCAGCCTTCCAGGTAAGACACTTGGCTGCCTTCTTCGGCCACAATTAAGGTGCGCTCAAATTGACCAGTGCCTTGTGTATTGATGCGGAAGTAAGTGGAAAGATCCATCGGGCACTTTGTATTTTTTGGAATATACACAAATGATCCGTCAGAAAAAACGGCTGCATTTAAAGCTGCGTAAAAATTATCAGTGTAAGGAACAACCGTTCCTAACCATTTTTCAATAAGTTCCGGACAATCTTGAAGGGCTTCAGAAAACGAACAGAAAATAATGCCGTGCTCACGAAGTTTTTTCTTGTAGGTGGTAGCAACTGAAACGGAATCGAAAATAGCATCCACCGCAACGCCGCTAAGACGTTTTTGTTCCATGAGAGGAACGCCCAACTTTTCAAAGGTTTTGCGCAACTCGGGATCAACTTCATCCATACTGTTCAATTTTGGTTTTTCTTTTGGCGCCGAATAATAGCTGATGTCTTGATAGTTCACTTTTGGATATGGCGCTTCAGACCAGTGCGGTTCTGTGAGTGTCAGCCAATGGCGAAAGGCTTTCAAACGAAACTCCAACATGAAAGCTGGTTCGTTTTTCTTTTCGGAAAGTTTACGAACGACGTCTTCGCTTAAACCTTTTGGAAACGTGTCAGATTCGATATCACTTTGAAAGCCAAACTTATATTCCCGTTTGGTAAATTGTTCTATTGCCGTGGTCATCTTTAAAACTCCTTCATGGCTTCATTTGTTTGCATTGGAAATGTTGCCGCAGTGAGGTTGAGTGCATTTTGGTGCTTTGCCACATCATTCAAGCTGAGGGATGCGAAGTAATTATCCAACAAGTCTTTGGTTTGTTTCCAAATTGGATTTAAGGCGCAATGGCCCGAGTGGTTGCAAATATGTTCATGAGCGCTTTTTTGCTCGCAAATGACATCGAAGGTTTGGCCTTCGAGCGCTTCGATGATTTCTTTTAAGCAAATTTCGGCTGCTGGTTTAGAAAGGGCATAGCCACCTTGTTTGCCCTGAAATGAGGTAACAATGCCAGCAGAACGAAGGCTTTGGAAAATTTTTTCCACGTAAGCATAAGGGTAATTTTCCCGTTCGGCCAAATCTTTGATGGTAAAACGCTCTTTTTCACCGCATTTCACCATGTTTACCAAGCAAATAAGCCCATATTCAGTTTTTGTAGTATACCGCATCGGCGCAATCCTTTATCTAGTGCATCTGCGGCGCCTGTCTAGCTAATCAGACCTTTTGAGTCAAGTTTAAAAGTAATTTTTTTAGAGGTGAAAAAGCTAAGAAATATAGAGATCTTGAGAAGAGCGCAGTTTTTATTTACGTAGCAACAAGCTCCACCTCCACCCTCAAATGAGAAAATAGAGCTTAAATAGCCAAAATGGTGTGCTTTAAGAAAATGAGGTCGGAGGAAAAGTGAAGTGATTCGGTTCTTAAACATCGTTCTCTTTTACAAGAAATTTTAAATTTACTTGAATAAATAAATATGAGAATGTCCGCGAAACAAAATAGGTTCTGTAAAAAAACGGCACCTTATTTATTCAAAAGGAGTAATGCCATGCGGATGAAAAAAATTCTGATAGTCGCTTTGTTAGGAATATCTGTGGGTTGTTCGGGCGGATGGAACGCCGATGATAATGTAGATTTTGCTTCAATGTGCATCGACTTTGTCAGAACGGCCAATCTTGAAACCGCTTCAAAAGGTGCAAGCTCAATATGTGCCTGTGTCCGAGATGAAAAAGTAAAGCCTAAATACCCCTCTGGTTTTTCGGAAGCGAATAAAAAGATGGAAGCTGAAGAACTTGCCGGGTTCATCAAGGAATGTCGGTAAGCTCCACCCTCAAATGAGAAAATAGGGCGTAAATAGCCCAAATGGTGTGGTTTAAAAAGATAAGCTCTGATGAAAAGTTAAGGTTTTTTACGTTTGGATTCTGAAGAGTTGCCTTTTGCCAAAGCGCTTTATACTTTTTAGGGCTGAGGTGAACGGGTTTTTCATGGTACCACGGCAATAACCACTCCTTCATAAAACCAAATTGCCAATCGAAGTTGAAGACTTCAGGCTGCTTTGTCATCTGTATCCCCAAACAGCTTTGTTTAAACAAGATTTTGTCGTTGGTCTTTAAACTGTGAAGCATGTTTTTAAAGTGCTCTAAAAATGAAACAGAAACTTTTTTCACACAGCCAAAGTCTAAAAAGTGAATTTTTTCTGAACTGAAAAGGAAGTTGCCCGGATGCGGATCAACATGAAGGCAACCCGACTGCAGAAAAGGCTCAGTGAAAAAGCGAAAGATGGTTTGAGCAGCCCATTCTTTTTCAAGTTCACTTGCGTGAGAACAAAACGAAGCAAAATTTTTTCCCTCTACATATTCACTGGTAAGTACTTTTCTGCCGGAATGTTCTTTTATTATTGATGGAATTGAAATGTTTTTGTCGTTTTCGAAGAAATTTTTGAAAAACTCCTGATTTTTTGCTTCATTTACATAATCACACTCTTCCAAAAATCGTGCTTTAATTTCTTCAATCCATACGCCAGGCTCTTGGCCTTTAAAAATATGAGTGAGGATTTTATCAATTCCTTTGGCGTAAAGTAAATCTTTCTCCAGTGAATTTCGAATACCAGGATATTGAACTTTGACCGCAACCGTTTTTCCATTTTCCAGAACGGCTTTATGCACCTGCCCAATACTTGCTGCAGAGAAGGGTAATGCTTCCCAGGTTTTGAAAAGCTGGCGAGGAGTTTCCCCAAATTCTTCCACAATGATTTCAATAATATTTCGCTCGGGCAAAGAAGGTGACTGCTGTTGTAAAGTAGAGAAGTAAAACCTTTCCTCTTCACTGAGATCGAAATCGAAAAAACTCATCATTTGCCCTACTTTCATCGGCAAACCTTTCAATTTTCCCAGCTGATCTATTAAATTTAAAACTAAGGCTTCATGAATTCTGTTTTCAACGCTTCTCTTGTGTTGATGTGAAAAAAGCTTCGAGATTTCTTCCTTTAACGAGGCAAGAGCAGTTTGAAACGTCATCTTTGCTAAATCAAGATGGCGCATTTTTCCCACATTGATTTTTTCTTGGATACAAAGTGCTGGCAAAGTTTCGTTGAAGCCAAGCTCGCGCTCATACAATTCCAAGATTAAAAGCACTGGTCCTGGCATGGCACGTTTTCGCGTTTCCCAAAGGGTGAGCGCAGCTCTTGTGACCCGAAGTTCTTTTGCCATTTGTTCTTGGCTTAAACCCAAGGTGGATCTGATTCTGCGAAGTCGCTGATCTGCTTTCATTCTAAACCCCTGAAATTACTGGCTAAAAATGGAGTATGTCGACATTGTAACAAAATGTCATCCTCTTTTGAAGAAAAGTACTTCTGCCCTTAAAATGAGGGCATGAACAAAAATGGGAAAAAAGGAGATGAAATGAAAAGGATAAAGACGCTTTTGTATGTGTTGTCAGTTTTTAGCAACGTGATTGCACCGCCACTGTTGGCTCAAGGAAATGGAGTGGAAGAAGTGAACCAAGCATTTATGCAGTACAACGCAGCCATTATTCAAAAAAAGGGAGAAGAAGCGGCCTCATTTTTAAGCGAAGAAAGCATCGCAAGTTATTCAAAAAATGTAAAATTGGCCCTACGCGGAAAAAAAGAGGAAATCAAACAAGAGTCACTTGCAAACCAAGTGCAAATTTTAATTTTCCGTCACCGTATTCCTGCTGAAGTTTTAAAAACAGCTTCGGGTAAAGAAATCTTCATCCGCACCGTGAACGAAGGATGGCTTGAAAAAGAAGCCATTGAAATTCAGCATCTGCAACGCTTCTTTTCAAAGATCAAGACTTTGGAGCAGAACTTCGTTTTGTTAACGAAGAAGGTAAATGGAAAGTTGATCTTACTTCTTTGGATAAGTTCACGAGTGATGGTTTGAAGTACGCGAAAAAATTTCATCCATTTATGAGCGATGATAAGTTTTTATTAAAATCGACAGAAAAAGGTGTGGCTAAGAAAATTGGAAAAAAATTGTGGGATTTGCCTGAAGTGAAAGGATAAAGAACAAAAAAGGGGGGAGAATCTTAAAAAAGGAAAAAAATATGAAAAAAAGTACACGATGTCTTCTTTTTAGTTTTATTTTGCTCTTCATGGGCAACACAGGTTTTGCTGGCCAAAATAGTTTGGTAAATGGAGTGAGAGTGCTTGATAAAAATGATGTCGCTGTCAGCTTTAACCTAGGTCTAGAACTTCCAGCTCCATTACTCTATAGTTTACGCTTTGATTATGGAATAAGTGATAAGGTTCAAATTGGTTTAGAAGGAATTTATGTTGATCAACTTTACAGTGTTGCTCTTCCGATAAAGTATAATTTCTTTCGTTCCGAAGATGCTACCCACAATATGGGGATAGAAGTAACCCCTGCTTTTAGCTACCTTGATCTGAGTGGGTTTTTAGATGGTGTTGTAAACCCACTTCGTAGAGCTTTTGGCCAGCCAGATCAGCATACGACTACTAGGGCGTGTCCTCATAAGAGTTAGATCCAGATAAGTGAGCATGCCAGATAGATGATGGCTTTAAAGTTTCGGGCCAGCTTCTCAAAGCGCGTTGCAATGCTGCGAAAGTGTTTGAGCCGAGCAAACAAATTTTCCACCAGATGGCACAATTTGTAGAGATACGCATCAAACTCCGGGTTCGGCTTATCACTGTTTGATCTCCGAGGAATCACCGGAATCATTCCCGCTTGTCTCGCGGTCTCCCGAATGGCTTCTGAATCATAGCCTTTGTCCGCGATTATATGTTCTGCCTTTCCTATTTTTTCGATGAGCGCGTCAGCAACTTTGGCGTCGCGGACTTCACCCCCAGTGATTTCAAAATCGATCGGATTTCCATGCGCATCGGCGGCCATATGAAGCTTTGTGGTAGGCCCTCCCCGGGATATCCCGATTGCACGCTCTTCTCCATGCCGAGCTCCACTCGCATGCTGGTGAGCGCGGATGTAAGTTCCGTCGGGGAATACCCATTCCGTATCAACTTCGCCTCGTAGCGCAAAAAAAAATCCTCCCATAACCCCTTGGCCGCCCAACGGTTGAAGCGATTGTAGGCCGTTTTCCAGGGACAAAGTTCTGGTGGAATATCCCGCCAAGGGGCTCCGGTACGCAGTTTCCACACCATCGCCTCCATAACCTACCGACTGTTCTTCCACTGACGACATCCCTTCTTCCGAAGCGTCACCTGCAGCTGCTGCCATACTTCATCCGTCAAATACGTTCGTGCCATGATCTCCCTCCCCAAGAAAAAGGGAAATACCATGAAACATCAACTACTTCAACTACTTATCTCCTAATGAGGACACGCCCTAAGTACAAAATATTTTCTCTTAAATATAGCTTTGGGTATGAGCAACGTGTTGGGAAAGACAAAAACACAGGACTTTATGCAAAAATTGGAAGTATTTATGCTATTGGACAAGAAAATGTTAATGGAAATACTACTACCAGCGGATCGAATAATGTTATTACTGCTACCTTTGGCTTTCAACATCGGTTCAAAAAACGATTTGCGCTTACAGTAGAACCTGAAATCTATTTTTTCGTACGTGGATCTAATAAAGGGGTGAAACCAGGTGGAAAACTTGGTTTTTCTTGGATTTTTTAAACAATCAAAACGAATTTTCAGTTTTTAAGGTTAAAAAAAGGGAGCACTTCCATTTTTTGAAAGCCATGGTATAGCTGCCGTGGCTTTTTTATTGGGGAGGTGAAAGATGAAACGGATTCTTATCACGGGAGGAAAGGGATTTATTGGTTCAGCCTTAACAGAATTTTTTGAAGAAAAAGGCTATGAAATTTTCACATTAAGCAGAAAAAAAGAAAAAACTTCTGATATTTTTTGGGATCCTCAGCACAAAAGGATAAATCCTTCAGAACTAGAAGGCTTTGATGCGGTGATTCATCTAGCTGGAGCAAGTGTTTTTGGCAAACCGTGGACGAAAAAATATAAAGATGAAATTAAGGCCAGCCGAGTTGAAGGCACAAGCTTTCTTTGTGAAACACTTTCACAATTACAAGAAAAACCAAAAGTACTTAGTCCCCCCTGAAAAACCCTCCATGAGCACATCGAAGTGAGTAATGAGAGTGGTTTACGGTTTGGTGTTGTTGAAAAAAGGGCGTTTGAAATTGCAAGGAAATGGAAGAATTCGCTTAAAACCTTGCGGAATTTATGCTAGAGCTAAGGCATGAA
>Ga0210050_1002084_pt1 | contig 19990 bp, 19 predicted proteins | sample CryGey132114_all_FD_185463 | JGI IMG/M metagenome (GOLD analysis project Ga0210050, IMG submission 185463) | Groundwater microbial communities from aquifer - Crystal Geyser CG22_combo_CG10-13_8/21/14_all (SPAdes) (version 2) | ecosystem: Environmental > Aquatic > Deep subsurface > Groundwater ...
GGCATAGGCGCGGCATTGCGCGGATTGCGTCCGATCACAGAAATACAATATTTAGATTATTTGCTTTACGCTATCCAGATTTTATCAGATGATTTGGCATCATTGCACTATCGTACTGCCGGTGGACAAAAAGCACCATTGATTATAAGAACTCGCGGTCACCGTTTAGAAGGTATTTGGCATTCAGGTTCACCAATGGGGATGATTTTAAGTAGCCTCAGAGGAATTCATGTGTTGGTGCCAAGAGACATGACACAAGCAGCAGGTTTTTATAATACTATGTTGAAGTCGGATGATCCAGCCTTGATCATAGAGTGTTTGAACGGCTATCGTTTAAAGGAACGCATTCCAAATAACATCGGAGAGTTCACCTTGCCTTTGGGTATTCCTGAAATATTGAAAGAAGGTACTGATGTCACCATCGTTACTTATGGTTCAATGTGTAGAATTGTAATGCAAGCAGCTCAGGAACTTGAAGAAATCGGTATTTCGGTTGAAGTGATCGATGTCCAAACTTTACTACCATTTGATGTGCATCATTCCATTGTTGATTCTATTAAAAAGACCAATCGAGTAATTTTTGCGGATGAAGACGTACCTGGAGGTGCTTCTGCCTATATGATGCAAAAAGTGGTGGAAGAGCAAGCTGCCTATTTCCATTTGGATTCACAGCCTGTCACCATTGCGGCTAAAGAACACAGACCGGCCTATGCTTCGGATGGTGATTATTTCTCTAAACCAAGTGTAGAAACGGTATTCGACAAGACCTATGCTTTGATGAGTGAAGTGGACCCAATTAAATTCCCAGCGCTATATTAATTTTGGTCATTGGTCATTGGTCATTGGTCCGATGACTTTTATAATGAACCAGTCTAACACGCTTAATCTGCGCGTGGTCATTTTATGAATTGGTATTTGTTTGACGAGCAACGGATCGGTGATATGGAGCGGACGCAGCGATAGCAAGCCTGATCTCATATCACTTGTTATGCAGGGTTACATTCCTTTAGTTTTCTTTTGAATTGCTCTTTCTATCATCCTATATAGTTGCTCGTCATGGTTTTCGTTCACAAATTCACCATCATTTAGGTAATCAGCCCATGTTTGCCCTGAAATGTCTGAAGGCGGTTTCTTTTGTCCCTTTAATTTGATTGGCAACACTCTCTTACCCCATGTTAGAGCTACTCCTAATTCAAGCATTACGTTTGGATTCAAATCTGAAGTTTCAAAAATCGCAATATCTGATGAAATTATATCCCTAGCAATTTGGTTGAAAAGATGTTCACCATAACCAGCTCCAAGTTTTACAAAGTCCAATTCAAACTTGTTGGTTTTCGGATCTGAATTCCATTTTCTCAAAACATTTTCAAACTGATTTTTAATTGCACTAGTTAGTTTCTCGCTATTATAATATTCACTTTCAAATTGGTATCCCATTACCACTATTAGTTTTTGGGAGTCATTGATTTTCATTTGAGTATATTCCCAATCTTCATCTGAAAAACCATATGGTGATCCTGCCGCTAGTGGTTGTTTGGCTACAATATCAGATTCCGCTTTTCTTGAGTCTGTAACATTTTCACTTTTTAGTAGCTCTTGGTAAATATGTCTACCCTTTGCATTTAACTCAATTTGACCAAACATATATGGATGTGTACCCATCCAATTAAGTCTTTCAATTAAGTCTCTATCTGCTAAAAACTCCACGGCATCATTAATGTCATCTGGAGTTAGTTCTATTAATGAACTAACTTCGTGCCCCTCATAGGCTCTTCTACCTGCTTCATTCTCCTTATTGTAAAGGGCAATCAATAAGTTAGTAGCATTTTCTTCTATACTCATATTATTTTTTTATGATCCTGCATAGCAATTGGGTAAACACCATGGTGTGTTTACTCCCACTATGTTTTTTTTCAATCTAGCAAGTTTTTGATCTTGTTAAAAGAGTTAAGAGCAACATGGGTAAACCCCGAAGCTTCGTGGCTGTAGTTTTTATTGAATTATGCCATAGCAGTGATTGAATACTTCTTAAGTCTGGTCCATTTTATAGTAGGTGAGAAGCAAAACTCAAGACAGTGGTCCGACCACTCCAAGTGGTCAGACGACTCTATTTACATACTTCTATCTTCTTTCATCATTGTTTACCTTCGGGAATTTCGTTGAAGGCCGTTTCACAATTATGTTTATAAAATCACTTATAAATCCAAAATGGCAGTAAGATTTTCAGAAGTTACAGGTGCCGAAACATGTTGATGAACCACTTTCCAGCCGTTTTCGAATCTTGAAAATCCAACAGTAATTCTATTTTTCATTTTCCTTAATACCGCCCCTTGAGTATTTATAGCTTGAAATTCTATCAACCCACTAGCAAATCCATTTGTATCTGATTTGAACACTTTAATCATTTCAAAATCAACTTTCACTTTTTCTTCTCCCAAGGATGATAGCTAATTTTCAATTTCAGGTGTCCATTCATTAAGGGTTTTATAGTACCCTATGTCCCACATGTCAAATGATACAACCTCATTATCATATAGTTTTAATAGCATGGTTGCATCTTTTTGCCAAACTGCATTTTTATAGTCTTCAAAAAAATCTTCAATTTCCTTCATTGGTTTAGTCTGATTATTTCTGGTTTAATGTCATTATTTTTGGCTAGTTGCGAATAAGCAGATAGTGATCTAAAAGTTGTCACTATACCATTTGTAGTTTTATACACAATCTAAGGGATTATTTGTTGTATAAAAAGTTTCGATGGGCAGATGGATATTCCGCGAATCTGAGGGTCTGTGGTTTTTAATGAATTATGCTCTAGCAGCGATTAAATACTTCTTAAGTCCGGTCCGTTCTCGAGTAAATGAGTAGCAAAACGCAAAACAGTGGTCAGACCACTTCAAGGTCTTCGAATTCTAGACCCTTCGTGCCTCAGGGAAAGAAAGCTTTTCATGGTTGACACTGAGCTAAGGGCTTACTTCTTACTTCTTATTTCGGTCTTCGTCTTCCATCTTCGGACTTCCGTCTTCCGTCTTATCAAGACCTTATTAGCCTTCTATTCCTAATCAATGCGATGATAGAGAAGACGATCAAGGCCATGGACAAATAATGAAAGCCGCCACGGATTGAGCTTAGATTGATGATGGGTTGAAACATAAGGGGAGAAGCAAATTGGCCTAGGAAAATAAAGGTGGTAAGGAGTCCTAAAACTCGTCCGCGTACTTTTGGCGAAGCCAGTGTAACCAAACATAAATTAGAATTGGGCATCACTAAACCCGAACCAAGTCCTGCCAGCAGTAAGCCCGGGTAAACCCAAGCATAACTTGTCGCAAAAGAGACTGCCATGTAACCCAAGCCCATGATCAAAAAGGAAATCCCGTAGATCTGATAATGCGTTAAACGGTTTTTGAATTTTTGGTAACTAAAAGACATGCTGGCCGCGAAAAGCATACTGGCTGAAAGGGCAATTCCTGTAGCCATATTGCCAACGTTATCGATTTCCTGAATCAAGAAAGGAATTTGTACGGGCATCATATAAAAAACCGCCATGCCCAAGAAAGAAATCAAATAGATCGTCCAAGCAAGCTTTGGTATTTTCTCTTTTACTTCATCCTTTTCTAATTTTCGCCCACTGCTATCAGGTTCTTTCAAATAGATTAAAACCATAGGAATGGCTAGGGCGGCCAATCCATAAATCAAGAAAGGATATCTCCAACTGATATCTGCCAAAAAACCTCCCGAGCTAATGAAAATGGTGCCCGAAAGCGCCATAATTCCGGCTTGAGTTCCTAGGAATTTCTGTCTTTCATTGCCCTCAAAATAGTCGCCAATCAACGCCACCGCGGTCGTCATAATGCCACCCACCGCAATGCCTAAAAAAGCACGCCCCACAATGATCGCGCCCAGCGTATTCAAATAAAGACCTGAAGTTCCTGCAATTGCATAAAGCAACAGCATAGCGACCAGAAGCTTGATCCTTCCAAATTTATCAATGATCCAACCCGAAAATGGGGCGGTAATCGCAATGAACAAACCCGGGATAGTAAGCACAAGCTTCACTAGCGTTTCGGCAGATGGATTTCCTGGAAATGCCTTGGTCATTTCGGGCAGGGAGGGAGCAATGGTTGCTCCAGCCATTACGGTCATCATGCTGCAAAAGAGAATGGTGACCTTGGCGAGTTTTTGATTTTTGAGCTGCAATATTTTTGTGGTTGTAAGAAAATCCAACTCCGTGCAAAGTCAGAAAGTTCATTCACAAAAGTGTTATGTAGCAATTAATGTTTTGGGCTATTTAAATGATTTGCTCTTTGGAGTAGAATCTCATTTTATTCAAGAGTTTATTCAAGGTAAGGGCTTCTTCTTCGGTAATGTTGCACATCACATCATCAAGTTTGCCGATATTCTTATCGATTTCGGCCAACAGTGCTTGCCCTTTTTCATGAATAAAAGCCTGAATTAATCTGGCATCGTGCTCGCAAGGTCGCTTCCATACCAAACCCTTTTCGCAGAGCCGATCTATCATACGAGAGGTATCAGAATTGCTGATGATCATTCTTTCACGCAATTGTTTGGTACTTATGGGTTCAGGAAACTGTCCTCTTAAAATACGTAGTAGATTGAATTGTTGCTGCGTGATGCCATAAGGCTTTAAAAAATTCGAAATATTTTCGGCCAGCCAATATGAGGTATACAGCATATTCATGCGTAACCTGTGTTTCTGGTTTTGGAAATTGGCCGTTTTCAATTGTTCGTCAATGTTCATTGGAATGTCGTAACGCTTACCTTTTGCTAAGATAATGTTATAACATCAGTTATTAAAAGAAACTTAGAACTTCCATCGTAAGACTTGGATAAAAAATCCACCTAACTGCTTGGTCAAAAACCAATTCGCTAGGTGGCTCAACAACACACACTTTATAAGGTCATTATTTTTGGTCAGTTACCGTGATTTTATAATGTGGGGTAGGGTTCAGCGGGCAGAAGTAATTGTAAGTTCCGGCTTTCAATTCGACCACTTTGGATTGTGATTTTTCTCCATTCTTAATGGTTTTACCCAAATAGGACGCTTGTACGTGCTCACCTTCCTTGCCATTCACCACTGGCGTGATCACAAAACCTACTTCGTGGTCAACACCAAGGTTGGTTACCTCGAAAATGTATTTGCCTGGTTTCAAACTCAAACCTTCCTTTTCGAATTTTCCGGGCGTCTGATCCAATTTTATGACAGTTGGTTTTTCCTGTGCAAAGCCTGAGATGGCCAAAGTCATCAATAGCAGGGCAATACTCAATGTTCTTTTCATGTTTTTAATTTCTAGGATATGTTTTTGGAATGTTACCAATCCGTTGAGCAGACCAATGCCGCTCAACGGATTTGATTTATCGCTATGATTAAGCCTCTACAGCTTCTTCGATTGGTTTTGCAACTGGGAAGTCGATTGTGATTTGAGTTACGTTATGGACGTAATTGGCCAATGTTTTATCTGCCACTAGGGCGATTAAATCGATGAGCGCGGCATTGTCAAAACCTTGAGCGAAAAAGGATTCAAGTGCTTCGCTCGATGGTCGACCATGATTTGCTGTGATTTCTTTCGCCAATACAACGATTGATTGTAATCTGGCATTGGCGCTTTTGCCTTTTCTCAATTCGATGGTTTCCTCTTCTGTAAACCCGTTCATTTTGCCCAAAGTGGTATGGGCCGCTTGGCAATATGCACAACCATTGACTTGTGATACGGCCAAGAATACAGCCTCCCTTTCTTTGGCATTAAAGCTTCCTTTGGCTTGAGCGCTCTGAAAAGCAAGGTACGAGGATAAGGCATTGGCCGAGTAGCCAATAGTGGCGAATAAGTTGGGCACCATGCCTAGTTGTGATTTCAAATTATCAAAAATTCCTTGGGCTACAGGTGCAACCTGATCTCTGGTGGGTACTGAAAATGTTCTCATTGTTTTTACTTTTTATGGTTTAAAATTCTGTTCGTTTCCGATTTCAGGAGCATAACTAATGTTATAACATTGAAGTTCCAACATTGAAAAATAATTTTAGAATTTACTCAATAGGAAATACAACACATTGAAAATCAATGAGCTAATCTTTGATAAATTTTTGAATCGATCTTGGGCGTGCCCCTTCGCTGCTTGCATCCGCTTCGGGTCGGCCAATGCAGACCTCCAACGCTACCGACTTCGGTCTTCGGTCTTCGTGCTTCCGACTTCGGACTCCCTTTCTATCCCTCACGCGGGCAGTCATTTGGGCTTTCGGCAATATTAATTGGCAAAGCATTGCCCAATCCGTGGCCTTTTTATAGTATTCGGAATGAAAAGCCTTTTCTACAATGCCGAACAAGTACCCCAGCTGCTAAGTCAGGTAGAAGAGTTGGGTTTTAGTCCGAATTATGACTACGAAAAGCATCGCATTGAACTGAGCTGGCCGCGCAAAAATCAAGAAGCTTATATCCGTTTGCCCATTACACTTTCATGTAATACTCAATTTGAATTCGATTTCGAAAAAGAGATCAGTTATCTGATGTTGCTGGTTCAATCGGGAAGTGCTTCAGTTGGTGTTTTTAAGGGCGAAGATTGCTTAGCGCACAAAGTATTTTCTGCCTATATGGTGCGCAAAAAGCAAGGGACAAGTCAAATCAAGCATTTAAAAACCAAAGGCAAATCCAGGGCCGGTTCAAGGGTGCGTTTGGCAAGTACGCTTGAGTTTTTCGAAGAAATCAACCTAAGGCTTCAATCTCATTTTGCAGTATTTGAGTTCGATCGTATCGCCATGAGTTGCTCAAAAATCTTAATTCCTTATCTCTATGGGGCCAAGGAAGCCACTCCCTTCGATAAAAAGGACAGCCGAATTTATAAAATCCCAAAACACCTGCATCAACCCAATTTCGAAGTTATGCTGGGCATGCAAAAATACCTCAACAAAGCCGAGCTAGTTTTTGATCAGGACGTTTTCGGTCAATTGAATGACTTTGGTTCGGGGGTAATTTTTGATGAGGAGGAATAAATACCTGACAGGTTTCAAAAATCTGTCAGGTATGAAAATATCAATCTATTGGCTCTAAAGGTGGAGCAACACTACCATTCCAGCCCAAAGACGCGCCCCAAGTCACAACATTATTTGCAATAGTGGCGGGCTGATTAAGGCATTGAGTTGCTCCGTTGCCTTCATACACTCCGTTGTTCATGATCCAGATGTACTTGTCAGAGCCAAGACCAGTAAACTCCATTTTTGTCCATTGCGGAAGATCTGGTAAAAAGCCACCATAACCACCAACAGAGTTAGGAGTATAGCGCCAGTTTCCGATTTTGATTACCCCAAGGTGCTGGCTGGAACTACCAATTCCCAATTGATAAGTGCCTGATTGGGGTTGATTGCTTGTGTTGTCCGATGGTGCCTCATAATCCTTCGTAGCATCATCAGCAAGTATATTCAAGGTGAGTGCTGCGCCAAGCTGAGCTGTTACCAACACTTTCAGATTTGAATCCGCATAAGGGAAGCCATAAGAATTTGAGCTTTCGTGAATTACCTGAGCATATTGGTTTCCATTTCCATTTACAAAGGGAACGAGGCCAGCAAACATCGCGCTGTTGTTGTTGGTTGTATTTTCCATAGAAAAATAGCCTTCATTCAACCCAATCATAATATTCCTGAATACTGAGTTGGTAATGGTTCGCTCTGCTTCAGTACTACTTGGGTCGTTTATTATTGTCCTGTTTTGATGTATTTGATTGAAGGTCGCGCCACCATCAGTCGACCAACTCATATAGCCCCCGTCACATTCGTAAATGATTTGCGATGTCAGGTTGGCTTTGGTGATATGACAGATTTGAGTGCCGTCCGTACTTGTGAGTGATATAATATTGTCAGTTGCTGCGCTTGCGTTTAAGAAGTTACCATTCATTTGCACAGGAGCGCCATTGGCGGGTGTGTCTGATAAAATGCTCAAAGCTGCTGGGTAGTTGCTAGAGGTTGTATCAGTAAGTGCGGCAAGGTAACTATCATATGATCTATAGCTTCCGGGCACATGGTTAGGAGCAAGAATTTTATCCTGTCCGGTGGCAGTTTTAACCACCGCTGCCGAACCTCCTGCAGCGTTTCCATCTGTTAGCACCGCTTTGGCTTGCGCAATGATTGATGCCGTAGGTGCCGTAGCGACCATTGGCGTTTTATAGCCCAAAGTAAAAGCGTTTCCGGCCGAGTCGGTACCTTCTAAGGTCAATGGTAATCCAAGGATATCAACGTTGGATAGGTTAATCCAAACCGCAGTGTCAGTGCTTTGTCTTGAGAATTCTATCCAACCAAAATACTCGGACCCTTGTGGTAATGGAGGGTTTGGGTATTGGCCATAGCCCACGTAAAGTCTGCCACTTTTAATCGTATCAAATGTAATGGCCATATTGTCGGTAAGGGCAGTTACAACTCCTGGAGTAATGCCTACAACTCCACTAGAGCTATCTGCGGTGAGTAGCACAAATAATACTTTGGTGGGATCAGGGCTGCTTTGGCTTGCCAGAAGTGCGGACGCACCCCTAAGATTCACAATGTTAATTGTTGTAGTCATTTTTCTTTTTGGTTAAGTGAGTTAAAAAATCATTTACAATTTGAGGCAATTTTAATCGCGACACCTACCTACAAAGTGTTATTTGAGTTAATAATTTATGCTGATAATGTTGAGCCCATAATGATTAATTAAAATAGAAAGGCTTTTAAGCCGATTGAATTAAGGAAATAGTCCTTCTTCAACCGTCAATAAAATTTGAATGAACCCAAAATGGATGCTTCCTGTTATTGCCAGCGATATGAAAGTCGAAAACCAATCCTGCGATCCCGAAACTGGCATCTGTGCACCAGCAGAGTTAGCTGAATCTCCATCAGAAATAAAAAAGGAGGCCGATAAAGAAATTATCTATGTCGGAGACCCAATGTGCTCTTGGTGTTGGGGGATTTCTAATCATTTAAAGGCTTTAAAGGAGTATTATCCAGAATTTGGTTTTTCGATTATCGTGGGCGGTTTACGGCCAGGTGGAGGAGAAGCTTGGGACGATAATATGAAAGCCTTTTTAAGACATCACTGGCAAGAAGTTACTGCTAGAAGTGGTCAACCTTTCGGGTATCAGTTATTCGAACGTGAAGAATTCAATTATGACACAGAACCATCTTGTAGAGCAGTAGTGGCTTCTCGCCAATGGATGGAAGATAACGAATTGGCTTTTTATGAAGCGGTATCACGTAAGTTTTATGTAGACAACGAAGACCCCACCGAATCGGAATTTTATCGATCCATCTGTGAGCAATTCGACATTCCCTTTGATGTTTTTTTGGCCATTTTCGAAAGCGACCAATGCAAGTACGAAACGCATCAAGAGTTTCAACTCAATCGCCAATGGGGAGTAAGGGGTTATCCAACGGTGCTTTTTAAAATAAAAGACCAGCTATATCAAATCAACCACGGCTATACTGAATTCGATCAGATGAAGTCCGTGATTGAAAAGATTTTAAAGGAAGAAAATCAATTAGCTTGATTAAGATTCTTTTTTGTGCCTCAAATCTTTTAATCCCGAAGGAATTCAACGTTTATCGCTTTTATCAAATTCATTTATTCGACCCCATCGGGGTCGGATGTTTATTCGTCATGGTTGGCTATGGACATTTGACCCTTTCAGGGTCTTGTCCACTAATTTATTAAAGCAGTTTTCAATGCAAAAGTGGTTTCAATAAAGTCGAAGCATAAAAAACTTCTTACTTATGATGCTCCGCTGCGTTCACGGCTGCGCCTATGATTCCAGCATTATTGAGTTTTTCTGAAACCACATAAGGCGCTTTGATCTTAATGTACTTTCTGAATTTGTTGATTTTCTTGCTTACACCACCACCCAAAATAATATGGTCGGGAGAAAAGATGCGAACGATATGCTTTAAGAAGAAATTGAAGCGCTTGCCCCACTCTTCGAAATCTAGTTCTTCTCTTTTCCTGGCCGAATCAGCGGCATAAAACTCGATCAAATCGCCATTTTTTCCGTACATACGCCCCAATTCAAAATTAGGAATCAATTGGCCATCATAAAAAACGCCACTGCCCAGCCCAGTCCCTATGGTGATTACGAATACTAGCCCAGATTTATGTTTTCCAGCACCAAAACGCATTTCCGCTATGCTGGCGGCATCAGCATCATTGATAATTGTGAATGTTTCATCATCACAAACACCGCTGAAAAGGTCGTCTATTTGAGTGCCCTTCCATGAAGGATCAAGGTTACTGCTGTACATCGCCTTGCCATTAATCACAACCGTTGGGAACGCACAGCCAATGTTGTCGTGCCAATCAAAATGGTCTTTGATTTCTTTGACAATTTTAGCGATTGCCTCTGGGGTTGCAGGTTCTGGCGTTGCGACCCTATACCTTTCGGAAATAAGTCGTCCATTCACAGTGTCAACTATGGCTCCTTTGATGCCTGTTCCACCAATATCAATCCCTAAAATATTCATGCGTATTTTTTAAAATAGAGGGTGAAGATATTTAGATTAAACAGAGGCAGCAAGGGAAAAAGCAAAGCATTTACAAATGAAGATAATAGTCTTTTAAGAGATCGATAAAATCGGGAGTATACTCGCCATTTTGGTTTTTTATCACTAGCCTTTGATTTTGAATAGACGCAGATTTATGCTTCGAAAAAACTTTGATTTGCCTAAAAATAGGGCTGTCGGCTTGGTTGTGAAGATCAATAGAAATGTGCTCTTCCAAACCCAATGCTACCATTGACTTTTTGAATAGCGACATTTGATATTCAGGATAAAGCACAATCGCTAATCCGTTTTCGGGGTTTAGCAGTTTTTCAATTGCTTGGGCCAGCGCTTCAAACCCCAATGTGAAATTGTGAAGTGCCTTGTTCTTATTCTCCTTTTTGCCGAGCTGATTTTTCTCAAAAAATGGAGGATTACAAATGATAAAATCGAATGGAATGTCAGGATGATAATCATTCAGATCGCAATGCTCAATAGACAGCTTTTCCGCCCAAGGCGAATACTGAAAGTTCTCTTTTGCCTGCTGAAAGGCGTCATTATCAATTTCTAATGCGTAAATCGAAGCTTTGCTCGATTGTGCAAGCATCAAAGCCAAAAGGCCTGTTCCCGTGCCTATATCTAATATGCTATCACAATTTTCTGGGAGAAACCGTGCTGCCAATGCACCAAATAGACAGGCTTCTGTGGTCACTTTCATGCCACAATTTTCTTGCTCTATTCTGAATTCTTTGAATTGGAAGTATGAGTTTGGCATTCTGCTACAAATCTAATTCAGAATGTTCATAGTCACAGTACAATTCCACTACTATTCAGTATTCAACCCAAAGGTTCGGAACAAAAATTTAGGATAAGCCACTAATCTCTGATTATCTTAAGCAGGAGATTGAATGCGTTGCCATTCACCAATAACCATTGTACCGACCGATGATTGACAAAGCAAAGGACATAAGAAAAGGAGAGGAGTTGGATCTATCAAAACTGACAGATTACCTGGCCGAGCACCTCGAAGGTTTTTCAGGAGCAATAGAAGTGTCCCAGTTTCCGAGTGGCTTTTCAAACCTTACTTATTTGATCAAAGATGGCTCAAAAGAATACGTATTGAGGCGACCACCGTTTGGTGCCAATATCAAAGGCGGTCACGACATGAACCGCGAGTTCCGAGTGCTTTCTGCCCTAAAACCCGTTTATTCCAAAGTGCCAAAACCCGTGCTTTTCTGTGAAGATCAATCCGTAATGGGGGCTGATTTTTATATGATGGAACGCGTGAAGGGTGTAATTCTGAGAAGTGCTCCTCCAAAGGATCTTGATTTGAATCCTGAACTAATGCGCTCTATTTCAGAAGCCTGCATTGATAATTTGGCCGAATTGCATACCATGGATTTGAAGGCTGCTGGTCTATCGGATTTCGGTAAGCCAGATGGCTACACCCAACGACAAGTAGAGGGCTGGATTGGTCGTTATTATAAAGCCGAAACAGATCAATTGGAGAGCATGAATCTGGCGGCTGACTGGCTACAGAAAAACATTCCAGAACAGAAATATGTCAGCTTTATCCACAACGACTATAAATATGACAACCTAGTCCTCAATCCTGAAAAGTTAGATGAAATCATAGCCGTGCTCGATTGGGAAATGTCTACTGTGGGCAATCCGTTGATGGATTTAGGTACCTCACTGGCTTATTGGGCCCAAGCTGATGATTCTGAAGCTTTAAAACCTTTTAGCCTGACTTGGTTGCCTGGCAATTATACACGAAACGAGCTAGTAGAACGCTATGCCGAAAAAACAGGCTTCGACTTAAAAGATCAGGTCTTTTACTATGTGTTTGGCGCATTCAAAATTGGGGTCATCATTCAACAAATTTACGCCCGTTATAAAAAAGGATTGACGCAAGACCCGCGCTTCGCGAATTTGATTTTCGCGGTCAAGGCCTGCGGAGCGAATGCGGTAAAGGCATTGGAAAGAGATAAAATTTAGTCGGTCATTGCGAGGAGGAGACCATTTGATAACAATGGGCTCTGACGCGGCAATCTTTTTCAGACTTATCGATAATTAGAGTTTATATTAACAGATATGAAAATAGAAGACATCAACAAAGTGCTCATTTTGGGAGCAGGAACACTTGGTCTAAGAGTGGGTTTACAAAGCGCCATCAGCGGTTTTGAAACTACCATTTATGATATTTCAGAAAAGGCACTTGATACTGCTATCCAAACGCAGGCTGGTATTCTCAAAATGCTGATTCGCCACGAAAAGTTAACGGAAGCTCAGGCCGAAGAAGCCAAAGCTCGACTGACCTTTACCACCGATGCGGAAGCTGCCGCGGATGATGCCGATTTCTTAAATGAGTCGGTGACAGAAAATCTTGAACTTAAGCGAAAGGTGTGGGAGCAGTTTGGAGCACTCTGCCCTGAAAAAACCATTTTCACGACCAACACTTCTTACTTATTAGGTTCTCAAATCGCTGATGCCTCTGGCCGACCAGAGCGTTTCTGTAATTTCCATTTTCACGATGTGTTTTATTCTAATGTGGTGGATGTAATGCCGCATTCTGGTACCGAAGCTTGGATCAGTGATTTGTTGATGGAATTAGGCAAAAAGCTTTGGCAAACCCCTGTTTTCGTTCAAAAGGAAAATCACGGTTACATCTTCAATTATATGCTGATGGCTTTAATTGGTGCAGCGGGATCACTGAAAACCATGGACATTGGCTCGATTGAAGATATCGACCGCAGTTGGATGGGCAATTTCAAAATGGAAATGGGTCCTTTTGGGATTTTAGATTCCGTGGGACTAGAAACGGCATGGCATATCACCAGCAGCCAACCCGATAAGAAAAGCCAAGCCTTTGCTGCCTTGCTCAAAACTTATGTTGATGCTGGAAAACTTGGTGTAAAAACGGGAGAGGGTTTTTACAAATACCCAAACCCAAGGTATAAGGAGGAAGGGTTCGTTTGACCTATGAAACCTTATAGGTTTTTGTAATTAATCATATGCCATCATTTGGCAGGCGAGGCTTTTGTGTTCGAACCTATAAGGTTTGGCTTGCCAAATAAAACACCTCTTAACTCAGGCTTTTTTTCCCTAGATTCAGCCTTCAAATTTCAACACTATGCAAAAGTTCTTTACTCTTCTCTTAACACTCATCACTTTTGGGCTGTCAGCTCAAGAATCGCCTAATTGGCTTAGATATCCAACAATTTCACCCGATGGTCAAACGATAGTTTTTACTTATAAAGGCGATTTATACAGAATAAGTGCCGCAGGTGGCGATGCCATGCAACTTACTTTTCACCAAGCGCATGACTACATGCCTGTTTGGAGCCATGATGGAAAAACCATTGCCTTCGCTTCGGACCGATATGGCAATTTCGATGTGTTCACCATGGATGCCATGGGAGGTGAAGCGCAGCGCATCACTTTCCACTCCAATGATGAACAACCTTTCTCTTTTACGCATGACGACAAATCACTTTTGTTTGGTGCTTTGAGAATGGACATTGCTAGCAATAGACAATATCCTCATGGGTCACAATCGGAATTGTATTCCGTGCCAGTAAAAGGTGGGCGAGTTGATCAAGTTTTTACTTTCCCAGCAGAATACATTCAAGTGAATATTAAGGGCACGCAAATGCTCTATCACGATAAAAAAGGGGGAGAAAACGAATTCAGAAAACATCAAACTTCGGCCATAGCGCGCGATTTATGGGTGTATGATAAGTCATCCGATTCCCATAAAATGATCACTACTTATGTAGGTGAAGACAGACAGCCTGTATACAGCCAAGATGAGAAAAGTGTATTCTTTTTAAGTGAGGAAAGTGGCACTTTCAACGTGCATAAATTGAGTCTTGCCAATCCTGCAACTAGAACTCAAGTGACTTCATTCAAAACACATCCGGTTCGTTTCTTAAGCATTGGAAATGGAGTATTGAGTTTTGGTTACGATGGTGAATTATACACTATGAAGGAAGGTGAACAGCCAAAGAAATTGAAAGTGAATATCCGCACTCAAAATAAGTCGAATGCCGATAAATTCATTTCAATCAATGGAGGCGTTCGCGAAATGGCAGTATCTCCCAATGGAAAAGAAATTGCCTTTATCGCGAGAGGAGAAGTCTTTGTGACTTCGGCAGATGGCTCTTTAACCAAACGTTTGACAGATACACCAGAACAAGAAAGCTTTGTGACTTTCACCCCTGATGGAAAATCAGTGGTTTACTCTAGCGAAAGAAATGGCAAGTGGAGCATTTATAAAACTTCGAGAGTAAGAGAGACCGAAGAGCCTTTCTTTTTCGCTTCAACCTTATTGAAAGAAGAAGCATTAGTTGAGAATAAAACAGACAACTACCTACCTAGCTTCTCACCTGATGGAAAGAAATTGGCCTTTATTGAAGGCAGAAGGACCTTGAAGATTTTAGACCTAGCGACTAATAACACCAATACGCTTTTAACGCCAGCAGATCTTTATCATATGGGTGATGGTGACCAAAACTTCACTTGGAGCCCAGATAGCAAATGGCTTTTGTTCGATTGGGGAAAAACCTTGAGCAATAATGAAGTGCTTTTATTGGCTGCTGATGGTTCGAAAAGAGTCAATCTTACCGAAAGCGGATACGGTGATGGAAATCCTAAATGGGTGAATGAAGGCAAGCAAATGCTTTGGTTTAGCAACCGAAATGGTTTGAAGAGTTATGCCACTAGCGGCCAAAGCCAAAGTGATGTGTATAGCATGTTCTTCGATCAAGAAGCTTGGGATAAATTCAACATGAGCAAAGAGGATTTCGATCTAATGAAAGAAATCGAAAAGGCTGGAAAGAAAGAAGAAGAAAAGAAAAACGAGAAAAAGGACGAAAAAGCGGATGAGAAGAAAGTCAAAGATTTGTCTTTCGATTGGGAGGATATGATGGACAGAAAAGCGCGTCTTACGATTCACTCATCAAGCTTAGGAGATGCCGTTTTATCGAAAGATGGCGCTAAACTCTATTATTTGGCTCGTTTCGAAAAAGGAATGAACCTTTGGACGACTGACCTACGCACCAAAGAAACTAAAATGGCCATCAAACTGGATGCTGGTTTTGGAAGTCTCACTTGGGACAAAGAGATGAAAAACCTTTACTTATTGAGTGGAGGAAGAATTTCGAAAATCGATCCGGAAAGTGGCAAGCGTGAAGGCGTTGACATCAAAGGCGAAATGAATTTCGATGCTGTGGCAGAAAGAACTGCCATGTTCGAGCATGTTTGGATCCGTAGTAATGCCGTTTTCTATCACCCAGATTTCCACGGAATTGATTGGGCAAAAATGCACGAAGAGTATAAGAAATTCCTTCCTTCGATTGGTAACTCTTATGAGTTCGCAGAAATGCTTTCTGAAATGTTGGGTGAATTGAATGTGTCGCATTCAGGTGCGCGCTTTTCTACAAGCATCGAAAATGCAGATGCAACTGCTTCTCTCGGTGTTTTCATGGATTACAAGCACAAAGGTGACGGTATTCTAATTGAAGAAGTAATCAAAGGCGGTCCATTAGATAAGGCCAACCTTGATATCAAAAAAGGAATGATCATCGAGAAAATTGATGGACAGACGATTGCTCAAAATACGGATGTAGCGGTTTACCTTAATCGTAAATCAGACAAATTCACCCTTTTAGAAATCCTTGATCCTGCTACCAAAAAGAGCCAGCAAATCACAGTAAAACCGATTTCTCTCGGAGAAGAAAGAAGCTTGCTTTACGATCGTTGGGTGAAGATCAACGAAAAAGAAGTGGAAGAAAAGAGTAACGGTCAGTTGGGCTATGTACATATTCCAGGCATGAGTGATGAACCTTACCGAAGCATTTATGAAGACATGATGGGCAAGTACTTCGATAAGAAAGCGGTAATTGTGGATACAAGGTTTAATGGTGGAGGAGATTTGGTAGCAGATTTAGCCATGTTCTTCACAGGGGTTCCTTTCATCACCTATGCCACCGAAGCCAAAGTGGTGGGTGGAGAACCAACCTCCCGTTGGACCAAACCAACCTTGGCCATGTTCAATGAAAGTAATTACTCCGATGGACATTGCTTCGCCCAAGGATATACGGATTTGAAGATTGGTAAGACGGTGGGTATGCCTACCCCAGGGACTTGTAGTTTTGCAGGCTGGGAAGGTTTACCTGACGGTGGCAGATATGGCGTTGTGCCAGTAAGTGCCAAAAACAGAGCAGGAGAGTGGATGGAAAACAACCAAACTGAGCCGCAGTTCAAAGTGAAAAACATGCCTGGCGTATTGGACAAAGGCAGAGATCAACAACTAGAAAAAGCCATTGAAGAATTACTAAAGGATGTAAATAACTAAAGGCAAATTAATAATGTGCCGTAATACTAGTTTTGAAGAGGAGCCGTTGAATAAGCGGCTCTTTTTTATGGAAAAAAGGATTTCCACTTATCTCTCGATAAGTTTGTACCTTTGACTCATTAAAATTTTTGTAAGATAGGTACTAAAACGCTTGAAATCAGGCAACCTTTTGGAACTAAAAGTCTTACGTTATTTTAAAAGTAAAACTAAATATATATGAAGATCAAATTATTTTTTATCTGCCTTATGGCAGCGATGTTTATTTCTAAAAATGCTGATGCCCAAGAGCTTGGGGTAAGATTTGGCAATGTTACAGGTGGTGATTATGCCATTGATGCGGTATTTAGTACCGCTCAGTTCAGTAGGATCCATGCGGATCTTTCTTTCAGTTCTGAAATAGTAGGGATTGATGTCCTTTGGGATTTTATTTACAGACCAATAGGTGAAGAAGCGATCAACTGGTATGTTGGTGCTGGACCATATTTAGGTTTAGGTAATGATTTTGCATTAGGCGTTGCGGGCGAAATAGGCCTTGAGTATCGTTTTGTGGAAATACCGCTAGCGGTGGGCCTTGATTGGAGACCGGCTTTCAGGATTGTTGATGAAACAACTTTTGGTGCCGAAGGCTTCGGATTTAATATTCGATACGTTTTTAATCAAGGAAGCAATTAAGCCGACCAAGATAGAAGTTTAGCAAACGTTATATCATAGAAATTACTCTACTAGTTTTGTAGGGTGGAGAAAGCCATTAATTTTGGCTTTCTTTTTTTAAAGCCAACCTCAAATGACCAAGCTAAAAATTGGCGGAGTTCCAGAACATTTTAATATGCCTTGGCAATTATTGCTTCGCTCGGGTCAGCTCAGTGAAATAGGAATAAACGCTGCTTGGACAGATTTTCAGGGCGGGACAGGAGCAATGGGGCATGCCCTTCACGATGGAGATTTAGATATCGCTGTATTGTTGACTGAAGGAGCAATTCAAGGAATTGATAAGGGCAAAGATTATAAAGTCATTAGCTTCTATGTTGATTCACCTTTGAATTGGGGCATTCACGTTCCCGGAGGGGCTGCCATTGAAAAAACAGAAGAATTAGAAGGGAAAAGATATGCCATAAGCCGATATGGTTCAGGATCTCATTTGATGGCCATGATAGATGCTAAAGAGCGTAGCTGGGACTATGGAAACCTTAATTTTATAGAAGTCGATAGCCTTCAAGGCGCAAGGGATTCTTTTCAAAAGTCTGAATCTGAAATCTTCTTTTGGGAGAAATACACGACTAAGTCATTGGTAGATTCGGGAGAGTTTCGAAGAATTGCCGAGCGAAAGACTCCCTTCAGTTGCTTTGTGATTTGCGCCTCGGATAGGGCACTCAAAGAGAAATCAAATGCAATAAAAGCCACAATTGAGCTACTATTTTCTCAGGTGAGACAATTGAATGAGAGTGCTCAAAAAGCTTCGATCATTAGCGATTTCTATAAGTTATCAAAAACCGATGTCGAAAATTGGTTAATCGACTTGCGTTGGGCCAATCAGCCTCATTTGAATAAGGAAGAACTGGAAAAAGTGGTGTCCATATTGTTCAACCTTCAGTTAATCAGGGCTGTGGATTTGAATCAAATCTGTAGTGAAATCTTATATTGATTTCGATCTAACTTAACTCAGAAGTTAAATTGGCTGAATAATCCTGACGGGAAAAGCTAACTTTGGCTAAATTGGAGTGTAATTAAATTGAAGAGTGAAGTCAATAGAGTCATATATTGCGGAATACGAAGCTCTTGAGCTGCACAAAGTTGTTGACTACGATAAGTTCAACCAATTTGCAATTACTGCCCATAGCACTCAGATTGAAGGAGCAACACTGACTCTTGAAGAAACCTCATTACTCATAGATGAAGGGATTACTCCAAAGGGAAAACCCTTAGAACATTCTTTAATGGTTAGAGACCACCATCAAGCACTATTGCTCGCTATAAAATTCGGTTTAGATAGAGATGCTATTACTCAAGATTCAATTTGTCAGTTGAACGCTGCCGTGCTCAAAAGTACCGGACAAAAGTATAACACGGCACTGGGTATAGTGGACGCCAGCAAAGGGGAACTTAGAAGAGGTTCAGTTTTGGTGCAAAATCGCTATTTTCCAGCTTATAATAAATTGCCTGACCTTCTGAAAAAGCTAACGGAAGACCTTAATGATAGGATGGATAAAAATTTATCCCAACGTGAAAAAATCGATCTGTCATACAGTGCTCATTTCAACTTAGTCAGCATTCATCCGCATTACGATGGTAACGGCAGAACTTCCCGACTATTGATGAATCAATTACAAACCCGGTTTGGTTTACCAATTTCTTGTGTTTTCAAGGAAGATAAGAAAGAATATTATGAAGCCTTAGAGGCAAGTCGACTAGAAGGGACCATCACTCCATTCAAAGAATTTATGGACTACCAATACAAAAAACATCTCTCTAGTGAAATCAAAAGATACAAGTCCTACAAGAAAAAGGGAGGAATGGGTATGAGTTTTCTCTATTGAATGAGTTTTGATAAATCTGACATCCTTTTTCTTAGGCTAGTTTTTCCATTAACCATGCTTGGTCGTTTGTAAGATTGATTGAACAAATGGCAGCCTTGGTGTATTCTCCTCGAAAAATCGTCAGTAACAAGCCTTTTTACCCTGAGTAACGAAGGGTCTAACATTACTGATTAGCTCGTTCTTTAATCCGAATTATGCAATAGACTTTCTATTACTGTCGTAACTCACTTTGAATCAGTCGCTGTGCTTCGTTTGTCTTCTCACCATAGCGCTGCTATGCTATCTAAGCCAAACTTCCTGATTCTTTGTGATTTACGCCATCATCACGATTTCTATTGCATAAATCGGGTTTAAAAATCATTGATCCCATTTTCAAACTCAATATCAGCAGGCAAGTTTCCACTTTCTGCTGCCGCGACTGCTAATTGATCACATCGTTCGTTTTCTGGAATGCCAGCATGGCCTTTCACCCATTGAAAAGTTACGCGATGAAGTTTATATACTTCTGCAAATCTTAACCATAAGTCTTTGTTTTTCTTTCCTTTAAAACCCTTCTTGATCCAACCCCAAAGCCAACCTTTTTGAACAGCATCCACCACG
>Ga0210050_1002090_pt1 | contig 19940 bp, 23 predicted proteins | sample CryGey132114_all_FD_185463 | JGI IMG/M metagenome (GOLD analysis project Ga0210050, IMG submission 185463) | Groundwater microbial communities from aquifer - Crystal Geyser CG22_combo_CG10-13_8/21/14_all (SPAdes) (version 2) | ecosystem: Environmental > Aquatic > Deep subsurface > Groundwater ...
CGATCTCTTGGTACGCCGAGAAGGACGCGGGCGCGCAGTACCCGGACGGCAAGGCCTGGACCTTCGCCAACGGCATCTGGAACGACCCCGAGGATTTCAACGCCTTCTTCGATTTCTATTTCGAGCTGCTCGGCGGCGAGCCCAACCCGCGCACCGCCGTCGAGACCGGCGGAAGCCTTCAGTTCGACTATCCCGACTCGGTGGTGGGGAGCCCCGCGCCCGATCAGTTCCTCGAAACGGTCTGCGACCTAGACGCCGACGGGTTTCAACTCCAGACCCAGGTGCGCTGGGAGCCGCTCAACCCCGGCTCCCACGTCGGCCTCGACCACGGCGGCCTGTTCAGCGTCGCCATCCTCAAGGGCAACGCGGCCGAGAGCATCGCCAACCTGCCGCTGTCCCAGCAGTTCTACGACGACAACCTAGTCGCCGAGATGCACCTATTCCCGGACCCCGAGGGCGGGGACCTCTCGTTTCGGCCGATCGTGGTCGATGAAGCCGGCAACAAGCTCATGTACACCCCGCCCGCGCAGGCTTGGGAGGGCTTTAGTGGTCAGGGCGGCTTCTTCGACTCGCCCTTCGGCAACTCGGCCGATGTGCCCTACACGATCAAGATCGACCCGCAGCTCGGCGGCGGTCTCCAGATGACGGTTTTTAAGAACAACGACCCGGCCCAGGTGATCGTGCAGACCAACACCAGCCCGCCTGTTCGCGCTCCGGCCGGAGCCAAGTTCCACATCATCATCGGCCACGCCCGGCGCGTCTACGAGTCGCGCTACAAGTTCGCCGAGATGCGCTTTAGCGGCGACCTCATCGAAGCGCCCTCGGGATCGGTGAACTTCAAGCGCAGCTTCGGCTCGCCCACGAAGGTCACGGGATTTACCATGAACCGGGTGCTGCCCGCCGCGGGCGACGCGATCAACGTCCGCCTGCGCGGCGGCGACGACGAGGCCGAGCTTCAGGCCGCGGCGTTTAGCGATCCCGTCCCCACCCAGATCGACGGCGACATCGAAACCGGCACGGTGAACCTGCCCGCCAAGAAGCTGATCGAGTACCTGCTTGAGTTCATCGCGGCCAGCCCCGGGCCGCTGCTCAACTCTTTCGATATCACGACGGCCGACGAGGCGGTCGAAGGCGACAAGCCGCTTGTCCTATCGCTCGACGAGGTCGGCCCCGGCCGCGTCACCATCCAGACCTCCGAGGGGGAGACCGACACCGCCAACACCGACAAGCTCAAGGACAGCGACGCTAAAACGCAGTATGAGAGCGCCGACAGCACCGACGGCAACGAGGTCGCCGTCGAGGTGTTCTTCCAGAACCCCGAAGGAAGCGGGGCCTTCAAGAACTTCAACGCCGTCCTCCTGCGAAACACCAACCTCAAGCGCCTACGCCTGGAGCTCGGGCCGGTCGTGGTGTTCGACGGCGAGATCACCTCGGATGATGAGCTTCTGACCTTCCCCACGACGCTCTTTAACGGCTTCAGGCTCGTCGGCGTCACGACCAAGACGCCCAACGAGAAGAAGAAGATCGGCGAGCTCTACGCGGGCGTCGTCCAACTCGCCCTGCCCGAGTTCGACGAGTACGAGCCACGCCGGCGCATCCGCCTGGGCGGCAACTACGAGAGCCTCGGCGGCAAGCTGATCTCTTTCGCGGGCGTCCACAAGTACGCAAGCCGCTGGCTCATCTCGCGGCTCGACACGCCGACCAAGGACGCGCTCGAGGCGATCTTCGCCGAGCAGCGGCAGATCACCTTCTGGCCCGAGCCCAAGGCGCGGCCGCGGGACCTCTTCGACGTGGCCTGGACGCTCGAAGAGCTGCCCTTTCCCTACTCGGAGACCGTGAAGGGGGCTGGCCACACCGTCGAGGCCGAGATGGTCGAGATCACCGGGAGGAGTTGAACATGGAAAAAGAGATCGCAAGCCTCACGGCGCAGCTCATCCAGCAGGTGGGCTTCCCGATCGCCGTGGCCTTCTGGCTCTTGGCGCGTACCGACAAGCGTATCGAGCAGATGACCACGGTCTTACAGGAGATCGCCAAGACCATGGCGGTCATCAAGGAGAAGATCAATGGAGATGACGAGTAGCGTCCTGGGAAGCTGCACTTTAGCGGCGGTCGTCGTTCTGGTCCGGCTCGCGCAGGACCGCATGGACCGCCGCAGGGAGCGGGACCTCGAGACGGCAAGGTGCCAATCCGAGTCCCTGGCCGCCTGCGTCAAGAAGAATGGCCAACTCAAACTCTACAGGAAGCCATGAGCGCGTCATTTTGTCCCGTTTTCCCGTCTAGATCAAGTAGGAGGTATCACCCATGATTCCATTGCTCCCCATACTCGGCGTCCTGCCCAAGGCGATCAGCACGATCGCCCGCATCGTCGGCCCCGGCAAGGGCAACAAGCTCAAAGACGCCGCCGACGCCCTCTCGGAGTTTACCGGCGACGTCAAAGCCAACCGCATTCCGCCCGAGCAGATGGCCGAGCTCGAACAGGCGATGATGCAGCACGAGGCCGAGATGAAGCGGCTCGACGTGGAGGAGCGCAAGGACGCGCGCGAGCTGATCCGCGAGGAAGGCCGCTCGGAAGATCCCTGGGTCCGGCGCGCGCGGCCGACCTTCCTCTGGCTCATGTACCTGGTCCTCTTCTGGAACTTCATCGTCCTGGGGACCTGGCAGTTCTTCAAGACCGGCGCGCCGATCAGCCAGCCGCCGATCAACTTCCCGCAGGAGCTCTACTACCTCTTCGGCACCGCGTTCGTGGGCTACACGGGCTTCCGGTCCTTGGACAAGAAAAACGGCGGCAAGGGAAGCATTAAGGACCTGTTCAAGTAAGCGGAGACAGCGATGTCACGAACATACCTGCAAGGACCCACGCTCAAGCTCGGTGCCGTCGATGAGGTCGGGCACAAAAACTTCCCCAGGCTTGCAAAGTACATTCCTGGCCGCCCGGTGGCAGACCTGCAAGACGACCTTCATGCCATGAAGTTTCTGCTGCCCAATGGCGACGGCGTGTTCGGTGAGAACACCCTGCGGGCGGTCATGACATTCCAGCGCGAGACGGGCCTGGGAGTCGACGGCATCGCGGGGCCGCGGACAAAGGCCGCGCTGGCCGCCCGCGCGGGAAACCCCAAGGCATCGGCGGACCCGGATCGGCTCTACCTGTATTTCAGGGAGATCATTGAAGGGCTCGGCTACGCCTTCGAGATCAAGCCGCGCTACCTCAACCTGCTCGGCATCCGCGGCTTTTGGCACGGCGAGAAGGTGGCCAACGAGTTCAACCGCTACAACGACACAATCTATGCGATCTGGCTCGATGAGAACCGCGAGCCCTGCGTCGAGTCCTTCGATGCGAGTTGCGATCCGGGGCTACAGCGCAAGGGTAAAGCGAATCCTGCTGGAGTCGCCCACCTCATGGAGGGGCAGTACTGGTTTCAGCGTGGGCTACACGCCGGCAAGTACCGCGCCCTGCGCCAAGCCGGGCCCGTCCGCGTGAAGCGCTACTTCGATGACGATCCCGACCGCGTCCGGCCTACGATCGACGAGGGGTGGTTCGGGATCAACATCCACGCAGCGGGGACGACGGACTGGGTCAACAACTGGTCCGCCGGCTGCCAGGTGATCTACGGAGGCGTTGAGGGGGAGGCGTGGAAGAGGTTCGACCGGCTTGTTTACGAGATCGCCGACGGGGGCCAGAAGCGTATTCCCTACGCTCTGGTCAGCAGTCAGGCACTGGGGGGCTAGGGTTGATCTCTGCTCCAGGCCACCTATACGCTTTCGAGGACGCTTGAGGCCCTCCAGGTGAAGGTTCTACTAGACGAAAAGTGCTGCCTGTGTTGGAGATGCCGCCGCCCGGGTATGCCTCGTTACTTTCGCCGCTAGCTGACCACGGATGCCGGGGCTTTCATTGTTGCTTCTTGGGTCCGCCCGAGCCATGGCCCCGGTACATTGGATTTAAGTAGGCCTTGTTTCCATAGACGGATGAAACACCATCGGAACTTTTCTTTGGGCCTAGTCTCTTTGACCACCTACGGCGTTGGAGTCTTTCCCGATGATTTACGTTCTCTGTCTCCAAAGTCGATTTTCCCCGAATGATCCGGTATGCGGCGGCTAGTTTCATCCACGGGTATTTCTCTAGCAGGGAGCGTATCCTTTCGGCCTCCAGCGGAGTAATCTTGCCCCCCTGGACCCATCTGGCGAGCTTGTCGGATAGAGCCCGAGCCTGCTTTATGATCCCGTATGCGGCGCGTAGTTTCATCCACGGTTCTTTCGCTCGCAGGGATCCTATCCTTTCGGCCTCCAGCGGAGTTATCTTGCCCCTCTGGACCCATCTGGCGAGCTTGTTGGATAGGGGCCGAGCCTGCTTCGGGTTATTGGACGGTCGGGTTACAGCCTTGGAGAGGGCCTGCTTCTGCAACTCCTCAAACTCCAACGGACTCCTGAAATACTCCCGGAAGATCCAGTTCATCTGCATCACGTTCAGGTCTCCAGCCGCGAGACTGCGATGGAGGCGCTCCCATAGAGCCTTTTTGTCCAACTTCTTCTTGCGCATGGTGCTTCCTAAAGATGACACTGCGGTCTCAACGCTGGCAGTTCCCTCCTAGGACCTCCTGTCATCGGCAACCGCCGCGATTTCTAGACATTCGGAAAAATTGGCGGGCTGACGCGCCTCGAAATCCGCCTGGTTCACTCGCGCGAACCGCCATGAGGTTCCGGTCAGAGTAGAAACCCGTGAGCACCAATTTGACATTGCTGCGTCCTTGGCCTCGGTGCCCTCCCATACCCTGCCCTTGGTTTCGACTATCCAGCTTACTTCGGCTTTCTTGGATTTCTGCACAACGACCCAGTCGGGGTAGTAGTAGCCGATGGCACCGCTGGCCGGTTTAACGTACTCAACCCGGAAGTCGGCACCACTCTCCTGCTCCGTGGTGCCAAGCGAGGCAAAGCGAGCCACATCCTTGGCGTTGTCGAGAAATCGGCCGAAGGCTTTCTCGTAGTTGTTGAATGTGGCGACCAGATTGAACACCGTCTTCTTGCACTCGATAAGCGGTAGATTTCGCCGCCAAGTGAACTCTCGGGTATTCGATAGTTTTTTCCACCGCTTCTCTAGTTCAAGGGGCTTGCGCGTCGCTGTCAAGCGGCCGATCTCGGACGCCAGGTAGGTGGCGATTCCTTCCTGGGTCAACGCTGAGTACAAATGGGAACGGACCTTTTCGGAGTCTATGTCCACAACTTTTCCGAAGCATCGCTTTGCGACATAGTCGTGAACGATAGGGAAAAGCTCGGCGAAGTCGGCCGTCAGGCCGGCCATGCCCATGGCGTTTTGGGCGATCTGCCCGATGAGAACATGCGACTCGGGGATGTCCTTGATCCCAATGTCGGTCTTGTGAACCTCCACGCCCAAGGTGCCAAACTCCATCCTGAGCTGGACCTTTAGAGCTTCGTTAAGGTCCTTGCTTTCATGGACAGGTTTGAGAGACATTGGATTGATGTCCTTGAGGCGCCGGTAGTCCCGGCTGTAGGACGGCTGAGTCATTGGAAGCTTAATGTCGTACTTCATCCGGTCCTGGACGGGGGCCACCTTCACCGGCGGCTTGGGCGGGGTCGCGGTGGTCCTGATCCCGACGCCCTCCTTTTCCAGTTCCCTAACGAACTTCTCAAACTCCTGCGTCCCGAGGACCTCCAGCGTCTGCGTGCTATCGGGACCGATACCCTCCATGAGGCGCAGGCCCCGTCCGACCGCCTGCTCGGGCAGGATTCGCGCGTCCGAGTTCATAGGGCGCAGACCCAAAACGACAGTCACATTCCGAACATCCCAACCCTCACGGAGCATCAAGACGCTGACGATCACCTTGATCTTGTTCGTCGGAAGGTCTATATCCCGCGCAGCCTCACGCGCCTCCTCAACCGCTTTCTTGGTGATCTCGCCTTCCTTATCAGTGTGAATGACGAGGACCTCATTCTTCTTCAGCTTGGCCTGCTCCGTCTTGACGAGCCACTCGCCGATCGCGTCCGCGAAGACATTCTTCTCGCACATGATAAAGAGAACCGGCTTCGGCCCCAATCCCTTATAAATCTTGTAGTGCTCCCTCCAACGGGAAAGGGCAGCGAGTATCCACTCTCCGTAGGCCTTGACCACGTTTCCCTTGCTGATGATGTGCGCCGGGTCGTCCTTCTTCACCCGCTGGACGATCAGAGGCGCCTTGATGATGCGGTCCTCAACCGCCTGGGCGAGCGGGTAGTCCGAAACGACCCATGGGAAATAGGTCCCGTTCTGGTCCTTGGGCGTGGCCGAAAAATCGAGCCAAAGTCCCAGCCCCGAGGGAAGGGCTTCATGTATCGCCATGATGCTTTTGTGCCACTCGAGATCGGCTTCATGGACATGGTGGGCCTCGTCGTTTATTACGACAAGATTCGGAAGGGTCTTGATCCGGGCGAGGAAGGATTTCCCTTGGGACGCGATGTCCTTGACAGGTTTTCTTCCGAGGAGGGACTCGACGGCGTTCGCCGGAGTCCACTCGGTCTCGCGGGACTCGTAGACCTGCTGGATATTCACAAGAAAAAGGTTGCCGGAGGGGTCAGGGTCCGCGGCCTCTCCCCGCAAGATGACCTTCACGCCCTCCCATTCGGACTTCCACTCCCTGGGGATAAGAGGCAGGTCCCGGAAAATGCTGTGGTCCCGAAAATCCTTCTCCAGACGCTGGTAGACGATTACATTGGGTGCGAGGATGAGGAAATTTGTCGCCAAGTCGGAGTCGGGGACTTTGCGCCGATGGAAGTAGGACCAAACGGCGGCCATGGCGATGACCACGGTCTTGCCGGAGCCGGTCGCCATCTTCACCGCGTAGCGGCGGATGTCTTTCTCTGGCAGGTCCTGAATCGTTTCGCCGTCCAGCTCAGGGATGTAGCGACGGATCTGGCGGCGACCGTCAGTCAGCGTCTGGTGGACGATGTCGGTGCCGGCCAGTTGCCGCTGGGTCCCAGGGGGATAAAACACCTCGCCGAAGGTCTCGGCCAGGGCTTTGCCGTCGCGATTCTTCTCGATCTCGACGAGATATACCAGGGTCTCGATCGCCTCCCGTTGGCCGAAGTAGAAGCGGAAGGTCCGCCCCCCAACCGTGTGGTCTTCCTCGAACCAGTGGCGGAAGAGATCAAGGGTCACCTGCGAGGCGCCGGGATAGTCGTCCTCGCTCCATTTCTGGACTGCCTTGCGCAGCTTGTTGACGAGGAGCAGTTTGCTGGGGCGGCGTTCGTCTACGATCTCGAACTCGTCGCCCTTGCCCTCTTTTCGCCGGAGATATTCGGCCGGCCGGAGATGCGGCATCCGGCCTGGGATCTCGGGCAGATCCTTGTCGTAAGGGATGACGGGTCGAGCCATTACGACACCTCCACGGTGTGAGCCTGGGACGAGTCGTTACCGAAAATGTCGATGACCTTCACGAGGATTCGATACTGGCCGGGCTTATCGTAGGTATGAGGATCGCTGCTCAGGGCCAGTTTCCGGTCCTTCCGGGTCCGGTACGTCACCCAGCCCTGGACGAAAGTGTCGCTCTGGAAGTCCCAGTCCACCGCCCAGTAGTCGATGTAGTCGGACCATTTCTTCACCTTGTCCCGGACCTCCTCGGGAATCAGTTCGGTGTTCGGGATCACGAACTTCTCTAAGGTCACCTGGGCCGTCAGTTTCTTGGGCGTCTTGATCTTCAAGTCCAAAAAGGCCAACTCAAAGAACTTGACGTCGCCCTTGACCACGGCTTGCTCTTCCATGACCTCGCGGGGGATCTGGAGCAGGATCAGCTTGACCCCTTTCTTCTTGGCCTCCTCGTGCATCAGGCCGCCCTTTCGGTAATCGTTGTTCGGCCCGGCGAGCCCCATCTCCCATTCCCAGCCGAGGATGTGCAGTTCCGGCTGCTTGAGTCGCACGCACTCGTCGATCGCGGCGTTGATCTCGCTGATCGTCACCGGGGCGTCAACCGCGCCGACATGAACCATGGCGCGGCCGCGACGGCCGTGGAGATGCTCGAGGCCGGCGACGGGCTGGGCGGAGTAGAGCTTGAGTACGAAGGCGAGGTAATCGTAGAGAGCACGCTCGGTGATGCGTTTCTCTTCCTCCCCAAATGTGGCTCCTTGCCAGTACTGCCGTTCATACTTTCCTAGATTTAGGACCTCAAACGGTTTGCAGTCTTTGATGCCGAGCAACCGCTTTCTGGATACGTGGACAGACCAGCGGCCCAGGTCGCAGCCGACCCAGCGGCGGCCGAGCTTCTCGGCGACGGCGAGGGTCGTGCCTGAGCCGCAGAAGAAGTCAGCGACAAGACCACTCGCTGGGCTAAACCCATCAATAACGCGGCTCAATAACTTCTCTGGCTTCTGTGTAGCATAACCCGTTGCCTGCTCGCCTTGAGCGCGATACGACTTGATGTCATCCCAGACGTCTGCGGCGAACTTCCCTTTTTCAATCTCTTCAGGGTCAACATAGGTCTTAAACCATTTGCCAGTAACATTTCCGCTAGAGTCACGGTTGCCACGCACATAGTACCAGCCCTTCTCGTCTTTTTTGAGTGTCTTGGTGATTCGCTCTGAGTAGGGAACCCGCACATGCTCGGATTTCGGATCAAGATACCAGTCTGAACTCTTTGAGTACCATAGGAGGGTCTCGTGAGTCTTCGGAAAAACTCTAGTGCCGGTGCCGATCACATTGTGGAACCAAACGACTTCCGAACGAAAACCCGACTTGTCGTTTGCGCCCCCAATACCGACAATTTCATCGAAGATACATTTCACATAGTGCACGACTGTCGCATCGAGATGAATGAAGAGGTTTCCTGATGGCTTCAAGAGGTCAGCCATCAGTCGTCCGCGTAATGCGATCATGTCTGAATAGCTGTCGAGACCATGCCCCCAGGTGTCGCGATATATCTTTTCTTCGATAGTGGATTGCGATTTCTCAATTTCTATTCCAGCCTCACCGATTTGGGATTCAAATGAAAAATCCTTACCCATCATGAACGGCGGATCGATGTATATGAGGTCGATCTTGCCCGCGAACTTCTCCAGCAGCGACCCCATCACAAGAAGGTTATCGCCCCAAATCAACTTGTTGTGCCAGCCCTCCTCGAAGGTCGCCCCTTCCTTGCCCTCATAGATGTCGAAAAGCGACGGCGTCTCGGTCTTGAAAGCATCCCGCGTCGCTCGGCTCTCGTTGACGGTCTCGATCACCTGGAAGGGCAGATTGACCCGCGGCACCTCTTTGAGCGTCCCGTCCTCGTTGTACTTCCCCGGCCAGACAAGCTCGGTCTTTGTGACCCGCATCATGCCGGAAGGGGGATCGGGCAGCTTGACAGGCTTAGGTTCATCCTCGGCGACAGATTCAGTCTTCGCAGCCCCTGATCCGCTCCCACCATTCTCGGACCGGCCGCTAGCCGTCTGCCCATTACCCGCTTCCTTGAGTAGACGGGCAATCAATTCGTTCTTACGGCCATTGCTCAGCACGCCCTGCGCCTCGCAGACCTCCTTGACCTGGCTCTCGAGGAGATACTCCAGGAGAACTTCCGGCGTGGCGCGGTGCGCCCTGGACAAGACGGTGCGCATGCTCTCCACGCTCCTGAGATCAGCCCCATCCAGTTCGAGGTCCTCGATAACATCCTTGAGGCCGTCCCGCCCGAGTACATCAAGTATGGCGTGCTTGAGTTTCATGTAGTTCCTCCTGCCTTCGCGACTCGCCGCCTCGGACGGGGCGATTTCGGGACCGGAATGATCCCTTCACCCCTGCAAAGCGTTCGCAGATCGCACTCCTCGCAGATTTTTCTTTCCGGCGGCTTCGTGATCTTGAAGTTCTTCGCTTGAATCTTGCCGACCACATCGTCGAAATGGGAGCCAGCCGCCTCCACCAGTTCCGGCCGGTAGGGAAACTCCATGAGCGCGTCTTTCTTGTCCGCCTCGGCGGTCCAATATAGAAACAAGCGTTCGGGGTGCTTGCCGTGGCGTCGTTCCAAGATGTGGGCGTAGGTGCAGAGCTGACGTTCGTATGCCGCGAGCAACTCAGGAGACCCCTTCGGCCGCTCGGAGGTCTTGAAGTCGAGAATCTCCAGCTTGCCGTCCCCGCCCAGGAGAAGGTCCACCTTCCCGCTCAGGATGTAGCCGTCCTTTTCGACCGAAACGTCCACCTCGGTTTCGATGACCCGCCGCATCTCGTCCTTGTTCTGCCGGAAGTAGTTCATGATCTGCCGGAAGGCCGACTCCTTGGCTTTTGGACCAACCGGCCGCTTGTCGGCCTGGGCCAGGAAGCGATAAGTCCTCTCGAACAGCTCGCGGATTCGTTCCTCGTCGATCTCTCCCAACTTGCCGTCAAGAACGAGACGATGGACTTCCTCGATCGTTTGGTGGACTAGGAGTCCGAAGAAGATCACGGCCGAGCGCGAAGGCGTAAAGTCGTACTCGCGGAAAAACTGATACTGGCGCGGGCAGGTCTCAAACACCTTGAGATCGCCGGTAAAGCTGTAGCGTCGTTTGACGGGCATCCGTTCGCGAATCGAGAACGACTGCGCCGCCAAAAGCTCCTTCTCAACGTAGGGCCATTGCGGGAGCCCCTGCCAAATCGGGTTGAAGTGGGGCTTGGGGGTTTCATCCGCAGTCAGCACGAGGACCTTCTCTGCCCGGGAGAAAGCCACGTAGTGAAGCCGCATTCGGTCGAAAGCTGTGATTCTATTCTCCGGCTCAAATACGGCACGGTGATAGAACCGCTGCAGGTCCCGATCCACACCCTTCGCGCTCGAAAGTTGCCGATCCAAACTCCCGACCACCACGATGGGGAACTCGAGGCCTTTGGCCTGGTGGATTGTCATGATCTGCACATAGCCCTTGGGAAAGGGATGGTCCGTGTCCTCGTATTCGTTGATGCCGCCATCGTACAGAAGCCGCAAGAAGCTGTGGAACAGGTGAAAGCGCAAAAACTCGCGGTTGTGATGGGTGACGACCGTGTAGTGGTAGTAGTTCTGGAAGGAATTGAGAAGCCGGGAAAAGATTGCGAGATTGCGGGCACGATTCTCGTCCTGGACCAGACGCCGGAAGGGTTCCAATGCCAGAAACTCGTAGAAGTAATCCGCCGGGCGGAAGTCGAGCGATTCTTTCTCCTTGAGGCCTGCGATCTCGCCTGCCAGCCGCTGGATGGATGTAGAGAGGGGATGCGGCGGCCGGCACCGCCGGGCAAGCTCCACGAGACACTCGTCCACGTAATCTGAGAGGGCCTTGAGGGCCGGACCGCGGACATCGCCCTTGCCCTCGCCGTGGTAGCCGAACAAAAGGGCGAAGCAGGCCACCATGAGCCGGATCTCGTCGTTCTCGAAGTAAGCCCTGGCGCGTGGACAGAATGCGGGGATGCCCTTTCTCGCCAGAGCCGCGATATAAGGCCCGCTGTGCTCGGAGCGGACGCTGTGGAGAAGCAGGGCTACCTGACTGTAGTCCTCAATGACATCCTTCTTCTTGAGATAATCGGCGAAGTCCGCGAATCTGCCCGCCTCGTCTCCCGCATTGGTGCCCCATATGGAGATCACGGCGGGGTAGTCGGGATGTTCGCTGTCAGGGTCCGGCAGAATTTTCTTGTCGAAACGGAAGGGGCGACCGTCAGAGTTGGACCAATCCACGGATGCCATCCAACTGTCGTATGCGGCCACGATCTTCTCGTGCGATCTGTAGTTGGTGGTGAGCTTGATGACGCGACAATCTGGAAAGCGGTTAGGAAACTCCAAGATGTTGCGGACCGTGCCCCCTCGGAAGCGATAGAGGCTCTGGTCCTCGTCACCTACCACGCACAGGTTGCCCGAAGCGGACGCCAACTTGGAGAGGAGCCGCTCCTGCACATAGTTGGTGTCTTGATACTCGTCTACCATCACATATCTGATCCCTCCGACTATCCGCCGGCAAACGTCTTTGTCATCCAGGAGATCGCAGACCAGTTTCTGCTGATGGGCGAAGTCCACTCGATTGGCCTCGAAAAGAGCATCCCGATACCGGACATAGCCCTCGCCGAGGGGCCGAAGGAAAGCATCGTCGGCCGTGGCGACGGTGGACGCATCTACAAGTTCCTCCGTTAGCTTGTTGAAGTAGTTGCGCAGTCCCTCGATCGCGCCCCACTTGGACTTCCACCTTCCGAGGAAAGGCGGCTCGACATCCTCTCCCACCACGTCTTTGAAGTGCTCGAAGAGAAACAAAAGCTGCCCCAAATCGTCGAGCACCTCGTATGAGTTCCCGAGTGGAGTCCTGTGCCTGTGCTCCTGTAGGAGTTGGTTACAAATGCCGTGGATCGTCCCCACTCGCAGCCGCGTAAGGTCCTCATCATACCCTACCTTGCGCGCCGCGTCGGCGATGCGGTCGCGCAACTCGAAGGCGGCCTTCTCGGTGAAAGTGCAGAGAATAATCTGAGATGGCTCGGCCTTCTTCTCCAAAAGGAGATTCATGGTACGAAGGACCAGGCCGAAGGATTTCCCCGAGCCCGGTCCGGCCACGACGAGCAACGGCCCGGCGTCATGGGCCACGATGTCCCGTTGGGCGTCGTTCATGGCGGGGTACTCGCGGAGCAGGGCGGACGCCACGGTCACAGAAGCCCCTCCTGACGGAAGCTGAGGACCTTGTCGGCCGAGACGACTATGTGATCGTGAATTTTCACCTGAAGGGTTGCCGCCGCCAACACGAGCGCCCGGGTCAAATCCTTATCCTCGGACGAGGGGGTGACATCCCCATCCGGATGGTTGTGGGCAAGGACGACGGCTGCGGCCTTCCTCCTCAGGGCCGCCTCCATCACGGTGCGCGGATAAACGACGGCCCGGTCTATCGTGCCCTTGGAAAGAGTCTCCACCCCGTCACGCATCAGGCGGTAGGATGTGTCCAAGTAGGCAACCTCGAATACCTCGTCGGAGAGGCCTCCAATACGGCTGCGCCAGAACCGGGCCAAATCATCCAGGTCAAGGAGTTGGGGACGCGCCTTAACCCGCTCCTGTAGATACAAGGTGCTTACGTCACGGATGATCCTGACGACGATGGGGGCGACGGACCCAAGGCCGTGAACCTGCTGAAGCTCCTGAGCAGGCGCATCCAGGACCGCCTTTAGGCTGCCGAAACGAGCCAATAACTCCTTGGCAGGCACCTTCACGTCCTTACGCGGAATCGCCAGCGTCAGGACGAGTTCGAGGACTTCGTGTTCAGAGAAGCCGCGCAGTCCCACGCGCTCGAATCGCTCGCGCAGTCTTTTCCTGTGTTTGTAATAGTGTGGAGTTAATTTACTCACGATTTTCTACAAAAAGTGCAAGATACGATTCATAATACCATTCGATGCGATGCCTGTCCTGTTTGCCCTGCGTCTTCCATGACGGGAGCTTCCACGACACGCCGCAGAAGGCTTTCGATGTCGGCGCGGCCTACCTGGAAATCGGACCTAGAACCTGGGATGCGCCTTCTCGCAGGCCCGGCGGAGGAACTCCGGCGAGACATGCGCATACCGTTGTATCGTCGTGGACAGGTTCGAGTGGCCGAGCATCTCCTGGATCACTCGGATCGAAGCCCCGCCCTCAAGCATTGCCGTCGCGGCGCTGTGCCGCACGACGTGCGGCGTCACGCGACCTGAAAGCCCCGCCCGCCGCGCCGCGGCCGCCAGCTGCGAAGCGAAGCCTCCCCGCGCAAGCGGCCCGCCGCGGCTGTTGAGGAACAGGACGTCGCTGGCCGCCGGGAAGCGCGCTGCGCGAGCCTCGAGGTAGCGCCCCAGGGCGGCCGCGGCTCGGGGCCCAAAAGGCACGAGGCGCTCCTTTGAACCCTTCCCCATCACGCGCACCCAGCCCTCCCGGAGATCGACCTGCCCGAGACGCAGGCCGACCAGTTCCGAGACCCGCATCCCCGTGGCGTACATGAGCTCGATCATGGCGTGGTCGCGCAGGGCCCCGAATTTTCCGCTCGGTGAAGGACGAAGCAGTCGGTCCATGGCATCCGCGCCCAACGGCTCCGGGATTCGCTGCTTGAACCGGGGGAGACGCATCCCGGCGGTCGGGTCGGCTGAGGCGCGACCTGACGCGGCCAGGTAGCGGTGAAACTGCCTGAGCGCCATGGCCGCGATGAACAGCGACGCCGACCTAAGGCCGTCCTCTCTCCGACGCTCCAGGTAGGCCAGGATGTCCTCGCGCGTCGCCCCTTCCGGGGACCTGCGCTTCCCCTCCAAGAAGCGCAGATAGCCCCGGATCTGGTAGCCGTAGCTCTTCCAGGTGCAGGGCGACAGGCCCCGCTCCACCCGGAGATGCCGCACGAACTCATCGAGCAGGGCATCAGGTTTCATGCCTGGACGACCTTGACCCGCTTCTGCTCGTCCTTCTCGACCCGCCACCCCTTGCGGGTGTAGCTGACCATCCGCGCGCGCACATTGGCCGCGAGGTCCTTGCCCTTAGCGGCTTCGACCGCCTTCTTGGCCAGCTCGGCCGCGATCTCGGCCACGGTATGGCCGCCGGTGGTGAGCATCGGGTCGATGATGGCCGCCAGGGAGCCCTCCTTCTTGGCTCCCTTGGGCTTGGCGGCGGCCTTCTTGCCGCCCTGCGTCTTGGCAGCCTTCTTCTTGGCCGTCGCCTGCTTGTCCGCGCCCTTCTTCTGTCCGTTCTTCTTCGCCATGTCCTCATTCCTCCTGTTTGATTCGATCGACCAGGCGCAGCCGTGACAGGCTATGCCCGCGATCCGTTCTTTTCTAATGAGGAGCCTGCCCGCGTCGACGTCGGCTCCGCACTTGGCGCAGATCATCAGCGCCTTTCGGGGCGAATCTTGCGTCGGAGCGCCTTCGCCATCGCCTTGTCCTGGCGCTGGCGCTCGTTGAACTCGTAGGTGCCGTGGTCCACCCCGATCTCCACGGCCCGCGCGGCTTCCTCGCGGCTGAAGCCCAGCTCCAGCGCCCTGATGACCTGGTCGGCGACCAAGTCGGTCAGGATGGCGTTGAGCACGTCGTCTTTGGGCATCTTCATACTCTCCCTCCTCCCCGCTCACGCGGGGAAATACCTCGCCAACTCGGGATCGGCGCGGTAGGCCTTGAGAATCTTGACCGCCTGGCGTGCGCCCCGCACGAACTTCGCCCGCGTCTGCCAGTCCAGCGTCGAGTGGAAGACGTCGTTGCGCATGATGTCCTCGACGAATCCCGCGTCCTTCTCGCTGACCCCCGTGGCCTCGATGATGAGGCTCTTGTAAAGACCGCGCCTCGTGTTCATGCCGCCTCCGTTTGCACCATGGCATCCTGGAGCCTATGGGCAGTGACCTGCGCTTGCTCCTCGGTGTCGAAACCCCGGAGCCAGACCGTCCCATCGGTCGGATGGGGCGTCGGGCTGGAGTAGGCGACCACCGCCCACTCGCCCAGGACTTCCTCCACCTTCAGGTAGCGTCTCGTGTTCTCGGTCACTTGGCCCCCTTGGTCATGCGAGCGTTGAGCAGCACGTAGGCCAGCTTCGCCCGGGCCTTCTCGCTCAAGGCCGTGTCGGCCTGGTATTCTTCGCCCTCGTGCAGGACCAACGCGACCGCGCCTTTGCGGTCCACCACGGCGTCCAGTCGGCTGCTGATCCGGTAGCGGAGTTCGTGCCGAACCCGCTCCTGATCCACCGGGCTGATGTAGTTCGCCCAGTCGGTTCTCTTGGTCGGCTTTACAGGTATCAACTTCATCGCGACCCTCCCCGCGCCTCGCGGCGTCCCATCTGGTAGGCAAGGGCCAACGCCTCGCGCAGCCCGTTAACGCTGACCTCATGGAAGTCGAGCCGGTCGCTCTTGCGCTCCTCGAGCGTCTCGATGCCGAGGACCTCCTTGGCGATGAACGCCGCGCGGGCCTCGGCCTGCTCGCGGTGTTTCTGTTCGCGCGCTTGCTTGGACTTCATGCTGGCCCCTCGTTCTTCGTGACCGTCAGAAACACGGGCGGGATCGCACCCTCGATCCGCGTCCCCAGGGCCTCGACCTCGTAGTCGAGCAGTTGGTCTTCGACCGCGATGTTGTCCCACTGGACGAATACCCAGCGCCGATGGCTACGCGTCATCGTGCGGACGACCGTCCCGGTAAACTTGCCGCCCCACTTGGCGTCGCGTACCCGGTCGCCCTTCCTTATTCTCGTCTTCTCGCTCATCGTTTTGCCCTCCTATTCCCCGCTATTCGTCGGGTCAGGATGAAGGAAGGAGGGTTATTCGCCGGAAAGCAAGGCCTTCTTCCGTCGAGAAAGTCGCCGTTATTCGACATCGCCGAAGTCGAATTTCCGAGATTCGCGAGTCCTGGCTATCGGGCTCGGGGGCGTCGTGCTCCGCGCCAGGACTCGCGTCGCGAAGCCCGTAGCGCCTTCTCGGGCCCTTCGTGAATCGCGCGCCAGAGGTAGTGGTCCAGTGCGTCAAAGTCGACCGTGCCGTCGCTGAAAACCTGGACCGCGAACTCGGCGGCGAGCCTTCGTTTTGCCATAGCGTCCTCCGTGGGAAGGAAGGACTACCTTCTTAGGGAGGGCATGGCAAGGCGACAGCGGGATGCCGGGCCAATTCGCTACAATAGGTGGTCGCAGCCGACCTTAAATCGTGCGGAGGAATTGATGACACGGGAAGAAGAAGTGATGGCCTTCCTGAATGAGCCGATTTTTGAGCCCGCTTTAAACAACCCGAAATCCACCCAGGCAATAGAGGCTGGCATTAATCTCACCAGGAGTCGGATGTTGCAGCGGCGTGCCTACGGAATGGTCCATTATTTCTCGAGCGCCGTCATTGGGACTGAGCGATCGACGAAGTTCGCAGAGGCGCGCCAGCAAGGGACCGAAAGCACCCGACCGAGCCCATCCTGTTAGAACGAGAAATCTGACATGAAGTTTTCGACTATTGCAAAAAGCTACCTATTGCTGCTTCCTCGAGCGCTCCCAGCGTTCGTCACAATTGCGGCCCTTCTCGGTATCCTCTTTTGGGCTCCTCGAATTCCCAGGAAGTTCAAGAGGTGCATTCTTGCAGCTCTCCCGGTTCTTGCCGTCATTTTCGTGTTTTCAGCCAAGATATTCCCGCGCATTTTCACTTTGATGCCCGAACCACACCATCCTTGGTACACGAAATTTACGTCACCGTTCTGGCTTGTATGCATGATCTTCGTTTCATTTCCAAATTTCCTCCTAGTTCCATTCCGGGGAGCATTCGGCTCGGTCTCGATGCCTTTTGGCATCTTTTTGAGTATTGTTTGGATCGTGGGATTAACACTTCTATTATGGAGATTGGGGGGCAGGTGGTTCGGGAACCCGCAAGATCAGTGACCGTTGCGCTCTGACTCCGGCTTCTACCCCGCGCGCGCAAATCCGTCTAGGGAAATAGAGGAGAGCAGATGAAACTAAGAAAACCCGTTGAGGCGAAGATCGGAAGGCGAATCAATGTCGGGCAAAATTTCAGCATGAAGTCGAGCTATTACCGACCGAAGGGCAAGACCGCCAAGCGCCGTTACTCCTTTGATCTTCGGTCGAACGATAATAAGCGGTGGCGTCTATACGCGATTCAAGCTTCTCCGGGTACAGTGAAAATCCACTTTGTGGAATCCAAGTAGCAGACTCGGCAGCATGACAAGCGGGAGGCATCTGATGGGCGGGGAAGACTTCGGCGGGTGGCAATGAGAGCTCTCCGCCGAGTTGTGCTACTGGCATTTGGTGTGCTGATTTGGGCCGCGCCCCTCAGCGCCTGCCAGTGCCAAGAACAGCCTTCTACCGAAGCCGGGATTTCAAGTCATACTCTGATATTCGTCGGACGAGTCGTCTCTGGTCGCTTCCTGGGCGATGGCTCGATCCGTGGCGGCCGGTACGGGCGAGAGTTCTTTTTTGATCCCCAAGAGGTCTTGAAGGGCGATTTTGGTCTGCGTAAGATCACGGTTATCACGGGGGTCGGTGGTGGCGATTGCGGGTTTGACTTCATCGTGGGTCGAAAATACCTCGTCTATGCCGCGCGTAATGTAAAGGGCCAGTTCGGCACCAGCATTTGCAGTACCACCGAGGAGTATCGGGCCAACGATCCAGAGCGCCTGAATCGAGTCAGGAAATGGATCTTCGCTATTGGTAGAGAAAAGAATGGCCACGATTGAAGTAGATGGGAAAGGCTTCCCGCCGAGCTACGCGCGCCTCAACGCTCTCCACAACCTCTCCATCTCGCGCCTAGACCTGGTCAGGAGCATGATCACCGTTGGGTACAAGAACGAGGCGGACCTGACGGGCTACGGTTGGCGGAGCATGGGCTGGCATCTGAGCTCCACGATGCTCGCGCTCGTTCTGACGGAATCGAACGGGGGGGACCTGACGGTATCACGCCTGTTCAACTCGCTCGACCGCTCCGAGAAGGGCACATCTAGTTATAAACTCGGGATGAGCTTGAGCAAACTCGTCGCCGAGATGCTACTGGGCATCCCCTGGCTCGTCTTCGTGGACAAACTCTTCAATACCGGTGCGCTTGTGCTTCAAGCGGGAACGTTCGAGCGCGGCGACCTCGCCGGGCAGGATATGCATGGCCAGTGGCATGTCTGCGAGGCGAAGGGTCGCTCGAGCCCTCCTAGGCCGACATTGTTGTCGAAGGCTAAACGACAAGCTCAGCGGATCGTCTCGATCAATGGGAACCCTCCCGCGACTGCGTCGGCCTCCCTCGTCCATCTCTACCGTACCCCTATTCGGGTCGAGTGGGAGGATCCTGAACCCAAGGGTGACGTCGCAATAGGAATCAAAGAAAGGGACTTTCACCTCGCCTATTACGGCATCCTGCTGGAACTACTCGATCTCGGGAAAGTCGATGCCCTCTCGGTCGCCAATCATATCTTCGACGTAGCATACTTTGACGTTGGCAACGAGAGGCTTGGAGTTGGTCTTCTGCGCGAGATACGTCAGGATGTGACAAAAACACGCGCGCTGACCACTAGATTTCACGAGGCCCTCCAGGCGGAAACACGGAGCAAGCAGTTCAGCATAGGGATGGATGGGGTTCTCGCGACGTTATCGCCCAAGACATGATCCGATGGCCAACCGTCGGTCTTATTGGGCGCGTCACCATATGGCTCATCGCAGCGCTCGCATCTCTGCTTGCTGCCGCGACCGTCGCTGCTTTAATCGCGGTACCCGCGACCATCATTGCAGGAGATCGACCGGCCCTTTTCGGATTGAGCATAGCCGTCGTTGTCGTGAGCACACTCTGGCCGGGACTCCTCACCACAAGCCTGATCCTCGTTGATCGTGGACTTTTCCTCAGCCCATCGCGTCGGCTACTACGGCACGCTGTCCTATGGGGCATACTACCTTCGGCGATTATCTGCGCCGCGTGGATAGCCGGATGGGGTCCGTTCTCGTTCAAGGATTTCAGATTGGATCAGGATGGGGAGAGGTCTTCAAGAACGGCCTTCTGGTATTACATAACGCCGGCTCTGGCCGCGGCCGTCATCGGCGGCTCCCGCATTACAGAGGCGAGGGGCGCACACTGCATGTCGGATTCATATCAGCGCAGGGAGGTACCGATGGGGCGATTGCAGCCGGGCGACAAGGTCCGGATAGTCGATATGCCGCCGAGGGGGAGCCGTTTTATTGGGGCCGTCGCCACAGTGGTCCCGTCAGGGGGAACCGGCCGGAATGACGATGATCTGCTCATCCGAACCGAAGGCGGCGACATGTTGGATGTCAAGGAGCATCAGCTCGAAAAGCTTGCGGACTGACAGCCGATCCCCCTAAACCGAATAACCGCGCGACGAGCGTGTATCCAATTTGTATCCACTGAGCAGCCGAATCAGGCCAACTCCAGCAAAGTCGGCGAAGTCCAAAAGTTGCATTTCTCGACGAGGAACCGACTCGGGCATACTCCAGCAAACTCGCCACGCCGCGTTGGCAAGGTAGCGTTCTACCATTGAACCACGCCCGCGTGGACAACCGACGGTAGGCTTCGATTCTAGCAAAAAAAGCGACGCGCGAGAGGTGGGCGACGGCCGCTTGC
>Ga0210050_1002093_pt1 | contig 19922 bp, 23 predicted proteins | sample CryGey132114_all_FD_185463 | JGI IMG/M metagenome (GOLD analysis project Ga0210050, IMG submission 185463) | Groundwater microbial communities from aquifer - Crystal Geyser CG22_combo_CG10-13_8/21/14_all (SPAdes) (version 2) | ecosystem: Environmental > Aquatic > Deep subsurface > Groundwater ...
GCAAAAAAGCTATTGAGGTCATTTAGTTATTTAAGGTGTCTTGCGCCTGCCCCGATAAAAAACATCGGGACTAGCGCAAAAAAGCTATTGAGGTCATTTAGTTATTTAAGGTGTCTTGCGCCTGTAGCTCAGGTGGATAGAGCATGGGATTTCTAATCCCAGGGTCACAGGTTCGAATCCTGTCAGGCGCAAACTTCAATAAATAACTGAGCCATCGGGGAAACTCCCCGACCTCTCAAATAACTAGATATCATTAATAAAGGTTTGCGCCAGCACCAACTGTTAATATCATACGAACAGCAGTTGGAAGCGGTTTCATAAGTTACCTTATTACGTCATTGCGAGGACCCGCCACGATTCTTGGCGGGGACGCGGCAATCCCTCTTTTCCGCCTGAGGACGGATTTGCCTTTGGCAGAAAACCTGAGATTGCTTCTCCGCCTAAGGCGGCTCGCAATGACATGTCTTTTCAATTAATGTAAATTGTTTGGTTAAAGGTATTCTCCGCCAGTCCCTGCGAGGAACGAGCAGGGGCAGAGGCAAACTACTGAGGGAAAGTATTAAATATGCACATGCCGGCTAAACCAACCACAAATTCAAAAACGAACAGCGGCATACTCCGCTGGTCGATGGCGGTTGCATCTTTCCTGGCGTTCCTGAAACTTACCGTCGGGCTTCTGTCAAATTCCATGTCGCTTTTGGCCTCCGCCGTCGATTCGCTGATGGACGTGCTTGTCTCCCTCGTGAACTTTCTCTCGCTCAAAGAAGCCGAAAAACCGGCCGATCACGACCACGCCTACGGCCATGGCAAAATCGAAAGCCTGGCCAGCCTGTTTCAATCCATTATCATCAGTGCCGGCGGTATTTATTTAATCATCGAATCGGTGCACCGGCTGGTCCTTGGGGAACCCATTGTGATGATTCGGGCCGGTATCGTTGTCATGGTGATTTCGATTGTGATCACTTATCTTCATACCGTTCAGCTGGACCGCGCAGCCAAAAAGAGCCAATCACTTATTCTAAAAACCGAGAAACTCCATTTTACGACAGACGTTTGGACCAACCTGGGCGTGATCGGTGCTTTGCTTCTGGCACATGTAACGGGGCAGATTTTTTGGGATGTGCTGGTAGCCGTGATTGTTGCCGGTTACATTCTGTCACAGTCACTTCATATTTTGAAACACTCGGTAGACGAGCTCATTGACCGGGCGCTCCCGGATGAAGAACAAGACCGCATCAAACAAATCGTCATGAACTTCAGTCCCAAAATCGTGGGCATTCATAACTTCAGGACGCGTAAGATCAGCCAAAAGAAGTTTATCGAGTTTCACGTTGAGATGGATCGGCATCTCAGTTTCGAAAAAGCGCACGACCTCACCGAAGACTTAATCGAAGAAATTGAACGCCAAATTCCCGATTCAGATGTGATGGCACATTACGACCCCGAAGGCACGCTGAGATAAGAGTTGCGCGGGCTCAGACCCTCTCCGCCGAAGGACGGATCAGTCCTCTGGCTGACTGGGTCTGAGCCCTGAACATTTTAATTTATTTAGGTGCTTAATTTCGTTTGAAGGGAAAGGTTCTTCGTGCCTGTGCGGCGTGCAATGTCTAAGACAGACGTGAGCGACTGCACCGAGGCATTCCGGTCCGCCCGCAAGGTAATCGGCATCGATTTATCCCGCAGAGCACCCAGCCGGTTTTCCAAATCAGCCAGAGAAATCTTGGCGTCATCCCAATAAAGCGAGCCCGAACGCGACAAATGGATGTCGTGTGAGCCGCGCATGGCTTCCTCACCGCCCGATTTGGCGGCGGGCAAATTGAGGCGCAGAGGCGATTCTTTGTGCGGTCCGAAGGTGGCGATGAGATTGAAGGTAATAAAAAAGAAAATGAATAAATTGATGATGACGTCAGTGAGGGCAATGCTGTCAAAAGTGAGATTGGTTTTGGGGGCTCGGGCAAAATGGACAATCATGCGGTTTTCTGGAGCGGCTGTTTGATGCTCACGCGTTCGTTTGCCTCACTATCAAAAGCCATGACGGATTGCCTGAGGGACGATAAAAACTCGGTTGCGTTTTTCGAAAAAGCCATTTCCAGCGCGGATACTTTGGCATTCAAATAACCGTGCGCTAAATAGTAGGGGATCACGCAAATGAGACCGGCAGCGGTCGTAATCATGGCTTGGTAAATGCCGCCTGCGAGCTGTGCCACCGTGACTTTATCGCCCATCACTTCCCACGCTTGAAAGGAGGCAATCAAGCCGATGATCGTGCCCAAAAATCCCAGTAACGGTAAAATGGTAATGAGCGATGCCAGCACTTTGAGACTGGCCTGCATTTTGTGGCCAATTTCCTCGGCGGCCAGCTTAATGGCTTCTTCCACCGAATGAAGGTCGCTTAGGGATTTGGCGCTTTCCATCATGCCCGCTTCCAGGAGATGCGATAGAGGATGCCGGAGTGTTTGAACGTGTTTGGCGGCGGTTTTTAAGTCGCGTTTACGCACCGCACTGAAAATTTGATTCAAGACAGCCGGGGCCGGCGTCCTCAAACTTGCCAAATAAATGGCTTTATCAATTACAATCATGAGTGCAATGACCGATACTAATAGTATCGGAAGCATCATAAAGCCGCCTTTGGTCATGTAAGCCATGAGCATATTTTTTTCCTAATAAATGGCAGTTAAGTTGTTTAGCGTTAAGGCGATATTGTAGCAAATGATCTTAAAATATGCCAAACGAAAGTAATGTGTGCGTCATTGCTTCGCTACGCTCGCAATGACAGTAAAGAGGATAGAAATCGCATGTCGCATAGATCAATGATTCGTTCCGTGGGAAAGATCGGCCTCTTGACGCTTGTGAGCCGTATCTTTGGATATCTGCGCGATGCCTCCATGGCTGTTGTGATGGGCGCCGGCTACAGCATGGATGCTTTTACGATTGCCTTCCGGCTGGCAAACCTGTTTAGGCGTCTTTTTGGTGAGGGCACGATGGCGGCCTCTTTTATTCCCGTCTTCACCGAATTCCGTCATGAAAGCACGGAAAAAGAAGTGTGGAATTTTGTCAGCAAGTTTTTTTATTCGCTTGCCCTCGTGCTTTTTGGCCTGGTGGTGCTGCAAATTGTTTTTGCCCCGACGATTGTGGGGATCATGGCCCCGGGGTTTCTCCACATGGAAGGCAAGTGGGAGCTTGCGGTTTTTCTGAATCGTTTAATGGCCCCGTTTATTTTTTTTATCGGTCTTTCAGCCGTCTTGATGGCGGTTCTGAATTCGTTTAAAACCTTCGGCCCTTCAGCGGCCAGCCCCATTTTTTTTAATTTGATGGTGATTTTCTCGGCTTTCACGGTAGCGAAGTGGTTTGACGATCCTTCCATCGGCATTGCAATTGGCGTGGTGTTTGGCGGGGTGTTTCACTTTTTGTTTCAAGTGCCCGCTATTTGGAAAAAAGGCATGCGTTTTATCCCGTCCATTTCGTTTAGCCACCCGGCGACAAAACGCATCATGCATCTCATGCTGCCCGGGCTTTTTGGGATGGGGATTGTTCAAATTAATTTGCTGGTCGATTCACTCATGGCGTCTTTCTTGCCCGAAGGCAGTGTGTCCTCGCTTTACTACGCGGGACGGATTCAAGAGTTGGTGCTGGGCATATTCACGGTATCGCTTGCCACGGTGATTTTGCCTGAAATGTCGCTTTCAGCGGCCCGCAAAGATGATCAGGAAATGAAAGAAACACTTTCTTTTTCCATGCGGATGCATGCTTTTATCACTGTGCCGGCTACGATCGGCTTGGTGGTGCTGGCCGCACCCATTGTTCAGGTGCTGTTTCAACACGGCCGCTTTGATGCCTTAGATACAGGCCGCACGGCGTTTGCGCTTATTTTTTATTCACTGGGGCTTGTTTTCATCGGGGCAGTTAGGATTATCGTACCGGCTTTTTATGCGGTTCAGGATACCAAAACGCCTGTCCGGGCTGCTTTTATTTCACTTTTTGTGAATGTCATCCTGAACTGGATCCTCATGCATCCTTTAAAACAAGGCGGGATTGCTTTGGCCACATCGATTGCCGCCGCGGTTAATTTTTGGTACCTGCTCCGCATTTACCAAAAACGTTTTGGGCCGCTGGACTGGACGGTGATGGGGGAGAGTGCCGTGCGGATTTTGGTGCAGTCGCTTGCGATGGCGCTTGCGTGCAGCATTTTCCTTAATTTATTCAGCTTTGACCGCCAAACGTACTTCTTCACACGTGCGTTGGCGCTTTTTGGTACGATCGGCGTGAGCATTGCCATTTATTTTGGCGTGGCTTTGATCGTACAATCCAAGGAGCTTGCCATTCTCCGCCGTCCCAAGGATGGTGAAGAAATTCCGCCCTCGAATGAGATTTAATAACACAGAACATTTCCAAAAGTGCCGGGTCTGAGGTATAATAACACCGTATTTGAAATCCATCCCTTCCTCCCGCGATAGAAAAAGTCAACCTTACCAAAACCAAGGGAGAAAATTATGCCAAGAAAAGTTCGTGAACTTCATGACCAGGGAATCTACCATGTTTTCAACCGCGGCAATGACCGAAGAAATTTGTTTCAGGATGAAGAAGATGTTCATTTTTTCTTGAACCGGCTTCTTCAGGAAAAAACGCTCCTTGGAGCAAAGCTTTATCACTACTGCCTGATGACAAACCATTTTCATCTGCTTCTCCAAGTGCCTCAGGGGGAGGACCTCCCCAAACTGATGCACAAGAGCCAGCTTGCCTATGCCCGTTACTTCAAGAAAAAGTACGGCTTCATCGGCCACGTGTTTCAAGAGCGGTTCCGGAGCCCAAGGATCTCCCGCGAAAGCTACTACCTGCAATGCGGAAGGTATATTGAACGGAATTCCATCAAAGCAGGCCTTGTGAAAAACCCATGGGATTATCCTCATTCAAGTGCTGCTTTTTATTGTTTGGCGAAACCCGATCTTCTGGTCACCCCCAACCTGTATTACGAGGCGCTTGGGCACACCCAGGAAGAGCGCCAAAGGAATTACAGAAACTTCCTCTTGATTGAGGAGCCCTATGCAGCTATTGTAGAAGAAGCCTTAATACGGGTTTGAACCCGGCACTTTTGGAAATGTTCTGGGTTCTGGGTTCTGACCTCCGCTTTATGAATAAACACTTGGCACCTCTAAGGCAGCGGAGGTACGGGTGAGTGACGGGACTTGACGCCTTCGCCTTCATTATCACTTCCATGATTTGCTTATCGCAAATCATTCCAGTATTTCGGCTCCGGTCGGTCACTCGCCGCCTCATAAGAAGTCGGCGCTCATTAAAGTCGCACCTTCATCAAAAGGGTTCGGCGGCTCACCTCAAGCCCCAACGCTTCCTTCTACTCCGCTCCATCCGCTTGCTACGAAGCTACGCCTTCAAGGACGGAGCGGAGTAGAAGGGTCACACAATGACCTCGGTGCGAACACCCATTTCCCGCGCACATTCATTTATAAGCAAACATTCTATAGCATTTTTCAGCAGGGGAAGAAGCGAATTTTGGCCGGAGAACGGCCCGCCGAATTCGCCGATGCTGAAACGATTGACCAAAAAATCCTCACGAAGCATCGCGCTTATTTAGCCCGCCTGGAATCCTTTCCGCTCAAGAAGGCAGCCTATTATCAAAGACTCAAGGAGAGTACGAGTTTACACAGCGTGCGGGCCTTATCCGAGATCACCGGAGAAGATTGGTCGTACATTGCCAAGCTTCTCAAAATCCTCAAGCTGCTCGAACCGATAAAACGCTTTCTTCTCGAAAACCAGAACCCGGCAGTCGTGAAACATTTTCATCTTCGTCGGCTTCTTGAAATTGTCCGCTTGCCGGTAGCCGCTCAAATCCACTGCTTTCGTAAAGTCTGTGCGGAAATAACCATTAGTAATATTACTTCTGGTGGTTAGGTCTCAAGGATTGTAAGGTTGAGGGTCTGCCTAAAGGGGCGTATAATGACGTTTCACTTGGAGACCTCGATTGGAATATTTAATTTTTGGAATAATTCTTATACTTGCTTGTCTTGTTACCTTTCTTGTAACAAAGGGTAAGTATTCAAAGGCCTCAGAAGAGCTTCGCTCAAAAATTCAAGTTGCTGAAAGCCAAATTACCTCTCTCAAAGAAACTCTTTCCAAAACAGAAGCAGAAGAAAAGAGCTTGCAAACCCGCCTGGATCAGCTTGGTCAAGAAAAGGTAGCAGCCCTTACGCGCCTCGAAGAATCCCAAAAGAATATCGCAGAGCAGAAGCAGCTTTTAAAAGAAGCTGAACAAAAACTCCAAGACACATTTAAGGCGCTGTCTAACGATGCCCTGAGAAGTAATAACCAAGCATTTTTGGATTTAGCCAAGCAGAGCCTCAACACGGTTATGGAAGAGGCTAAGGGCGAATTTGGGCAGAAGACAGACGCGCTTAAAACAATCGTGAAACCGTTGGAAGATTCTCTTTCGAGATATGAAAGGAATGTTCAGGAATTAGAGAAAACCAGAGCGGAGGCTTACGGTAATATAAAAACTCAAATTTCTTCGCTAGTTGAATCACAACAAGCTTTGCAGAAGGAAACAGGGAATTTAGTTTCGGCTTTGCGGCGGCCCGAGGTTCGTGGTCGATGGGGTGAGCTTGCATTAAGGCGGGTTGTGGAGTTGGCGGGCATGACGGCCTATGTGGACTATCAGGAGCAGGTTAATGTGCAGTCAGATGAAGGTCGTTTGCGTCCCGATATGATAGTGAGACTGCCCTCTGGCCGTGAAATCGTTGTAGATAGCAAGGTGGCTACAGACGCTTATTTGGATGCCATAGCATGTGATGAGGATAATGACCGTAAGAAATGCATGCTTAGACATTGTCAGCAGTTTCGCAATCATATGAAAGCTCTATCAGCGAAAAACTATTGGAACCAATTTGAGAAGGCGCCTGAATATGTCGTCATGTTCATTCCTGGCGAATCGTTTTTAAGCGCGGCGGTTGAAAATGATCCCAAGCTGATTGAAGACGGTATGGAAAATAGCGTTATTATCGCAACCCCTACCACACTTATCGCCCTTCTAAGAGCGATTGCCTACGGGTGGCGGCAAGAGCAGATAACACAACACGCCCAAGAAATAGCGAAGCTCGCAAAAGAGCTTTACGATCGCTTTCATCCGTTCATCGATCATATGAATACCACAGGCGGACATTTATCTAAAGCTGTTGTAGCTTTTAATAAAACTATCATGTCACTCGAAAGAAGAGTGTTGGTTAGCGTTAAGAAGTTTCAAGAATTTGGTGCTGCGGGAGACAAGAAACTCAAAGACCTTGAGCCAATCGAACAAAACCCGATGATTGCACAAGAAGAAGTGGCTGACGAAAGCAAAAACGATAAAGAGGAATAGTAATGGATAAAGTTAGGATATCCCTTAAGCATTGTTATGGCATTAAAGATTTAAATATAGAATTCGACCTTGCCGCAGAAAAAATGTTTGTTGTCTATGCGCCGAATGGAACGATGAAGACATCATTTGCTGAATCGATGCGAGATTACAGCATTGGTGAAAAGCCGTCTGATCGCGTCTATAAGTCACGTATTAGTGAGTGTGAGGTTGTTAATGTTGCTACTGGCGACCTATTAAATAAAGAAAAAGTGTTTGTTATCCAGTCTCTTGATGAGAAATATGAGTCTGCAAAAATCTCTACACTTTTGGTTAACGAAAGCTTAAGAAAAGAATACGAATCAATATATGCAGCGATTAACGAAAAGAAAGGTATCCTTTTGGAAGGGCTACAAAAGGCGTCGGGGATAAAGAAGGGCTTGGAAGAGATGTTTGCTATGGATATTGCGCAAGATCCGAAAGATTTTTTTACTGCCCTTTTACGATTAAAAAGCGAAGTGCAGGATGGTCGTTATGCAGAATTTCAAAAGATTGCTTATGAAAGCGTTTTTAATGAAAAAGTTGAAGCCTTGCTAGATACAAAGGAAGTAAAAGATAATTTGCAAGAATACATGAAGATATATGAGTCCTTGATACAGGAGTCTACTTTTTTTAAAAGAGGTGTCCTAAATCATGCGAATGCTGCTGATATAGTTAAGAGTCTAAAGGATAATGGCTATTTCAAGGCAGACCATACGGTTAATATAAATACCGCAGAGGGCAAGAAAGAGATTAAGACGGAAAAGGAGCTTGAGCGGGCTATACAAAAGGAAAAAGACAACATATTAAACGACCCTGATTTGGTGAAATCCTTTGAGAAGATAGATAAAAAATTTAAAAACAAGGATACCAAGGTATTTAGAGATTATCTTGATTCAAATAGTGCGCTTTTGTTAGAGCTTGGAAATCTGCCGCGATTAAAGCAAAAATTGTGGGGCGCCTATCTAGTGGCGAATAAAGCTCAACAGTTATTCCCCGAGTGTTGGCAAGGCGATTTTGTACCTGATACCAGTAATTAGCATAGGTGGATTCTTCTTGTATCTGCTTCGAGATAGAAAGAAACAAGATTAGTGTCCTAAGCAAGTAATTCTTGAATTTGTTTAGCCATGAATGAGGCTTCCCAAGTGTATAGAAAGTTTCGAAACTCATCTAGACCGGGGAGCTCATCTGGACTCGAATATATTTCCCACGGAGACTTCGTATTCAATAGTATGCTTCTTCTTAAACTCCTAAGGAGGGTATATGAAAAAGCACAGTAAAAAAATTGGCGTTTTAAGATTCAAATAGCAGATGCGAAGGATTATCCGGATTTTAAGGTCAATCCGACCAATCCTTTAACGGAGATGTCGGAAGATGAGCGAATGCGGGAGTTGATTGAGACGGTAGGGGAAATTCTGGCCGATTCGCTTAGGGATAAACGCCCGCCAAAAGAATAATGTTCAAGCCCCTTCACACGAAGGGGATATGTATCTCGTCGCGAACACCTTTGAGGCCGCTCATTTGCGATCATTAAAAAGCAAAGGGAAGTAGGTTTCTACAAAGGTGTTCGCGATGAGAAATGGGGTGAGTGACGGGACTTGACGCCTTCGCCTTCATTATCACTTCCATGATTTGCTTATCGCAAATCATTCCAGTATTTCGGCTCCGGTCGGTCACTCGCCGCCTCATAAGAAGTCGGCGCTCATTAAAGTCGCACCTTCATCAAAAGGGTTCGGCGGCTCACCTCAAGCCCCAACGCTTCCTTCTACTCCGCTCCATCCGCTTGCTACGAAGCTACGCCTTCAAGGACGGAGCGGAGTAGAAGGGTGAGTGACGGGACTTGAACCCGCAACCCCAAGATCCACAATCTTGTGCTCTAACCAATTGAGCTACACCCACCGTAAAAAACGATCAACAAAAAAGAACAACCAATTGCATCAAACCTGATGGTTTGATACGGCTTTGGCAGAAACCGGAGGTTTCTATCCAGGCCGAGCTACACCCACCATAATAGCGTTTAGCGTATAGCATATAGCATTTAGCATATAGCGGTTAGTCACAAGTTCTATACGCTAAACGCTATATGCTGGACGCTATTCCCTGGAATTATAGAGAAATATAAGGAAAAATCAAACCAATTGATTCATAGGTTTTTAAATCTAAAGGCAGACTACTTGGATTGAAGTTGGTATGATATTTTCCAAATTTACCTTAAAATTTAGTGGGTTTTGTTTTAGGTAAAATATGGGTATAATCTCATTATGAAAAAGCCGAAATTATATGTGATTGCCGATCCTAATGGTTCCGGCAAGACAACATTTGCAGAGAAATTCTTGCCCGATTATGTTGAATGTTTTGAATTTATTAATGCAGACTTAATTGCTAAAGGATTGTCGCCATTTGATCCTTCGCGTGTTGCCATTAAAGCCGGCAAACTATTGCTGGAACAAATTCAGGCATATTCAAAGCGTAGAATCGATTTTGCGTTTGAAACAACCTTTTCCGGTAAAAATTACAAAAAGGTTTTAAAGAATATCAAAAAGAAAGGATTTGAGTTACATCTGTTCTTTCTGTGGCTGCCGGATGTTAAATTGGCCCTCGCAAGGGTTGCTGACCGGGTAAGAGAAGGCGGCCACCATGTGTTGGAAAAAGATGTGAGAAGGCGATACGTGCGAGGTTTGTGGAATTTGTTTCATGTGTATAAAACTTTGTTTGATAGTTGGAGTATTTTTGATACCGCTACAACGCACCCGAAACAAATTGTCAAATCAGAACAAAATATCTTGACTGTTTACGACAAAATGAATTATCAACAATTGTTAAAACAAGCAGGAGTCTGTTATGGGACATAAAGAAACTGTTCAAAGCAAGGCGAAACGAGCTATCACACATGCCGTGAGAGATCTTGTCAAAGAAAGGCGGCTTGCCAATGATACCGTGGTGGTCTGGAAAAAAGGACGAGTGGTCCGCATTTCAGCCAAGCGTGTATGACCTTAATTGAGATTGCCCGCATTTATACGGATTTGGTCAAAGCCGAGCGAGAAATCCCGGCGGAAGAATATCACGCCAAAGATCAATTGAACGCCCTTCGCACCAAATACCACGAACTTTTAATGGCTAAAATGAAGGAAGAGGGCATCGATTTTTCAGACCGTTTTGATGCCGCTCACAAAGCATTTGAGCTGGTTCACAGCGTCGGCTTACAGTAAGCCAGAACCGTTATTCAACACAAAGGAAATCACGTGAAAAAACCAGACAACGTTATCAGAGACCCCATGTGCGGCATGTCGATGAACATCGACTTTGCCATTCGCGTTGAACGCGACGGCAAAACATACTACTTTTGCAGCGAAGCCTGCCGCGACCGCTTTCTGCGCGAAGGCCCCAAGAAATAAACCCGTTTTAATAAAATTTGAACATGGCCATTCTTGACAAGGGTACCAGTCAACCTCGCAAGCTAGTATTGGTGCATCGGCGCTAATGCACCGAGGCACCCCGCATCTTTTTTTTCCTCTTATTTTGGTGCCTTTACAAGTCTTTTTGTGGAAATAGACGGTATTGACTTGTATAATTCTGTACAGTTTCGTACATTGACGATGTGTGAAAATCATTCCTGAAGGGGAGATCCATATGAAGCAATTTCTTGTATTCTTTTTTACATTAACTTTCTTATCGACGTCTGCGTTGGCGGTGTCGCCCAAAGAGCGGGTGTGGGTAATGGGACAGCTGCCGGGAGAATCGCGAACCAATCTTCACATTCTTAATCAGAATGGTATAGAACGGGGCAATATCCTCGGTTTTTTCAGTGGAGGTGTTTACAAGTATAGTGTTAACGGCCCTTTGAATGAATTTTGGTATGTGGCGCAATTGGGTGAGGATATGCTAAGTGTGCGTGAAAATGGTCTCTTTACGCTTCGCGACCTCCCATTTGGTGACGGCGTCTTCTATATTCATGATGCAAACACGCTTTACATGGCTTACCAAGGAGGCCTGTCGAAGGTGACGATTGTGGACAATGTTCGAGTTAGAGAAGAAAAGATTTTAAATTCATCCCAATATGGCGATAACACACCTCTTTCGATTGCCGTCGACGAATTAAACCGCATTTATATTGGTGCTTGGAGCACTTTGTACCGATATGATCCTGCTACGCAGGAACTATTGCAGGCCAATTTGGGTGCTCAGGCGAAGGTGATTGATACATATCAAGATGAGGCATTTGTGGCAACGGGCAGTGAAATCTTAAAAGTATCCACAGATTTCTTGATCAACTCGTATGCGCCAAACTTAACACCAGTTGACTTTCTAGCGGTGGACGCGGCTGGGAATGTGATTGCCGCATCACAAGGCGTCTTATGGCAAGTGGCGCCGGATGAAACCGTTACCCAGTTTTCGCCGGATCAGTTTTCAAATATGCAAGGATTGGCTATTACCCACTTTAATGTGGAAGCAACTGCTATTGGTTAACCGTACGATCAAAGCGTAGCAGTTGTCATGTTGTTACAAAGAACATCGACTTTGCCATTCGCGTTGAACGCGACGGCAAAACATACTACTTTTGCAGCGAAGCCTGCCGCGACCGCTTTCTGCGCGAAGGCCCCAAGAAATAAAGCGTGTTTCAAAATCCGGATAAAGCTGCACGGCACTTGACCCGTGCAAACCAGAGTGCAAGGTCACAAGGGCACAGGTAACAAGGCAAAAGCGAACGCCGTTGAACAAAAGGTTCACTTGTGTCTGGTGACTTGCGCGCTGTGGCGCACTTATCACTATCAAAAGCACCAAAGACGACAAATACGGAAGGTATTTAGCGGACGTATTCATTCAACCAGTCACCAGCCGCAAGCCGCTAGCCACTGATAAGATTTACCTCAGTCAACAATGACTAGATCAAAAATTGGCAAGGCGGGCGTAAAATGAAAGCCTGTACGTGCGGTTGGCTGTCAATCCGGAACAATGCATCATGCCCTCCGAACTCACAATCATTCTGCTTGAAACCCAATTTGGCGCTTCGGTTTTGTCTCTTCCCGAATCAGCTGTTTGATGGCCTTGAAAACCACCGCAAATTGATGATCGTATTTTCTTTCCATTGCCTCAATTTTCTTTCGGACGATTTTATAATGGGAAAGCATTTGCCGGAGTTTAAGAAAGGTTTTCATAATCTGAATGTTCACCTGAATAGCGCGCGGACTATTGAGAACAGATGAAAGCATCAAGATGCCATGCTCCGTGAAGGCATAAGGCAGGGTATAAGCGTGTTTCATGGTTTTAGACTGGCGCCAAATTGGCACCAGTTCCTTTTTTTTCTTTTCGGGTGAGCTGGAACATAAATTCCTTTGGAAATCTTTCCCGGTTGCGTTTAACCTGGCGATTGAGGTGTTTCGTGGAGACGCCATAAAGCTCCGCAAGATCCCGGTCCATCATGACTTTTTGTTTTCGGATGTAAAAAATCTTTTGCGTGATGATTTCATCCGCAATGAAAGTATTCATAGCAATGCCTTTGGTGATCAGTTTTCAAGGATTGACGCCTGCGGGGGATGAAGGCGTGGTCAATTCATTTTGTGTGGGTGCCTCAACATAACAAGAATATGATTAAAAATCAAGATACAATTGATAGGCTTTACATCTTGTGCTGTGTGCACTTGTGCCCTATAGGCTTGTTTGCTACAATCCTCTCGTTATGCGGACCATCGCAGCGTACGCCTCAGATTATAAGACCCTCCGGCAAAAAGTGCGCGACACACTTCTCAGCGGCCAGGAACGCATTGAACGCCAAAAAGTTCTCACGTATTGGCAAACCGGTAAATTAATTAATGATTTTGTTTTACAAAACACCAAATACGCCGAGCGGGGAAGCGAAGTTATCTCTCGATTGTCGAGTGACTTGAAGGTAAGCGAGCGCACGCTGTATGAAGTGGTACAGTTTGCACGGGCATTTCCGAAATTGCGCACGTGCGCAATTTCGGACTTGAGTTGGGCGCATTTTCGTAAAGCCGCAACGATTCCGGACGAAAAACGCAGGCTCCGGTTAATTGAACAAGCCAAGCGAAATGAATGGACGGCACGCGATCTGGCAACTCGCGTCACCCAAATTAAGTCGCTTGCTTCCAATGGCCGCCGGACATTGGGTCAAGGGTCAAGGGACAAGGTTCGCGAGGTTCTTGAGGTGCCGGTTCTTGGGCCGTTATATACGTACAAATTAATCACCTCCGCCGACGGATCGGAAAAAATCGATTTAGGTTTTGATGTGCATATTGCGAAAAAGTGCGTTATGGCGAGTTTGCCTGTCATGGCGAAGGCGCCCGCAGGGCGACTGAAGCAATCTCAGATCAAGATCACAGCCGCGCCTTCCTACACCTACCAAGCATATGTCGAACGCGTGATCGACGGCGACACACTGGTAGCTGATATCGATTTAGGTGCCGGCATCACCACGCGCCAAAAACTCAGGTTAAGCTGCATCGATTGCCCCGAAATCGACACTGTGGAAGGCAAGAGGGCGAAGGCGTTTGTCCTAAGGACGTTGACTTCAAGTCAACGCCGCAGGCATCTGAGTCATCGGACTCAGATGAGAGTTTCGGAGACCGGTATCGGTATTGGCGCACCTGTGCCTGGTGCTCTTGTGACTATTAAAAGCACCAAAGACGATAAATACGGGCGCTACCTTGCAGATATATTCTATAGCCGCGTGTCATGGCGAGGGAAGCCGGCGGCTGACCGCGGCAATCTCGCATACCTCAATCAACAATTGTTGGATGAAAACCTGGCCAGGCGGGTGTAAAATCTGAACCCGGCACTTTTGGAAATGTTCTGTGAACTCTGTTAGGCGCTTATTTTTCCTGATCGGATGATTTCCGAATATTTCTTTGCCGATTCCCGGATTTTTCGTTCCTGCGTTTTGTAATTAACTTCAATGAGGCCAAAGCGCGGGCCAAACCCTTCTCCCCATTCATAAGTATCGATGAGCGACCAGTAAAGGTAACCCATGACGGGAGCGCCTTCGCGCATGGCTCGAGCCATTGCTTTAATATGCTGGGCAATGAAGTCTGTTCGTTCGCCATCCTGATTGGCGCAAGTCCCGTTTTCAGAAATCAGAATGGGAAGCTTGTAACCGGAAAAGTCTTTCAGCAAAGTGTACAAACCTTCCGGATACGTTTCCCAGCCAAGGAAATTCCGCTGACCGACATTGCGCGGGTGCTTCTCGGCGCATTCTTCACCCATCATTTCGGATAATTGCATGCCATGCGTGCTCACGAACTCTCGGGTGTAATAATTTAAGCCGATAAAGTCCAAAGTTCTTGGCTTGTCTAATTGCACGCGGAAAAGTCCAAAAAAATGTGCTTTTCCATGAACCATCGCTTGGATAAATAAGTGATTCACCAGCCGATTCCGCAACTTAGCAGAGAACCGGTCTCCCCAAGCGCTCTCCGTACAAGGTGCAAAGATGAGTACTTGATGTGCGATGCCGACCATCGGGAGCGGCCAGCCTTTTTGAACGTATACGGCTTTTATTTTTCCGTAAGCTGAAACGTGGCCTTCGAGTAAATGTTTTAAAACAATGACCGCTTTTGGCAATGATTTTATCCCCGGCGGCCACTTGCCGTTCATGTAACCGTGGAAGGCATAAGCCATCGGTTCATTGAGTGTTATCCAATAGTGAACTTCGCTGCCCAGCGCCTCGGTCACGGTTTGGACATAACGGCCAAAAAGTTCCGGGGTTTGGTCTGAAAGCCAGCCGCCTTGGCGCGCTAACCACAAGGGAAGTGTAAAGTGATTGAGCGTGACGATCGGTTTTATCCCTTTTGACTTAAGCGAAAGAATTACTTGGCGGTAATGATTAATCGCTGAGAGATCAAATTCACCTTCCCGGGGTTCGATGCGGCTCCATTCGATCGAGAAACGATGGACGTTGTGTCCTAACGCGTGAGCCAACTGAAAATCTTTATCAAAACGGTTCCAATGATCACTCGCACGACCGGAACGCTCCTCGAATGGATAACTTTGTTCCCAGTCCCACCAATCGTTGTTGGTATTGTTACCTTCGACTTGATGGGCAGATGTGGCGGCACCCCACAAAAAATCTTTTGGAAACGTAAATGCTTGCGGCGCCGGTTTGACGGGTATTCTTTTAGGAAACAAAGCGCAGCCCGCATTCATTGAGACCAGCAGAAGTAAAACCAGACCGGCAGCAACGTGGCGCTTGAAACAAGGTTTTACTTTTTGTGTTTGAGGTCGTCTCATTTATCTCTTTTAAATGAAGAAAGGAGAGGCCGTGTTTGAGACCCCTCCTTATCTTGATAGTAAACAGGGTATGGCACTATGTCTTTACAAGACTCGCCGTCCTTGAATGATGCTCACCAATACAACGATCACGGCAAGCACGAGCAGGACATGAATAAATCCGCCCATGGTATAACTGCTTACCAATCCCAATGCCCACAGAATGGTCAGTACAACTGCGATTGTCCATAACATATGAATCACCTCTTTTCTTCAATGATGCACGGTTGTTTTATACCGTCATATTATTAATAACACTCGTGACCCCATGAATATCGCTCACAAGTTTTGAGGTCAACGCCTTTTCGGCAGCATTAGCAGCTTTGCCGCCTAATGTGACGATACCATCTTTTGTCTCAACCTGGGTATTGACGCTCGTCGCTCTATGAAAGAAAAGGGCTGTCTTGACTTGAGCCGTAATAGAGGCATCGTCAATTTTTTCTTTCATGGTTGCTTCCGGTTCTTTTACTGCGGGCGCAATCGTCATTTCGTTCCTCACTTCTTTAACCCCTTCAATGTTTTTGGCATATTCAGAGGTTAGTTCTTTTTGAGCTTGGTTAAGCGCTTCACCTCTCAGGGTGACAATGCCTTCTTCCACATAAACCTCTGTGTTAGCGGCACTGACGCTGCCATGGAACAAGAGAGATGTTTTAACTTTCATAGCGATCCACTCGTTTGAATTCTCTGCCGGGAGTTCGCTTTTCAGTTCCAGGCGGTTATCGACTTCTTTGACGCCCGGTAGATTGCTGACGGTGTCCTGGGCCAGCGCTTTGTGAGCTGCTTGATTAACTGTTCCTGACAAGGTGACAATGCCCTCGTTAGACGTCGCCTTGACAGCGTCATCCTTTAAATAGGTCTTAAAGACATAAGACTGGTTAGCCGCAGACTCAATGCGGTTATCTGTCTCAGAAGCGTACACAGGCGCAGAGGTAATTAACACAGCGGCCGCAGCCGCGATTAGTATTCGTGGATAATTTGAATTCATAGAACACATCCTTCTTTCGTTGTTGCACTGACTATTGTTTTTTGTTTTTCTTTGTTATTAGGGCTATACTAGACAGGTGAGCGGTCACATGCTATGGGGTTAAACCCTATCAGGGCCGCTGCTCTTGGGTTTTGGGGTAGTGGGGTGATGACCCCATTGATGCACACAAGCTGAGCGGCCTATATTTCTCCTAGTACCAAATGAAAGCAGTCTTAATTGCAGGCACCTAGAAAAAGGTCTATGAAAACAAAATTGGTAAGAGGACCAGAGCGTTTTAGTGCCATGTACGTCAAGTTGAAACAAGCTATCCTTGACCGCAAAACGGCAGAAACAAAACTCAAGAAAAGTGTGGCGCATTATGACCAATTATTAAAACAGTCACATTTGATGCAGGAACATTTGCGTCATTTATCCCGTCAAATCATTTTAGCGCATGAGGAGGAACGAAAGAATATCAGCCGTGAACTTCATGACGAAATTGGCCAGATTTTGACCGGAATTAATATTAGGTTAGCCGCATTAAGAAATGAGACGTCCGACAACACCAGAACGATTAAAAAAAAGATTGTGACTGCGCAGCGCTTGGTAGAGAAATCGATGAAACAAATCCATCGGTTTGCGAGGGAATTGCGTCCGGCCGTGTTGGATGACATGGGATTGATGCCTGCTCTCCACGCTCATGTAAAAGACTTCTCGAAGCAGACGCACATTCCGGTTTATTTCAAGAGTTTTACAATTGGCAAAATCAGCGTCGTGAACAATTTGCAGCGCACCGCATTCTACCGGGTTGCCCAGGAAGCGCTGATCAATGTGGCGAAGCACGCCAAGGCAAGCCGTGTGGACTTCAGGCTTGAAAAAAGTGATGGCTGCTTAATTATGAAGATAAAAAACAACGGAAAGTCTTTCCAGGTCGAGCATGTGTTGCGCGCGAGAAAGCGTGAACGGCTCGGACTGCTCGGCATGCGGGAGCGGATGGAGATGATTGGCGGTCAATTTACAATTGAATCCAAAGCAGGCCAAGGCACTACGGTCTGCGCCAAAGCGCCGCTCAAGTTCCCAAAGCAAAACAGCAAAGATAATCAAAGGCAGAAGGGTTTTAAATGAAGCCAATTTCAGTTTTACTAGCCGAAGACCATGAGGTTGTCAGGCAGGGCCTTCGGATGTTGCTTGAGGCCGCCAAGGATATCAAGGTGGTTGGTGAAGCCTGTACCGGCCGTGAAGCGCTCGTGCTGGCTAAAAAGTTTAAACCCGATGTGATCGTGATGGATATTGCCATGCCCAACCTAAACGGATTAGAAGCCACTAAGAAAATTCTTGAAGCGCTTCCGGCTACCAAAATAATTATCCTCTCCGCTCATAGTGATGATATCTATATTGAGAAGGTGAGTATGCTGGGGGCGGCGGGTTATTTGGTTAAACAAAATTCTGCCCAGGTGTTGGTCAAGGCCGTTCGGGAGGTTCAAAAGGGAAAGATATTTTACAGCTCTTACATTTCCAAACGTTTAGATAATCTGAATCCGGAGGTGCTGAATGCGAAGGGGAAACGCCGGCATCAAAAAGTCCGCTTAAGTTCACGCGAAGCCGAAGTGCTTCAACTGGTTGCCGAAGGCAAAGCCAACAAAGAAATTGCCTCAGAACTTGAGATTAGCATTAAAACGGTTGAGAAACACCGCCAGCACTTAATGGCAAAACTGAAGATTCACGACACCGCAGGGCTGACCCGCTACGCCATCTCCGCAGGCGTGATTGAAAGCAGCTCGCAGTCCACCATTCGCTAGACATTCCTCTTTTTCAATCTTTCATCCGTTCTTGAATGACCCATCTTTCGATTGGGGTCAATACCCCATAGCATAGTGAGCAGGCTTGGCCTTATGCTTCACACAGGAAACAACATGCAGAAAGGGAAAGCAATGAAGATATTTCTATGGAGTTTCATACTCCTTTGTGTCTTGACTTTCGCAGTCGCTTGCAACAGCGGAACGATGCGTGGCGTTGGTTCCGATATTTCAAGGCTCGGCAACAGCATGCAGAATTAAATATGCTGAACTGTTTAAAGCGATAAAAGCACAAAGCAAAGTCGAAGGGAAGATTGTTATGAAGGTGACGCTGAAGAGCGCCTATTTGCCGTACGAATCAAGAGACGGCGCTCGATACTTAGCAGAATCGTTGTGGCCGGAGGGCGTAGAAACATATAGGTTGTCGCCTTATCTGTGGGTGCAGGAGTTGGCACCCTCTTACGAATTAAAAGAAATGGCGATCTGGAAGCACTGGTCACCCGAAAAATTCCGGGAGGAATATCGCAAAGAGCTTCACATGACGCAGCGCTCCCCCTGGTTTGACTTGGTAGTTACCCAAGCGAGAGAAAAAGGCGTCACACTTTTACATCACAGCCATAAGAAGGACTCAGACATACGGCCGAGCGACACATCGGTTTATTATTTAAAAAAGTTTATTGATGAGGAATTAGGCCACGGTGGCCAATGGCCTCAACCTCAAAGGTCAGCTGCACAAACGGTAAATTTGAGCAGGGATTCGAGTGAAGAAGCTGAACAATGGACAAATGAAGGTGGAAAGTAAAAGGAGAATGGTCATGGACAGATCAAAAGATAATTCAAAACAGAATGCCGGCGATGTGGATGCTCAGCATGTCCGCACGCCAAGTGAAAATGAAAAGTTAAGGCGAAATCGGAAAGAACGGGAAAGAGGGATGGGGCCTAAAAACTTCTTACCGGCACAAAATGCACCCGGTCTAAATGAAAAAGAGGGCGAAGATGAAATGGAAGATTTATACCGTGAAGAAGAAAATCGCGGCCGGGTTGAAGCCGTCTGAATTTCTTGAAAGGGGTATTCTGATGACTGGCTCAAGACGTGCATCGGGCTTAAGGATGCGGTTGACCGTGCTTCTGGGAATGGCTGTGCTGACACTTGCCTTTGCCGGTTGTGCTTATTTCAATCATGAAAACACGGACGAAGACTTAAGTTCGGCAGACATGGCTTCTGCCACCCGTATCGACACCAAGGAGGTAAACGGCGAGTTGACCGGGATGCAAGCGTCGTTGCAAAAAAATGCGCTGGTACGCAGTACCAAATTTTAAAATGACGCAGCGTCACCATCATGTGGTTAAATTCGCTGCCGTTTGTCTTTCACCAAAAGGAGATTCTATGAATAAGCCCCCTGCGTAAGTTGGGGTTGACGATCAGACCGAGTTGCCCGATCGTTATGTTGGGAAACCAACAAACGGAAAGGGGGCTTGGAAATGATTTACATCGGAATGGATG
>Ga0210050_1002100_pt1 | contig 19877 bp, 13 predicted proteins | sample CryGey132114_all_FD_185463 | JGI IMG/M metagenome (GOLD analysis project Ga0210050, IMG submission 185463) | Groundwater microbial communities from aquifer - Crystal Geyser CG22_combo_CG10-13_8/21/14_all (SPAdes) (version 2) | ecosystem: Environmental > Aquatic > Deep subsurface > Groundwater ...
GGAATCAATTTGGAAAATTCTCGTTCTTGCCGTAATTGATATTTTTTCAAGCGGTGCATTTGCCGAATGACACGCATAGCAGCTTTCGGCTTTCTTATCAACCATCTGGTTAATATTTGTCGTATCGGAAGAATAAATAATCTTGCCGACTTTATTTAGAATTCTTACATCCCTAATCTGCGGCTGCGTTCCAATAGAATTGATGACTTGCTGAATTCGATCCCGCTGATTCAGCATCATATCAAAACGGGTGCTTGATATTACTGTTTCACCAAGTTGATTTGCATGCCGCTCAACTTCATGGAGCAGCCCGCGGCTGTGCGATTGAACATTAAAGTAGGCAAACACTCCAATAATGGTAAGTGATGTGAGCGCAACGGCAAAAATTAAACGAAATCCGATTTTCTTAAACATAATGTTAATTAATAGAGTAATACTATTTCAATTTACCTAACCTGAACAAACCAAAACCCGACAATTTGAAAACTCCAAATGATTGATTGAATACTTGCATGATTGAATGAAAAAAATTCATCCATTCATCTTCATTCAGTCATTCTTTCGCTTTATTTATCTTCTTAACTCACGTTACGCAAGTATTAAAAACCTTGAAGGTTTTGTTAAGAGGAATCGTAAAGAATTCAATATTTTAATCTTGATTAGCGAAACCTTCAAGGTTTGGGTCATTTGTATGCGTAAGGTGACTTCTTAATATTCAGTCAAATATTACTCGAACTTTAGTGCTATTGTACTATTTAGTTCTAACCATCTTTCCCGGTTTTTGCTTTGGATAGATAAAATTTTCATGACAATTTGAGCATACGGGTTTTACCGCAAAATTCTTTTCTTCATGACAATCTTCACAATTAAGCTGCGCATGTGTTTCATCTAATTGCAATCCGGTGATAGTGTGTTTAAAGTTTTCAATATTCCATCCTTTATGGCAGTTCACACATTTAGTGTCAAGTTTTGAATAAGGTATTTTGGAACCATGACACTTAGCGCACGACAACTCATCATGAAACTTATTTAGCACCCAGCCGGTTCTCTTCTTATGATCAAAGTGCTCTGACGGCTTCCCGAGGTGGCAAGACTCACATTTATCTTCTTTGTGGCAGCTAAAACATTTTTTATGATGTTCATCCAATGATTTTTGAGCTCTTATTATTTTCGATTTTTCGTTGGAAGTTTTATTCACATCGTGACATTTTAAACAAGTTTCATTTTTATGACAACTCGTACAATCAATTTTGAATTTCTTTGTGTGATCATCATGGAAAAAGGTTACCATTTTCCCTTTTTCATATTTTGTTTCGAAGACTATTTTAGCTGGTTCGATAAGAGCTGGGTGAACTTTTCCCTTAACTTTTTTCTTTACTTCTTCCTTTTGATACTCTTTGTTGGTTGTCTTTAAATTATGGCATGAGTTACAACTTGTTCCATGGCTCCATTCACGGTGACAAGTTATACATTGACGATGATAAGCGGCTTCCAAATCCGGTTTACTTATGTCATCTCTTTTACGAGAAGTTTGATGACAATTTTTGCACGGTTGAATTGGTCCGCTTGTATTGTAATGATGACACGTACCACAACCACCTGACAGTACTGACATTTGTGCGTGTACCCGGTGTGAAAAAGTTACCGGAAGATATTTTTTTGAAAGCTCATCCAGACTTACAACATCCACGGTTTTATCCGGCGATTCATACACCGTTTTCATTTTCTCTCGCGGACACGGAACCAAGCACGGATCGTCCTTTGTCGGGACATCGCACACATGACACGTTTTACAATTTACGTTCGACTTAGCATGATCTTTCCCCGGATTCTTTTGCGCTGATAAGGGGAGAGAAATTGTAAGCAAGAAAATAATTACTATTATTTTTTTCATTTTTTTGCCCCTTTGATTGTGTATTTGGTAGGTTGTGCAGTTCGTAAACCGGGTAAACTGATAACAGGAAAATTTAATACAATAAATCTGTAAACAAGAATGAGTATTGCTGCAAATCCAATCGTTACCGATATTTCTCCAAACGACGGGAAATATGATTGCGTTGAATAAGGAGGATTGTAGGCAACTACAAAATTATTAATCCTATTTAAAAGAACTCCAAATACAACTAACGCCGATGCGATAAAAAGAAAGAGCGGTGATTTTAAAACTTTGTGCGAGAGAAACATTCTTAAGGGAATTATTACTCCGAAGAGAATTTCAATCGAAAACAGTACACTTACCGTGTTAAATTCTTTTAGATAAACAAAAGATTCACGAATGAACATATCACCAAGCTTAAAAGCAAGATAAATACCAAGAATCGGAGCGATCATCGAACCTAATTTTGATAGTACATGCATCTCCGGCTTCAACCCCAGTGAGCGGGATGCTAAAAGTGACTCAAATATTACCATCGGGAAGCCAACACTTATCGCCGAAAGTAAAAACAACAATGGAAGGATCGGCGTTTGCCACAATGGATGCATCTTAGGTCCGGCAATCACCATTAAAGTTCCGAGGGAAGATTGATGGAGGGTAGAAAGAACTACTCCGGCAATGATAAAAATAAACATCGTTTTTGAAAGACCGTTATCAAGCAATCTTAACAATTTATCTACAAAGTTATTCAAGCCGGAAAGAAAGCCGGGTAATTTCACTTTACCGATAAATCTTTCTGTAACAATTGGAAGAAATTCAATATAAAGAACGGACATATAAATCATCACACAAATGCCGACCTCAAACAAGGCAGAACTACCGTTCCACATAATTAACGGATGCCAGATAAAATACCACCTCCCGATGTCAACAAAAACACCCATCGCAACAAAAGTGTAGCCAAGCATTGCAGTTAATAAAGCCGGGCGAATGATAGCGTTGTATTCTTCTTTGTGCATAACGTGACCAAGCGCAGCAGTTGTAAAACCGCCGGCTGCAAGTGCAACCCCTGCTGCAACATCTACACCTATCCATAATCCCCACGGGTATTGATCGTTAAGATTCGTTACCGAGCCGAGCCCGAAAAAAAATCTTCCCATCAGAAAAATAAGACCATTTAAAGCAATTATCAGTAAGATAAAAACACCCGGTGTAAAATATTTGTGTTTTATAGGAACAGGATTTATTTCTTCGTGGTTCATAATTTCCCCTCCTCATCCAATTCCTTACGATGCTTTGAAATCCACATAATTCCACCGAGCAAAGCATACAAAGATACCGGCGGAACGAAATATGCAAATATTCCATGTTGAATAGATTCAGAAACACCGGGAGCCGGATTTGTGCCGAGCTTTGGAAAATCAAGTTCACTAAAATCTTTACTCGAAAGATACATCCATGCGGTACCGCCAACTTCGTACTCGCCAAATATATGATCCACATATTTATCTGGATTCCTTTTAATCCGTTCACGTGCAATTTTTACAAGTTCGGTTCTTGTTCCGTAGGTTAACGCTTCAACGGGACAAATAGCTACACAAGCGGGGAGTTTTCCTTCTTTGGTTCGATTAAAACAGAAATCGCACTTCATTATGGATGGATTAATAGCTTTGTCATATTCAAACGCCGGAACTTGAAACGGGCAAGCAGCCATACAATAACGGCAGCCGATACATTTATCGGTATCCCAAATTACACTTCCATTTTCTTCTTTAGAAAAAGCGCCGACAATACAAGCTGAAACACATGCCGGATGATCACAGTGCATACATTGGACTTTTACATCAAGCGGAAGATTTGAATTCTTCCCGGAAGAATATTCATTCACAACAGTAAGAGCTTTAGTTCCCGGTCTTCTTTTTTCAGTGAAAACACTTCTATCTTCATAAGAATGAAGTTCGCCTGCAGGCAAATCGTGAGCTGTTTTACAAGCCCATTCACAATTCCGGCAGCCAACACAAACAGTCGTATCAACCAGAACGCCCATTCTGTCTTCAGACAGTATATTTTTTGGTGCTGCTTTTGCAGTTGAAGACGAAAGTCCAGCGACTCCCGCTCCGATTACTGCAGTGGTTTTAAGGAAATCACGGCGGCTTTTACCAGGCATATTATATTCCTTTCAAAATGTCAATTAAAATTTTCAATGAGACGAAAAATCAATTGCTATTTTAAATACAATATTATGCCATGCATTAAAAAAAGAGCCAGAATTAAAATTGTGAGAAATTTTCAAATAGGTGAAGAGTTTTGGAACATTCGCTTTTAATAAAACGATTTGATGACGCTGATATTTCTCAATAGTGGCAATGTTTTAATTGATTTTTAAGGATAGAGAATAAATGATGATATGCAATTCTTTAAGAAACATTATTGTTGATAACTATTAACCGATACCTTTCTCTAAAGTTTATCTTGAGCTTCTTGTGGTGATAAATTATGGGCACCTCTAAAATCTTGCTAAGAAACCTTCAAGGTTTTTATTTTAGCTAAGTTCGATAAAATTTTAACATAACAAAATATGGTAAAGATAAACCTTGAAGGTTTTTATAGATGCCCTATAATAATTGAAACCTAATCCGGATAAACTGGAAATCACAAAAAACAAATGCCAAATAATTTGGGATGAATGACTGAATGGTTGTATGATTGAATGGAAAACATTCCTCCATGTAAACGACAATAACTTTTAGCATTCCGCTTTAGCGGAATTTGTTCTTGCAGCACGATCTGTTTATGGTTGTGCGAAATTAAAAATTATTTAGTGGAATCAATGAAGTTGAAATACATAGCACGATAGATAAACCGCATGGTTGATGGTTGAGTTTTGCCTTTCTTACCGGCAAGCAAGATGAATGATGGAATTGCACTGAAGCGTTCAAAATATCTTAACATTAAAATCAAAAAGTTAAACAGCAATACTGTAGATGAACCGTGGGATATTAGGATGTTTTTTTAGCGCAACATCGCGTCTTCGTATTGTAACTTCGTGTAACAAAATTCTTTTTCGAAGTACCGCGAAGTTTTTCACGTAGAAACACGATGTAGGTTTATTAGCCGTTATTAAGTTACGCTGCATAAAAGCTATAATTGAATAACTGCAAGCTTTCGGGACGTGTACAAAAAGGCAACAAAATCCTTGGCTTTAGCCACAGAAAACTGACATCTTTAGGCTAAACCCCGGCGTTCGAAATACAATTTATTCCACGACCTAAAGCTCATTGCAATACTATAATTATTTTTTTTGTTTAACTTTACCTGACAATTATTACCCTAAATTTAGAGTAAAAGCGCTAAAAACCAACTATTTTCATATTTCTAACTTTTTTCTCACCTTAATTTACGCCGTATTGTAATTATATTATCTTTTTTTATAATAATATAATCTTTCTTTATAATTTGACATTTGTTATTTGTAATTTGAAATTTGTTATTTGTAATTTGAGATTTGTTATTTATAATCTAATCTTCATTAATTGTAATTTGTTGATTGTCTTTTGTAATTTAACATTTGTTATTTATAACTTGTGCACTAACATTTTAACGTAGCCGAAAGGACTTTTATGCTTAGATACAACCTTAACAAACATTTCAAGCTGAGGGGAATTACTTATCCCGCAAGGTATTTAATGGAAATCGGTTTTACCAAACAAAGCGCGTACAATGTTGCAAGAGGAAATTTCGTTTCGCTTTCACCGGAACATCTTGAGAAACTTTGTCTTGCCTTAAACTGTACTCCAAATGATTTAATGGAATGGGAACCGGGTAAAAACGTTGTTAATCCCGAGGCGCAGTCTTTACAAAAACTTCGTCCCGTTCAATTGACAGATTTAAAAAACTTTATCAATTCACTTCCGTACGAAAAGATGAATGAAATCATCGCGCAAATTGAGGAAGCGAAAATAAATAACAGCAAGTAAACAAAAAAAATAGGACGCAGATTTATTAAGATCATTTATCATTTTTAAGATTATCTTAGTCAGTCTTAACTCAATCATAACAAATCTGCGTCCCATTGTTTTTCTTTTCATAAAATCTAAACTTCGATCTTTGCCGCACAAGTGTCATTGTTGTGATAAAATATTTTTCATCTTTTTTGTAACTAACAAAAACGAACATGTTTATGCAATTAAAGTTCTCCGGTTGCAATATTTATTGGAAAGTTGTTCAGCTAAAATTATATTTGACTTACTATTTACCATTTTTAAATGAAACAATTTATCGCCGAGTTAACATCCTCGTATGAAATTTTTCTAAAAAAATCATGCGCAGAAAAAACAAACACAAAAAAGCAGAACCGGCTCTTGAGTTTTTGTTCTACATTCCCAAAGCCGTTTAGTAAAGATGATTTCTCACATTTTTTCAATACTTCCCCCGAAGTTTTTTATTCCTGGGAAAAGAATGAAGAGGTTTTGGCAGCTGGGAATGTTCATTCTCTTGCTGCGCGTGGTGCTTTACGCTGGAAAGAACTTGAAAAACAATACAATGATTTTCCCGAGCCGTTTCTAAATTCCGGTGAACCACAGTTTATTAATTTACCTCTCTTTCTAACGGCGATTAAATTTAATGCCAATAATCAAAGTGATGAGTGGAGTAATTTTAAAAATAGTGAGTTCTACATTCCACAATTTCTCGTAAAATTTGAACGTCACTCTTCCTTCTTTCGGTTTAATGTTTTCGTTAATGATAATTTTTCATTTGAAAATTCGGTAATGGAATTTTCCTCGATCCTCCAAACAATTTCTCAAAGTATCTCCAACAAACCAACCGAGAAAATCATAAAATATAACCGAATAGATACTCCATCGAATGAAAAAACAGTCTGGAAGAATAGAGTGGAAATAGCCCTTTCCGAAATTAGAAAGTCATCAGTAACTAAAGTTGTCCTTGCAAGAAGAATTTCATTAAAGACAAGAAAATCTTTTAATATTGAAGATTTACTAAATCGTTTAAAGCTAAAGAATCTTAACGCTCATGTCTTTTGTATAAAGAAAAACGATTCGATTTTCTTGGGCGCTTCTCCCGAAATTTTACTTGAACTGAAAGGGAACAATATTTTAACCGAAGCAATTGCCGGTTCACGGAAAAGAGGCGGTACTGCTGAAGAAGATGTTTATTTAGAAAATGAATTAAGAAATTCTGAGAAAGAAATCAACGAACATCGTTCTGTTGTTGATTTTATTAGACAAGAATTAAAATCTTTTGCTTTAGAGCTTCACTTTTCAGATGTTCCGAAAGTTAAAAAGCTCGCATCTATTCAGCATTTATCAACAGAGATCTCCGCAGCGTTAAAAAACAACGCAAAGATTTTTTCAGTTGTAGATAAATTATTTCCAACACCGGCAGTGTGCGGTTACCCAAAAGAAAAAGCAATGAAACTCATTTCTGAATTAGAAGATTTTGACCGCGGTTTATATGCAGGATTGATAGGCTGGATTTCTCCAACATCCGCAAAATTAGTTGTGGCAATACGTTCGGCGCTTATAAATAAAAACACGATATTTGTTTATGCCGGTTGTGGAATTGTAGAAGGCTCAGACCCGGAGAATGAATTCGCAGAAACTGAAACAAAATTTAAAACAATCCTCTCAACGTTGAATGATAAAAATCAATAAAAATATACTGTGGTCAACAATCTTTTTTGAACAACTTGCAACTCTCGGAGTAAAGCACGTTTGCATTTCTCCCGGTTCACGCAGCACTCCTTTAACGCTTGCAGCCGTGTACAACAAAAAACTTATTTGCCTAAAAATAATTGACGAACGCTCTTCGGCATTTTTCGCTTCGGGTATTGCGCGCACTACCGGAAAACCCGTAGTACTAATCTGCACTTCGGGTACGGCAACAGCTGAATATTATCCGGCAATTATAGAAGCATACCAGCAGAGAATCCCTTTAATTGTCTGCACAGCAGACCGCCCGCCGGAGCTTGTAAATAAAGGGGCAAATCAGACAATCAATCAAAAGAATTTGTACGCAAATCATATCCGTTTTTTTGCAGATGCGGGTCTGCCGGATATTTCAAAAAAGAAACTTCAGACGATTCAAAAAATTGCTGTGCAATCATTTGAAGTTGCCGCGTTAAAGAACAAAGGTCCGGTTCACATCAACTTCCCTTTTGAAAAACCATTTGAACCGGGAACTTACACCGATACTATTCCTCTTTATTTCAAGTTGCAATACACTCGGGAAAAAGAATTAACGCAAACCGCACGAGTAAAAACAAAAAGAGTTGAATCGCTCGTTAAAATAATTGCAAAAGCAAAGAGAGGGTTAATCATTGTTGGACCGGATGAATACAATCCTAAATTTCCACAGTTAATAAATGCTGTTGCAAATAAAACCGGCTTCCCGATCTTTGCTGATGGAGCTTCTCAACTTCGATTCGGCAAAACTTCTAAAAATAAGGTAATCACAAATTATGACGCACTTCTTCGTTCAGAATATTTCTTAAAAGATTTTTCTCCCGATTTGATCCTTCATTTTGGAAGAACAATCACTTCAAAAGGACTTGAACTCTTCCTTGAAAAAACTTCCGCTCCGAAATATTTCATAAATGAATTTGGGGATTGGTTCGATCCAATAGGAAGCGCTAAAAATGTTTTGGCAATTAAACCGTTTCTCTTTTGTCAACAATTATTAGCGTCGGATGCATTATCAAAACCCACGGTTGAGAATAAACTTTGGTTGAGATTTTTAACAACTGCGGATTTGCACACTGAAAAGATAAAAAAACAGACATTAAAGATTCCCTCTTTCCCGAACGAGCTGTCAATCGTCAATTTACTGCTGGATAGTCTACCGCAGAAATCAAATGTGATGCTTTCAAATAGTTTGCCTGTGCGCGATTTTGATTTTTTTGCCTCAACTTCGGATAAAGAAATTACAGTATTTCATAACCGTGGAGCCAGCGGAATTGACGGAATACTTTCAACCGCGTTGGGAATTGCTTCCGTGTCAAAAAAACCGACAATATTGATTACAGGTGATCTTGCTTTTTATTATGATCTCACTTCCCTGCTTACAGCCAAACAATACAGTATTCCTTTAATAATTATTTTAGTGAATAATAACGGCGGCGGCATTTTCCAATTTCTTCCGATCTCGAAATATGAAAATGTATTTGAACAATATTTTACGATGCCTTACTCACTATCATTTAAAAACTTTGTTAAAGAATTCGGCGGGAATTATTCGCTGATTAATAAGCAGAGTGCATTTGAAAAACATTTGAGCGCTGCTTTATTAGAAAAATATTTTTCGGTACTTGAAATTAAAACTGATGCAAAAACTTCATTAGCATTAAGAAAAAAATATTGGGGGGCTGTTTCCGATTCCCTTCAACCCGAATAAGCCTTTTAACAAAGGCGCAAATTGTTACTTCAGAATCTCTATGTTTCATTTTTATTCAAAACAGAAGAGCCCCGACAAACTTCGAGGCTCTAACTATTATCTATTTACAACCAAATTTTATTTCATCAGTAATAATTTTTTTGTTTGAACAAAATTTCCAGCTTGCAACCTGTAGAAATAAACGCCACTTGATAAACTGCTTGCATTAAACACAATTTTGTAGTTTCCGATTTCCATTTCTTTATTTACCAATTCCATTACTTGCTCGCCCATTGCGTTGTAAATAACAAGTTTTACATTGCCAATTACAGGAATTGAAAAACTTATCGCTGTGACCGGGTTAAATGGGTTCGGGTAGTTTTGAAAAAGTTCAAATTTTGATAAAATTTTATTATCCACAACGCCATCAGGATTTTCAACTTTACAAATAAGCGAATATGGGTTTTCCCAGCTTGAGTTTGTCGCTGTACCAGTTATGACGATATAATAAGTTTTACCTTCAACAATATCGTTTATATTTATGGTGTTAGTCCCACTTTGAATTACATTTTGGCTGAGCAAACTTTCTCCATTATATACCAAAACAGAATCAGTTCCAGAATTTGAATCAGTGATTGTAAGAACCATAATTCCACTTGACAACGCTTTAAATAAAAAAGCATCAGCATCATTTTTGTTCAAATTCATGCCGTAAGTAATATATCCTTTTGTTAATTGCTCGGCTCGTAATTTGTATGCATAATTTGTATCTGCCGGTTCGTCAATTCCGCGAATTATTGCTTGAATGTTATTCGGTTCATCAATATGGTTTATTCTTAATAGTAACGTATCGGCGCTCTGCGGTGTAATTGAAACTCCGCTGTGCAGTGATTGACGTGAAAGCTCTACTAAGCCATCTTGATTCAACCCGATAAAATTTGAGGTAATCCACGTATATCGAATATTTAACGGAAGCGGCATTGAAGCATTATAGGTTGTTCCGCTGCTTAACGATGTAATATTATCCAAAGCGCTTCCATTGCAATTAACATCCTTGTTGTATGGCGCGGGATTCCAAAAGAACGAAGCTTCATTTCCACCAAAAAGATACGGCGTTACCGAACCGCTTTGTGTGTATCTTAAATCTCTAATTGCCTCACTTTTTTCATCTGCGCCATTTAAAATTGCAGTTAGAATTCCCCCCGAATGATTACTTCCCAAATGCGGTGTGCCTAACGAAACTACACGGGCAACGCGGTGCCCAAATTCAGAGGTTTGATCAACCCAATTTGTTCCTCTTCCGTTAGCTGTTCCGTTATACCCGCGCTGGAGATATTCGCGCGTTTCTAATCCGCCCATCGAGTGTCCAACCAGAATTACTTTATCAGCATTCTCTATTGTCAGCACAGCTTCAATCATCGCTTTGAGCGCAACACCTTGTTTATAAATAGCCGCTTGATTGCTGAGTGAATGGAATGTATGTCCCGCTTCGATAAATTTTGAATTATCAAAATTAATTACATACAAACGGTTTGGAGATGGAGTTGAATTTCCGTCTCTCCAGCCGATAACGGAAATATCATTTGTTAAGGAAGCGGTTGTATTACTTCCATCGTGATTGAGGCATACGTCGAATACTTTTTCTCCGCCGCCCAATGCAGTAACGGCTTGTGCCCAGGTTGCATCACTTGAAACTAAACCGTGAAGAAATATTATTGGGTAAGGTAACTTAGCTGTTTGAGTAAAAATTGTCGTTGAAAAAACCAACAATAGAATTATTAATCTTCTGTTCATTCAAGATACTTCCATCATTTATGAGCTTACTCTGAAAAATTAGATATAGAACGTGGTTGACGCTGATTAAACGTATTTACAAAAATTAAAACCTGTGGTAATCTACCAAATCCGTGTCATCCTTGTTCTATTAAATTTGTCTTCTCTCTTTTAAAAAATTTTTCAGAACTTTTTAAATATAATAATTGTTTCACAAATATCTAACGAAGTAAGATCAACTTTTTAGTTTGAATTAAATCGCCGGCTTGAATTCGATAAAAATAAATGCCGCTTGCAATATTTGAAGCATTCCATTCAACGCTATAAAATCCCGGTTTCTTTTGTTCGTTTACAAGCGTTGCAACTTCGCTGCCGAGTATATCATAAACTTTAAGATTTATGATTGACGATTGATTATTGATGATTTTTGGGATTGAATATTTTATTATAGTCGATGGATTAAATGGATTCGGATAATTCTGAAACAACGCAAACTCTGTAGGAATAGCCTCTACCTTTACTTCTACCTCTCGACTGTAGTTGAATCCACCGTTATTATCAATTTGTTTTAATCGATAAGAATATTTGCCCGACTCAACAGATTTATCTTCAAAGGAATAATTCTTTGGTGAATTGCTGTTTCCATGTCCTTCGACAAAACCAATCTTCTCCCAACCTCTCCCGGCTTCGCCACCCTCTCCTTGAGGAGAGGGACGGGGTGAGGTTCTTTCAATTTCAAATCCGTAATTATTCACTTCCGTTGCTGTCTGCCAGTTCAATTCAACTTCATCGCCTTTAACAATTGCTGAAAAACTGCTCAACTCAACAGGTAATGCGGAATTGCATTGTGTACCATCGCCGGAGAATGTTCCGTTAATTGTAACAACGTCTGCACATATATCGGCGCCGGTGGTTACATTAATGTCAGTTCCCGGTTCATACTCAATTTCACTTTGTCCCTTTGAAACAGATGAGAGAAAAGTAAAGACTAAGACAGCGAGAATTACATTTAATATTCTTTTCATAAGTCTGCTTCCCTCCCTTAGTCCGTTGAACCGAGAAGTGAAACTTCGACGGCAGATTCTTTATTTTCAACCGCTCTGAGAAATGCAGCCTTTACTTCGGCTTTTACTATACCTGCAATTGATGCACGAAGTAATTCCAACTCGTTCTGCAGCTTTTTATTTTCTTCCGCTAAAGCATCATTTTCAAATTTCAAATCTTGTATTGCTTTAACCACGATGGGGAATAAATTTCCCGGTGTTGCTTCAATCCTTTCGGGATTAGTTTTAAGAACAAGGTTAAGCCATTCAGCGCCGGTATTAATTTGTACACTATCCAATTCCTGCGCAATAAAACCGGCGGTTGGCGTTTTGTTCATCTTTGAACCGTCGGAAATTCCGTCTTCGTACCATTCGCGTCTATCCCAGTTAAACAAGCGGGGTTTTATTTTCATTAAAAAATCCAAACCAAGAGGTAAGTATTTAATATTCTTTTTGTCGCGCCTGTCGGATAATGCAGAAATGGTTGAAGTATTACAGCGCAGAGTTGTAATATCTGAATTGCCCAGCACAATCTCGTTTGAAACAACTTCCGCACTGGCAAAAGCACCGGCTCCAATAAATGTATTATTATCACCACTCGTCAGGTTAAAGCCGGCCATAACACCAAGGGCGGAATTCGCACTACCAGTTGTCTTTAATTTTAGTGCTGATTCACCAAATGCGGAATTCTGATAACCAGTTGTATTAAGAGAAAGTGCTTCATTACCAAATGCGGAATTATTATAACCATATGTAAGGTCTTTCAATGTGTTGTAACCTACGGCAGTATTATAACTTGCTTCATCTGGGTCTTCAGAGTTCATGCTCATAGTAAAATTGCCTGAGTTTATTCCGACAAATGTATTACGCCCCATAGTTCCCGATGGAGTGTAATTATGAATAAATTTATTACTGCCTTTATAAATAACCCCAACTGTTGCGCCGCTCGTTTCAAGCAAAGTAAGACTTTTGGATAAGTTTAAGTAACCGTTGGCTTGGTCAAGGGTTAGAAAAGTTGTCGAGGCATCTTTAATAACAAATGAACCTCCCGAACCAAGAGTATTGTTAATGCTGCCGGACTGACTATATATTTGGTTCCAACTTGTCAGAACAAGAAAAAGTAAACAAAAAAATGTTAATAAATTTTTCATTTTTTCTCCATTAATTATGAATGTTAGTTAGTTAAGTTGACTGCTTCCTTTTATAAACCGTTATTTTTTTTTATTAGCCCACGGATTAATCCGTGGGCTAATAAAACGCAAACCAATTTTTTATAACCGTTTCTCCATAGAGTCCTTTGGACAACGTTTTTTTTACTTCACAATTATTTAGGCGGTCAACTTGAGTTAGTTATTTCTATTTTCATAGTAGCTATTTCATCAGCAATAATTTCTTAACCGAAACGAAACTTCCCGCTTCAATTTTATAAATGTAAACACCGCTTGGGAGATTTGCGGCATTAAAAGTTACTTCGTAAGAACCGGCAGATTGATCGGCATTGATCAATGTTGAAGTTTCTTTTCCAAGCACATCAAATATTTTCAAAGTCACATGTCCTGCATTAGGTATGTTATACTGTATTGTGGTTGTTGGATTAAACGGGTTGGGGAAATTCTGCGCCAACTCGAATTCTGTCGGAACTTCAATATTTACATCTACAACTTTGCTGTACTCATACTTGCCGTCGGAATCTATTTGCTTGAGGCGATATTGAATTTTTCCACCCGGAGGATTAGAATCTGTAAAAGAATATTGCTTTGGTGAATTGCTGTTTCCATGTCCTTCGACAAAACCAATCTTCTCCCAACCTCTCCCGGCTTCGCCACCCTCTCCTTGGTAAGGAGAGGGACGGGGTGAGGTCCTTTCAACCTCAAATCCATAATTATTCACTTCCGTTGCTGTCTGCCAGTTCAATTCAACTTCATCGCCTTTAACAATTGCTGAAAAACTGCTCAACTCAACAGGTAATGCGGAATTGCATTGTGTACCATCGCCGGAGAATGTTCCGTTAATTGTAACAACGTCTGCACATATATCGGCGCCGGTGGTAACTGTAAGGTCAGTTCCCGGTTCATACTCAATTTCACTTTGTCCCTTTGAAACAGATGAGAGAAAAGTAAAGATTAAGGCAGCGAGAATTACATTTAATATTCTTTTCATTAGTCTGCTTCCCTCCTTTAGTCCGTTGAACCGAGAAGTGAAACTTCGACGGCAGATTCTTTATTTTCAACCGCTCTGAGAAATGCAGCTTTTACTTCGGCTTTTACTATGTCTGCAATTGATGCACGAAATATTTCCAACTCGTTCTGCAGCTTTGTATTTCCTTTTGCTAAAACATCATTTGATGCACGAAGTATTTCCAACTCGTTCTGCAGCTTTTTATTTTCTTCCGCTAAAGCATCATTTTCAAATTTCAAATCTTGTATTGCTTTAACCACGATTGGGAATAAATTTCCCGGTGTTGCTTCAATCCTTTCGGGATTAGTTTTAAGAACAAGGTTAAGCCATTCAGCGCCGGTATTAATTTGTACACTATCCAATTCCTGCGCAATGAAACCGGCGGTTGGCGTTTTGTCCATCTTTGACCCGTCAGAAATTCCGTCTTCGTACAATTCGCGTCTATCCCAGTTAAATAAGCGGGGTTTTATTTTCATTAAAAAATCCAAACCAAGAGGTAAGTATTTAATATTCTTTTTGTCGCGCCTGTCGGATAATCCAGTAATGGTAGTAACTTGACAGCGCAGCATTGTAATAGCTGAATTGCCCAGCGTAATCTCGTTTGAAATATTTTGCTCACTGGGCGAAGCACCGTTTCCAATAAATGTATTATTATCACCACTCTGCAGGGTAGCGCCGGCATTACAACCAAGGGCGGTATTCACATTACCAGTTGTATTAGATCCAAGTGCTGAACCACCAAATGCGGAATTCTGATAACCAGTTGTATTAGATCCAAGTGCTGAACCACCAAATGCGGAATTCTGATAACCAGTTGTATTAGATCCAAGTGCTGAACCACCAAATGCGGAATTAGTAGTACCAGTTGTATTAAGAGAAAGTGCATCATTACCAAATGCGGAATTATCATAACCATATGTAAGGGCTTTCAATGTGTTGCAACCTACGGCAGTATTTCTACTTTGTTCATTCTCGGGGTCTCCATCAGGGTCGAGGCTCATTGCAAAATTGCCTGAGTTTATTCCGACAAATGTATTAAACCCGGTAGTTCCCGGTGGAATGTAAGTATGAATAAATCTATTACTGCCTTTATAAATAACCCCAACTGCTGCGCCGCTCGTTTCAAGCAAAGTAAGACTTTTGGATAAGTTTAAGTAACCGTTGGCTTGGTCAAGGGTTAGAAAAGTTGTCGAGGCATCTTTAATAACAAATGAACCTCCCGAACCAAGAGTACTGTTAATGCTGCCGGACTGACTATATATTTGGTTCCAACTTGTCAGAACAAGAAAAAGCAAACAAAATAATGTTAATAAATTTTTCATTTTTTCTCCATTTATTATGAATGTTAGTTAGTTAAGTTGACTGCTTCCTTTTATAAACCGTTATTTTTTACTTATTGACTGAAGTTATGCACTTTGTGATTTCTTAGTGTCTTTGTGACTTGGTGGCAAAAAGAAAGTATAAAAAATGAGCCACAAAGGCACTAAGTCACCAAGTTTCACTAAGAATATTTTATGAAATTCAACTCATGCGTAACTTCAGTTATTAATATTTCTTTTTGTTCATTCAATTATGTATTCTAATTTTTCATAATTAAAAATTTCATTACTGTCCGTCGCGGTCTAAAACTTTTCTAATATCTAATAGGTTGGTCTTCATAAAGTAATGTTCGATGCCAAGTGATTTTGCCGCCTGCCGGTAAGAATAATTATCATAGCTGGTAACAAAAGCTATATTAACATCAGGCATAACCGCTTTAATTTTTTCAGCCGCAAGAATTCCATTCATCTTTTCCATTCTAATATCCATAAGTATCCAGTCGGGATTAAAATCTGAACAGCTTAATACCGCACTCTCGCCGTTTTTGCATTCCATCACCGTGTCTGTTTTCAGCGCAACAGATTTGGATATTTCTTTCAGCATTAAATCGTTGTCGTCAACAATCATAATTCGCATAATGGCTTGTAATTTTTAATTGAAAATTAATTGAGGAAAGTCTGGTTGAAATGAGTAGTACTACTCAATTTGGGGATCTAATTTTGAAATGTTTTAGAGGTAAAAAGTTGAAACTAAACGCAGCGACTGAAATTTAGGACGATTTTACGTATCTCAAAATAATTCTCTGTTTTCAATTGCAAATTGTATTAAGCTGTGAGCTCCGTGCAGGTTCAACTTATCGGAAATATTTGCGCGGTGGTTTTCGATTGTGCGTGTACTGTTGAATAGTATATCTGCTATTTCACAATTTGTTTTCCACTCCGAAAGAAGTTTCATTATTTGTCTCTCGGAACTTGTTAGTGAGTTAACGGAGTCGATTAACAATTTGTTTTGATATTCATCCGTCTTTCCCGATTCAATTAATGCTTTCAGGCGGCTGCTTATAAACGTGCCGCCGCTATGTACTGTTTTTACCGCTTCAACTAAATCTTGAACTGCGGTTTCCTTGAGCAAATAACCTTTTACACCGAGAGAAACGGCTTTATAGAAATAGTTTACGTTTTTATGCATAGTAAGTAAAATAATCTTGGTGGTAACTCCGGAATTATATAATTCCGATAATATATCAAGCCCGGTTTTGCCAGGCATTCTTAGATCAATCACAGCAACATCGGGTTCGATTTCGCGAATTATTTGCAGCGCTTTGTCGCCGTCTTCGGCTTCATAAATTTCAGCCGTTTCAAGTTTTTCAAGAGTTTGTTTAACTCCTGCGCGGAACAGAGGATGATCGTCTGCAATAAGTATAGATATTTTTCCCGTTACCATTTAAGTTTTTATCCTATTCATAAACTCTAATTTAATTGTCGTGCCTTTGTTTGGCGAAGAGCTAACCGTCAAAATTCCTTTCAATAATAATGCACGTTCTTTCATTCCTTTTAAGCCAATATGCGGACGTTTTCCCTTTTGAACGCGATTTAAATCGGCAAAACCCGAGCCGTTATCGGAAACGGAGATAATTAAATTTTTACCTTTAATTTCACCTTCGAGAATAACTTCCGTGGCATTTGCGTGTTTCAGAATATTGTTAAGAGCTTCCTGGATAATTCTGAAAACGTTGATCTTTTCATCGGAAGAAAAATATTCGTCTAAGGGAAGGAGATTGTTGATAATTTTTAGACCTGATGCAGACTTAATTCTATATACCATTGATTCTATAGCTTGTGTTAACCCGAGTTCTTCTAATTCGGACGGATGCAGTAAATGGGAAATATTACTTACATCTTGAATAGAACCGTCTAATATTTCCATAACCTCATTTATATTTTCTTCGAAGTTTTTATCTCTTTCCGCCAGCATCAATCTGTTTTTTACAACCAAAAGATTTTGTCCAAGGTCGTCGTGCAATTCCGCTGAAATATTTTTCCTTTCATCTTCCTGGCTGTTAATTAATTTATTTGTAAGATCTATTTGTATTTCTTTTTCTTTTTTTAGTCTGTTTACCCGTGTACTATAAAGCAAAAATACGAACGCACAAAAAATAGAGGCGGCAAGAAGCCTGAACCACCAAGCGTTCCAAAAAGCCGGTTGAATTACAATTATTAATTTGGTTTCATTTGCAGACCAGATGCCGTCGCTGTTGGCGCCCTTTACAACTAATGTGTACTCACCGGGAGGCACTCCGGTAAATGCCGCCGTCCTTTCTCCATTGGTTAACGTTATCCATCTTTCGTCCAAGCCGGACAGTTTATATGCAAACATATGGCGCATGGGATTTGAATATGCGGGCATTACAAAATCGAAAGAGAAAAAATAATCGTTGTAAGGCAAAACGATTTTATCCATGAATGAAATTGATTTATCAAGCTTTGCCGGTAGGTTAAATTTTTTAAAATTAGTTATGACAACCTTCGGCGCAAACGAATTTTGAAATATCTTATCGGGGTAAAAAGAAGTAAATCCTTTAATCCCGCCAAAGAACATTTCTCCATCGTCACTTTTGAAATATGCAGCAGTGTTAAATTCATTTGACTGAAGACCATAACTGTAATCATAATTTATAAATCTACCGTCCGCCGGGTTGAATTTTGAAAGTCCTATGTTTGTACTCAGCCACAAGAATCCCGCCCTGTCTTCAAGAATGCCGTAAACACAATCGTTAGGCATGCCGTTGCCGGTTCTGTAAACGGTAAAATTATTTTTCTCGAAAGAGTATTTGTTCAGCCCGCCTGCGGTTCCAACCCAAATATTGTTTTTACTGTCTTCAAAAATTATGTTAACCCTATTGTTGCTAAGTGAAGGTGAATAATGTTTGTCGCCGCGGGATTCAAATCTTACGAAAGAATTTGTTTTGTAATTATATATTGAAATCCCGGATTTATCAGTTCCCATCCAAATATTACCGTATTTATCCTCGCAAAGAGCCATTACATTACCCGCGTTAACGGTATTTGGGTTGTCGGGATTATGAACAAAGTTTGTGAATGATTTGCTTTTATGGTCGTATTTTGCAGTTCCATCGCCGGTTGCAAAATAGATGTCGTTATTTTTACAAACGAGAATGTCATGAATCCAATTGGATAGAAAATAATAATTCCCCGCATCGATACTCAATGTATATTTTTCATAAGCGCCGGTTTTCACATTGTATTTGAACAAACCGCTTCCTTCCGTACCTACCCACAATACATTCTTGTCGATAGGATCCGGCGCCATCGAATAAACATTTTTCCCGTTGAATAATTTTATGTTATTCCAAACTGCGTGTTTTATTGAACGATAATTTTTTGCCTCAAGCAATCCCGTATACCCGCCGACAAGCAAGTTTCCATTCACTTTTAGAATAGTTCTTATGCTTGAAATACTAAATCCGTTTTGCGATGAATTTTCCTGTGTAACGGAATTAAAATTATTTCCGAACGGTTCAAGTTTTACAATACCGCCGCCGTCGCTCCCGATCCAAATTATACCTCCGTTGTCAATAAGAAATGTAGTAGGAGCCGGTATAATATTGTTTTGCCAAAGAACAACATCTTCATCCTTTGTAATTTTATAAAATGTTCTGTTGGTAAGTACATAGCATCCGTTTCCCGTGTTATGTATTTGAGTGACTAAACCAAAATCTTTGTTATGTTCTTTAGCACGCGGGGTGTACTGAAAGAATTTTTTCTTTTGTTTGTCGAATATAAAAGCGCCTTCACCGAAAGTGCCTACCAGCAATTCATTTTTTGATAATTCGGTAATTGATGTGATAAAATTTATCATTTCCACTTTTCGATGAAGCGGATTAATCGGAAACTTTTTAATTGTTTTTCCTCCCCCGGTGAGACGGTACAAACCGTATGCCTGAGTGCCGACCCAAATATTTTTTCCACTGTCTTCATACAAGCATGTTATTACTTTTTTATCAAATACCTTGAAGTGTTCACCGCCGTTTGATGCACTAACAAAATTATTATTTGAAGTAATAAACTTATTCAACCCTTTTGTTGTACCCATCCAAATGTTCTTATCCCCATCTTCCAATATTGAAGTGATTATGTTATCGCGCAAATCGGTTGAATCGTTTTTTTGATATGATATGAATTGTTCGGTCTCGGGATTGAATTTGTTTAATCCGCCGTAAGTTCCTATCCAGATATTCCCATTTGAATCCTCGTACAGGCATTTAATATGGTTGTTGA
>Ga0210050_1002116_pt1 | contig 19787 bp, 13 predicted proteins | sample CryGey132114_all_FD_185463 | JGI IMG/M metagenome (GOLD analysis project Ga0210050, IMG submission 185463) | Groundwater microbial communities from aquifer - Crystal Geyser CG22_combo_CG10-13_8/21/14_all (SPAdes) (version 2) | ecosystem: Environmental > Aquatic > Deep subsurface > Groundwater ...
AATTATAACCCAAAAAACTGAACCGTTGAGCTAAAAAAATTGCCAAGGCTCCTTTTCCGACATCGCCAACCAAAGCCATCAAAAGGGATTCTATCTTTCCGGTGGCTCTCCAGACATTGGCTGCCCCAATATTTTTCGAGCCGATTTCAAAAAGATTTTTCCCGTAGGCCTTGGCAACAAGATAACTAAATGGAATCGAACCCAAAAAATAACTCAAGATTGAAATAAAAATTAATTCAGCCATATCTATTGATTTCGTAAATCGATAGATTTAAATTAATCGTAGAATTTCCCTTACTTTGTCAGTCCTTTCCCAGGTAAAATCTGAATCTTCTCTACCAAAATGGCCAAAGCAGGCAGTTTTTCTATAAATTGGCCTCAAAAGATTGAGTTGTTTAATTATTCCTCCGGGAGTTAAATCAAAAACTTTTAGAATAACTTTCAAAATCTTTTCTTCCAGAATTTTTGCCGTGCCGAAAGCATCAATGCTTACTTCAACTGGATTTACCCCTCCAATAACATAGGATAACCTCACTAAACATTTTTCTGCCAAACCTGAAGCAACAATGTTTTTGGCAATATAACGAGCCATATAGGCGCCAGACCTATCAACCTTCGTTGGATCTTTACCACTCATGCTGCCACCCCCAATCGGAATTTGGGGACCATAAGCATCGACCACAGTTTTTCTTCCGGTCATGCCCGTGTCAGAAACCGGTCCGCAAACGACAAAACGACCGGTATTGTTAATATAAAATTTTGTTTTTTTATCTATTAATCTTTTGCATACCGGCTTTATTACCCTTTCAATAATATCTGTTTTCAATTTCTCCAAAGAAACGTCTGGGTCATGGCTGGCGGCAATGATGACATTATCTGCCCTTTTTACCTTTCCGTTTTCGTATTCCAAAGTAACCTGCGATTTTCCATCCGGCCTCAAATAGGGCAAAATTCCTTTTTTCCTAACTTCGGCCAATCTCATCACTAATTTGTGGGCCAACATTATTGGTAAAGGCATCAATTCCGGAGTTTCTTTGCAGGCATAACCAATTGAAATTCCTTGATCCCCTGCCCCTTGCCGTTTTGTTGCTGCTTTTCTTACCCCCCTGGCAATATCCGGGGATTGTTCACTAACTGTATTTAATATCGCAACATTTCGATAATCAAAACCATAATCTGGATGGGTATAGCCAATATCTTTAATAACTTCTCTTACCAAATTATTAATATCAACCCAGGTTTTGGTTGTTATTTCTCCCCCAACAATAACGTAACCCTTGCTCGTAAAAACCTCACAAGCTACCCTGGCATATTTATCACCTTTCAAAATTGCATCTAAAACTGCGTCAGAAATCTGATCACAAATCTTGTCCGGATGCCCGGGAGCCACCGATTCGGATGTTAAGAAAAATTTTTTCATTTAAAAATTTTTTATTCTTGTTCCGACCTTTTCTCCTTTTAAACATTTTCCCAAATTTCCTCGCTCTCCACCAATGATATTTACCTCGATACCATTTTTTGCCATCTCTATGGCTTCCATTACCTTGTGGAGCATGCCACCTGTGACATCAATTTTCTCTGCTTCCTTTAAAAATCTCTTTATTTCATTGAAATTTTTCTTATTAATTTCTGGAATTATTCTTTTTTGAAAATCATAAACTCCTTCAACACCGCTCATCAATATAATTTTTTCTGGTTTTAATTTTTTGGTTAAGTAGCTGAAAATTTTTTCGGTTGAAAAAATTGTGCAACCCTTTTTTAAATCGAAAACTACATCCCCATAAACCACCGGAACTAAATCATATTTTAAACAATTTTTAATCGGTTCTAAATAAAAAAATTTGACTTTCCCTCCGTCCCCAATAGAAGCTGCCGAAGGCTGAACCGAGATTGCTTTTTCGCCTGCTTTGACTAATTCCCTGACTACAATTCTATTTATTATTGAGGCATCATTTTGAACTATACTATGTCCTCTTAAACTTTCTTTATTTATATATCCTTGGGCAGTTTTATATTTCTTTGCACTTATATGGGCAAAGGAGCCCTGCCCAGTTCCTATTATCAATTTAAATTTCATCTCATCTCTCAATTTATGGATTTCTTTTATCAATTCTCTTATCTTTTTCAAATTGGCAGTATATGGCTTTTTCTCTGTAATCAAAGAGCCCCCCAATTTTAAAAAAATTAGTTTTCCCTTTAAATTTTTCATTGGGCGATACAGGACTTGAACCTGTAACCTTTCGCACGTGAAGCGAACGCTCTAGCCATTGAGCTAATCGCCCAGGTTGGGAAGGCAATTCTTAATTATTTTACAACAAATTAAATAAAAAGTAAAATGAAATAAGTATGCCGGGTAGTGAAAATTCGACCACTGCCGCGGCAGTGAGGAAAATAATAATTTGTCGAATTTCTACTACCCGGTATGCAGGTTTTTGAGTTTTATTTTAATCCAAAACTAAAATCGGATTTGATTTTCGATAGTTTTTGTTACGAGCCGGAAAATATTTACGAAAGAAAAATGGGGGGCCTTTATCTGGTAGGACTTTTAAAAAATGTCTTGCCAAAAAATCTTCAACTCTTGGAAAAAATAGCAAAACTTATTAAGGGAGAATATTACAAAAAGACAATCTTTACGCCAGAAAAGTCATTAAAAGAAAGCCTAAAAGAAGCCAATAATTTTCTGGAGCAAATTGCTAAAAGAGGAGATGTTAGCTGGCTTGGAAATTTAAGTTTTGCCATTTTGACTTTCACCCCCCACCATGGCTTTTGGTGGGGGGTTAAATTGAATTTTACTAAAGTTGGGGGAATAAAAATATTTCTTTTGAGAACAGGTAAAATAATCGATATTGATAAAAAATTAAGATTCCAAGACATAGAACCCTATCCTCTGAAAATATTTGGTAATATTGTTTCTGGAAAACTGGCTGAAGGTGATTTAATTTTGGTTTTGACAAAAGAAATTTCCGATTTCTTTCAAGAAAATCTTTTATTAAATGAAATTGCCAAATTACCCCCCCACCATAATTTTGGTGGGGGTTTAAAAGATATTTTAAATGGGAAAAAAGAGGAGTTAAGTAAAATCTCCGGAGTTTGTTTAGCGATATCTTTAACAAAAGAGGTTGGGTACCCAGCCAAAGGCTGGGTGGGCAGAAGGGAAATAATTTTACCAAAAATTTCAAAGGAATTTTCTTTAAAAGAGGTTTTTAGTCCATTTTTAAGGTTTTTAAAATTCCCGAAAATTAGGATTCCTAAATTAGATATCGGAGCCTTAGGAGTAAAAATTAAACCCCGCATTTTTAATAAAAAGTTAATTTTAGTTTTGGCCCTAATTATCATCCTTCTTTTGGGTTTTATTTTTTCCCGACTTGAAGAAAGGCAAAAAATAAAAATTTTTGAAAAAAATTTAGAGGAAGTTAAAGAAAAATTAAATTTAGCTTATGGTCTTTTAATTTTAGAGAATCCCCAAGCCAAAAAAGAGGCAAATTCATTACTAAAAGAAGGTTTGGAGAAAATTACTTCTATATTAAAAGAAACTCAAAATCTACCAAAAGAATTGAAGGGGCAGGTTTTCTCTCAAAGAGATGAAATTTTAGAGAAACTTTATGGTTTAAATAAATTAGAGAGAATTGAAGGACCAGAATTATTTTTTGAGTTTACCCCCCACCAAGGCCCTGGTGGGGGGTTTATTCCTCAAAAGATACTCACATTAGGAGATGATCTTTATTTTTTCAGCCCTTATTCTAAAGATTTATTTAAATTAGATAAAGATAAAAAAGAAACTCTTTTATCGATTGATAAAAAATTTAATTTAGCAGAAATTTTTGGTGATTCAATTTTATTTTTCTCAAAACCCTCCCAAATTTTTCTTTTGAAATTCGGGGAGGAGAAATTAAATCAATTAACTATTTTAGAAGAGCCATATTCTGATTTCAATTTTGATGATTTTTCTTCCTTCAAAGGAAATTTATATTTCTTTGATAAAAAAGCTGGCCAGATTATAAAATATCCATATTTGGGCAATTTTCAATGGAGACGCCACCCACCCACCACCCTCCCAAGCTTCGCTTGGGCCCCTCCGGAATTTTGGTTAAAGAAATCGGTTGTTGGAAAGGGAATTTCAGTTGATGGATCAGTTTGGGTTTTGGCCCCCCACCAAAAAGATGGTGGGGGGGCAATCTCGAAATATTATGCTGGAAATTTGCAAGAAAAAATAACGCCTGATATCTTTCCCCCTCCCAAGGATTTCTCAAAAATTTTCACCTCACCCACCCTTCCCTATCTTTACCTTTTGGAGCCTATTCAAAAAAGAATTGTTATTCTCTCTAAAACAGGAGAAATTGTAAAACAATTCCAGAGTGAAAAATTTGATAATTTGTTGGATTTTGCAGTCTCAAAAGATGGAAAAACAATTTGGCTTTTAAACGGCTTGAGGGTCTATCAAATTAAACTCTAAGCAGTACACTATTCACAAAAGAGGTCTGAGGACGCCTAATCAAGCTCCTCTTTTTTTTATTTTCTCTTTGGACTTGACAAATTTATTCTTTAGGTGTATAATTAAGGCGTGAAATAAGATAGTTCTTTGAAAATTTTAAAAAAATAATATAGAGGGGAAAAATTCGGATCACCTAAGTTGTTTATCAAGATTTTGGTGAATAGCTTAGGTGATCCGATTGGGAAAAGGAAAAACGATTCTACTGCCAAGACATCCGAGCCCTGACAAGATAATCATAACGGGAATTCTCATGAACACAGGAGAGTTCTCAAAGTTCGAGGTAATCTCAATGCTGCCAGATGAGCGATGGATGATAAAGATTAAGAACTCTGTCACCGTCGGCTTGGACGTTGACTACGAGAAGCTGTATTGGCGAAGTTATACCCGATTCTTAGTAGAGTCCAAAGAATTCGGTATCCAAGCAACTCCAGAAATCCAGAGACTGGTGGAACTAGCAGAAAAAAGCGTCCAACGCAGGACTGAGATAGGCAGCTTCAGCGACTTAATCAATGTTTTCTACTCAGCTCAGTATTGGAACAGGAACACTGGTGGAAACGAGTTCAGTGATGAACAGATAGTCCAGAAAGGGGTCCAATGTATCTCTGATCTCATTCAATTTAGTAAACTCAAATTGCAACGCGATAAATGGAGCGTAGAGCTAATCCAAAAGGAAGTCCAGAAAGTGGGTAACAAAGGGGTGCCAAGGCTATTCAGTTATCTTCAGCAATTGCATGTGGAGATGAAGATACAGTGCGATATCGTGGAACTAATTACGGCTCGAAAGCATTTGCGAGGCGAAGAAGAAGCACAACAATTCGCAGCGGAAATCGTGAAGGCTTACAGTCTAGCAAATCAAGTGTTCCAAGAGGCTATACAAATCTGTAAAAGGGAAAGTATGGCCAAGGAAACGGTGAGAGGAAAGATCGTCGCAACTAACACTGATAATCCTGTTTTCAGCGGCGCGGCAAATGTATGGTTTAAGCAGCCGGCTATTACAATTCAGCAATTCACCACTGGCCATACACAGATTTTCTTTAGACCAGATATTCCAGTGGAGCTCAGCGACAATCTCGTAGCAGTGCTGAGGGAAGAGGAATTGAAATTAGGTAAAACAAATCAATCCCTCCCCAAAGAAAGAAGAAGTCCAGAGATTCCACCGTGGTTCTATGTAAGGTCGCCATACGGGAGAATGCTCCTCAATGCGTCCACCAGAGCAGGCATTGAAGAAATAGCACCCACTAAGATTCCATTACCCCGGCTGATGGAATTGGCAGAATTGGTACTAAATTACGCCTAAAGGCTCGGAGTATAGAAGCAGAACTCAAAATCCCCTCTTTTTTTATTTTTGAGCAAAATTCTCAGGAAAGTTTGGGAAAAATCCATCTTTATCCCAATAGACATTTGCCTGAATGAAGTTTTTGTTGCAAAAAATTTCATCTAAGGGAAATGGTTTTGAACTTCCCTTAGGAGTTATCTCGACCCAATTGCAATTTGGACATTTCGCTATTTCGCATTTCCAATTGCAATGAAAACAAGTGAAAATCTTTTTTTCTTTGTGGAGACATTTTTCTCTTTTCTCTTTTTCTTCTTTTCTTTGAGTTTTTTTCATCTCTTCTTTTTTCAGCATCTCTTCCTGAACTTCCTTAAAAGTCCTTTTTTTAATTTCAAATTTCTCGCCGCTTCCTGCTTCAAAAAGTAAGATCTGTTCCTTTTTGAAAGTTTCAAATTTCTTCAAATTTGTTATTGAAAGATCGTTTAAGATTTTCATGAATTTTGATTGTAAAAATTCATTCTCTTTGTATCTTTCAACGAGAAGCAATCCATACGTTCCTAAAATTCCTTTCTCCAGTCTCTCAGCCTCTTCTTTATTTGATTCGACCCACCATCGAGGTAAATAAATTGATCTCGCTTTTCCTTCTACTAAAAATCTTATTAACCTAGCCATTCCGCGAGGAGAAGCAATAATCCTCCCACAATCCCTTCTCAAGATTCCGGGATGATTTGCAGATAAAATTCCAACTCCATTTATCGTATCTCTGAGGCACTTATCAGTTAAAAAAAGAGTCATCTGACCAGGGATAAGGACCAACTCGTTCATGGTTAGGTCAAAATTCTCCAAAAAATTCCTAACGAATTTCGTATCCTCAAAGTTTCCTTTAAAGAGTTTGACATCCTCCTCATCCAGAGTAACACCACTACCTAATAATTTTTCTTGAAGATCCTTTATTTTTTTAGCGATCTCATCTATGCTTTTTCTCCTCGAACCTAAAAAAGGTATGGCCAAATCCAAATCCACCTCGCTTTTGTAACCCAATGCTAAATTCTCATTGATTTTTCCTTGATTTCTTAATATTTCTCCTAATAAAATCTTGGCAATTCCGCCCATTATTCCCACATTTTCTTTAGCCAAAATTTCAATAACCTTCCCAATTTCTCCAGGGAGTTCTTTTAAAAAGGAACAATCGAGAGTATAAATTCTCCTTCTTAAAACCGGCATTTTATTTGAGTGCCAATTTTATTTTAATTCTACTTTGGCGCCGGCGGCTTCAAATTTCTTTTTTATTTCCTCGGCTTCTTCCTTCTTAGCATTCTCTTTAACTACTTGAGGACCAGAAGCTGCCGCATCAACTAAATCCTTCGATTCTTTCAAGCCCTTTCCGGTAACATCTCTGACAACTTTAATCACTTCAATTTTTTTATCGCCAACTGCAGTTAAGACAACATTGAAAACAGTTTTTTCTTCAGCAGCTGGAGCAGCGGTCGGAGCAGCAGGTGCAGCCACAACTTGCGGAGCAGCTGATACTCCAAATTTCTTTTCCAAAATCTTTACTAACTCTGCCAAATCCAAAACTGACATTTTCTCAATCTCCTCTACCAATTTTTTAAATTTCGCCGGAACCTCTATTTTTTCTTCCTGTTTTTTTTCTTCTGCCATTTTCTCTTATGATTAATTATTTATTGATTGACCTTTAACTGAGATAAAATGGAAACTAAATTTCTCAGATTACCTTGTAAAACATTAATCAAATTTGAAACCGGAGCTGATATTGAACCAACTAATTTTCCCAAAAGTTCTTCTCTGGTTGGTAATTTTGCCAGTTCCACAATTTTTTCAGCTTCGACAAATTTATTTTCTAAAAAACCTCCCAGAATTTTCAGATTGGGATTAATTTGAGAGAACTGAAAAATTATTTTAGCCGGGGAGATTTCATCTTTTAAACCAAAGACAAAAGCAATTTCTCCTTTTAATTTTTTAATTTCCGTTTTTAGTCCACTTTTATTAAAGGCTATTTGGGCCAGGGTTTTTTTCGTTACTTTTAGTTGCGAATCCACCATTTTTAATTTTTTTCGCAAATCGAAAATATCTTTCATTTTTAAACCAGTAAAATCAACAAAAATTGTCACTTTTTGTTTTGAAATTTTTTCTTTTAATTCCTCGAGAATTTTTTTCTTTTCTTCTTTAGTCTTTACCATAAGTCGATGAAAACTTCATTTTCATCTCCACGCTTCGCTGACGCTCGCGTAATTAAAAATGTCTGCTACCGCAGACAATCTATGGACTCCAACCCACCCACCACCCTCCCGCAAGCGGGCCCCTTCCGATCTCCATAATTTTGGTTTTACCTCGATGGGTCTTATTTTGGTGCCCATTGTCTACGGTAAGCTATATATTCTTAAATTATCTCTTTTCTATTTGCTTGTCAAGACCTCAATAATGGCTTTTCCGAACTCCTTGGCAGCACTAGGACCATTAGCAGTTATGATTTTTCCATCTCGAACTATTGATTTTGCTTCGTAAATCGCCCCATTTTCCTCTAAAATTTTAATGGACGATTTATCCATCGTTGAGCTCCAAACAGTGACTTTTTTTCCTTCCAAAACTCCAGCTTTGGCTAAAATAACTGGACTAATACAAATTGAGGCTAAAACCCTATTTTGGGAAATCGTTTCTTGGGCCACTCGATAAGAACTCTCATTATCAAGATTTTCGAGACAACCCGGACCACCGATGAAAACTACGGCATCAAAATCAGCCGGATTTATTTCAGAAACTAATAAATCAACTTTAACATCTCCTCCATCAGCTCCAGTAGCAGTTCCCGTTTTATTAGAAGCAGTTTTAATTTCAACTCCCGCAGCTTCTAAAATTTCCTTTGGGACAAAATATTCTTCATCCCGAAAATCACGAAAAGCAATAATCATTGCAATTTTTTTACCATCTAAAGTTTTCTCTACCATAGGTTTTTCTTCGGGCAAAACCTCCAGCTTTTTACCCAAATTTTGATAAACTAAAACTCCAACTAATATTATTATAATAATTACTCCGTAAATCTGCAAAGTCCGCCGCATATATTTATGATATAATAAACGAAGAAAATGTGCAATATATTAAAGAAAAGGGGGGATAAAGTTTTCTTAATTTTTTGTTTGTTTTTATTCTTTGTTTTAATTGCTTTTTTAATCGGGGGTTACTTTTTGCAGAAACAATTAATAGAAATTTATAATAAGCAAGAATCAATAGTAATTAAAGATAGAAATGGGGAAAATATTTTTATTAAGCCTAATCAAAAAGGATATTGGACGCAGTATTTAAATGAAATCCCTCCCGAATTTAAGGAATTTTTGGTTAAAAAAGAGGATAAATTGTTTTATTATCACTTTGGTTTTAATCCTTGGAGTATTTTCCAAGCCGTTTTTGGATATTTAGGAATTGGTAATAGAAAAGCTTCCAGCACTATTACTCAGCAATTAGTAAAGATTTTATTTGGAAAGGAGTCTGAAAGAAATTTGAAAAATAAAATCATTGAATTAATTTATGCTTTAAGCCTGGAAATCTACCAAAGAAAAGAAGATATTTTAAAAATGTATGTAAATTCTGTTTATTTCGGCAACCAAGTTCAAGGTTTATCCCAAGCAAGCCGGTTATATTTTAATTTATCACCCGATCTACTTACTAAGGGACAAATCTTGCAACTGTTAACAACCATCCATGCCCCGAGCGAAAACAATCCTATGAAACTTGATAATAAAAAAAGTGCTATTGCTCTGGCGGAAATACTGAAGGTTGATAACCAAAACCTGATAATCGTCAATTCTTTAACAGTAAAAGAGAATATAGGGAAATATTCTCATTTTGATGACTCATATTTTGAGTTAAAACCCTTTATCGAAAACCTAAATGAAAATAAACAGCTAACCATAGATAAAGAACTTACAGAAAGAGTAAGAGAAATTATAAAAAGGAACATTGATGAGCTAAAACCAAAGAATGTCCAAAATGGAGCAGCAATAGTAATTAAATTGCCAGAAAATGAAGTCTTAACCTTAATCGGCTCACCAAATCCCCAATCTCTCGAATCGGGCTACAAAATAAATATGATAGACGAACCAAGACCTATTGGCTCAACCATTAAACCTTTTATTTATCTAAAAGCGTTTGAAAAAGGACTAAGACCGTATACTTTAGTTGAAGATAGAGAGTATAAATACATTACCGCCTTGGGCTTTCCTCTTTATCCTAAAAATTTCGATTATAAATACCGAGGAGAAGTAAATTTGCATTACGCCTTAAGTAACAGTTTAAATGTTCCTGCGGTAAAGGTATTAGAATGCGTTGGCTTAGAAAATTTCTATAACTTTTTAGAAAAAAAACTTGAATTTAAACCCGTTCAAAATTGGGAAAGTTACCAATTAGGAATAGCTTTAGGAGGATTGGAAATGAGTTTGTTTGATTTATCTCGATATTTCACCATTTTCCCAAATAACGGCGTTTTGAAGGAAATCAAAATTTTTGAAGACGGAGCTCCTCCTTCTGAAAAAGTAATTTCCCAACCCAAATATATCCAATTGATTAATAAAATCCTCCAAGACAGAAAAACCGGAATTGAACAATTTGGATTTAAAAGCGAACTCAACCTCTTTCAAGAAAATTATGCTTTAAAAACCGGAACTTCCCGCAACTTCCAAGACAGTTGGATAGTTGGTTTTACTCCTGATTTTTTGGTTGGAGTTTGGGTTGGTAACCATGATGCTTCTCCCATGGATGAAATTTCAGGGCAAATCGGAGCGGGAACAATCTGGGCTCAGATAATGGAACTTCTTTTAAACTCAAAATACAATAAAAAAACTCCTTTTGATTACAGCCTTATTAAGGAATTTTATAGGGATGGAAATATTGAATACGGCCTGATGAATGATGATTATGAAAAAATATTGAATGCATTAAAAGAAAAAAGTTTAATCCTCAATCCCCACGACGGAGACATCTTTATTTTAGAAGAAAATACCCAAATAATTTTAAAAGCGGGAGAACCTGTTTATTGGTTTATTAATGGGAAGCCTTTAGAAGAAGACAATAATATCTTCATTCCTCCCTCATCATCAAAAGAAACTGGCTATTACCAAATAAAGGCAAAAGCCGTCAAAGACGGCTCTGAAGAAACAGTGACTATCTGGGTAACCCAATAAATTATTCTATTTCAACATATCTTCCATCCGTCCTTCCAAAATTTTCCGGGAAATACATTTCAGAAACCTGGGCTGGTAAATGAGTAAATTTGCCTTTAATTAAGGGCCTAACAAAATAATCAAACTCATAAACTCCCGGCTCTAAATGCTCAGCATACAAAAATAATCTATCATCATGAATTTCTTTGAAATCTAGATATAATTCCCTTCCTTTTAATTCTCTTTCTTGTAATCTGAGAGATTTTTGTTCTGTAGATAGGTCAAGGTTAACAATTTCCATTCCAGCCGGAATGAAATCTTCAACCATGACAAAATTTCTTGTTTTTGGCACAGTAATTTGAATGTGGTTTCTTAAAACTTCGCCAACTTTTGCTTTTTTTAGCGGATTTTCATTTTTCTTATCATCTAATTTATAAAATTCCCTGACAATACTAAATCCTTCATCTCTAGGAGGAATTTGATTAGCCGGTAAATAATATCTTAAGGCAAGGTCATAGTAAAATGCATTTGGAAGTCGATTGTGATTTGTTTTTTGAAACGAAATGATATTATTTTCATTGAATTTTAAATTTTGGATTGGAATTTCTTTTTTAAATTGTTCTAAAATTGTCTCTGGATTGAAATCAAATTTTCCTTCGGTTTTTTCATTAACTAATAGCTCAAGGCTAAAATTTGATTTTGTCTCTCTTTTCCATTCTAAATAATCGCAAAAGGCGTCAATGACTGAAATTGTGTTTTGAGTTGAGCCCCAGGCGCCATCTTTTTCTCTGCTATTTAAAAGCCATCTCAAAACTTTTTCTAAAATTGGATTCTGGGATTTGTTAGTAACCTGAGCCTTTAAATACAAAGCCGTATTTTTAATTGGCGTCTCATAATACTGCCAGATGAAATTTTTGCCGGTTTCCAAAAATGCTCCTCTACCGTCGATGTCAATTCTATTATCCAAAACTTGAAAAACCTTATTTTTTAATCCTCCATCAAATCCTCCTTTGGTTAATAAAATTGCTAAATAAGCCAAAGAGTTGTTGCTAATTTGCTCTTTCAAAAATAAATCATCATTGACAATCTGAACTATCTTTTCCCGTAACACTCCATTACCAGCAAAATTTGACAATTTAAATAATGTATAGGCCGTTAAAATTATGTTGTTTTTGTCTCTATATAAATTTTCATCAGTAGTTATTTTTTGATAAAGATAATCAGCGGCTCGATTTAAACTGTTTTGGTTAATTGAAAATCCAGCCAAAGAAAGATTATTTAGTGTCTCTAAGACATGCAAGGTTAAGTGGAAATTTGAATCCCCGTATCTCCAAAAAGAAAATCCACCATCTGGCTGTTGGTTATTGTAAAGTTCAGCCAAACCTATTTGAACAATTTCTTCAATAGAATATTCTTTGTCCTCATATTTGATTTTTTCCAATTTGAATTTCTCTCCAATATTTGGTAAATTCAATCCTCTTTTCACTACCGCAATGGCATTCAATTTAGAAGCAATTTGTTCTGAGCAACCGTAAGGAAATTGTAAAAGATAATTTAAGGCATCTGAAAGGAAAACAGCTAAGGTAGCGCTACTTTTTATTGTTAATTCTCCCTTATCTCTTTCAACATTTTCTGGTAAAAAGAGATATTCTTTAAAGATTGGAGAAGTTGTGTAATTTGAGGTTGCAGTAACTTCATAGGTATTGTTAGGCGTGATCTTAATAGATTGCTCAACTATGTCTTGCAATGCTTCACCGATGGTTGAAATCAAAAACTTGTGTTCGCCACCTTTAATTTGAGGTGGAGCTTGAACTTTAAAATAAACAGTCTCTGATTTGTCAGGTTTTATTTTGATTTCCTTTTCTGGTTTTTCATCTTTTAAAATTAAGGTTTGGCTTTCAAATTTAACTTTTACTTTTTGAGTTTCTTTTGACTGATTGAAAACCTGAGCTCCGATAAAGAATTCATCTCCCGGAACAACAAATCTTGGTTTGAAAGGAATAGCCATCAATTCCTTTTTTGTTAAAAACTCAATGTAATTTGCTCCAACTTTTGTATCCTTTGTTATCCCAATTGTTTCAGTTTGCCAGGTTGTTAAATTGTCAGGCAAAGTGAATTTCACCTGAGCCTTCCCTTCCTCATCAGTTTTCACTACTGCCTGCCAAAAGGCAGTTTCTTTGAAAATTCCTCTCTTTTTCAATGCCAAGGCTTCCTCAGCCATTCCTCCCCCTCCCTTTGTTGGAATTTTTGTTTCAATTAAAATGTTTTTAATATTTGAGGCAGTTGAAACTGTTAAGGGGAAACCGCCATAGAAAAATATTAAAGGATTTTTCTTTGGATTTCCTTTTAGAGCTAAAACAGAAAGATCAATAACAGCAGCTGAAATTTCAGCGCTTACTCCCTTTCCGGTCCAGTCTTTTGTTAAAATATCTAAAGTAACTTCCTCTCCCGGTAAATAAAATTTCTTATTAGATTTAACTTCGATATCAAGTTCATTTTTCTTTCTATCAATTTGAAATTCAACCTTGCCAAATTTGATTTCTGGTTTTTGAGAAACTAATAAAGCAGAAACATAAACATTTGGTAAATATTCTTCTTTAACTTCAAATGAAAAATTGTAGAGATTGCCCTTAATTTCTTTGATTTGGTAATCAAAAATTTTTCCTCTCTCAATTGAAATTAGAGCCTTGGCTTGAGAATATGGAGATTTGATTATAATCTTCCCCTCCTCTCCAATTTTCAAATCAGTTTTTTCAGCCTCAATTTCCAATTCGGTATCGGTTGTTGGCTTAATACTCACTTGGCCCTCGCCCCAGATATAGAGATTATAAATACTTGAAATTAAATTTTTTCTTTTATCTAAGGCACTAACTTCTGCCTCATATTCCCCTTCCTTTTCAATTTGAAGCTCCAAATTATAATTGCCTTTATCATCTGTATCAAAATTAAAACTCTTTACCAATTCTCTCTTCTTTTCCCATTTGTAAGAATAACCTCCATCTGCTTCTTGTCTTTTTGAATAAATCCAATTGATTTTGTAAAGATCGAGTTTAATATTTTTCACTTTTATTTCCTTCCCCTGAGTATCAACTGACTTTACTTTCAAATTAAATTTTTCATTTTTCCCAAAGAAGGATTTATCTGAATTTAAACCCAAATAAAATTCACCAGCATGTAAAATGAACGATTTTTGGCCAGAAACGCTTTGGCCCAAATTGTTTTTAACTGTCACATCAAAAACAATAATTTTGCTCTTTCTTTCTTCTTCTTTAAATAATTTTTCCAAATCTAAAACCTGCGAAATTCTTGCTTTTCCTTCCTGGTCAAGAGAGGTTTTACCTCTCAAGATAAATTTTTCTCCAAAATGATAAGGTGGCTCATAATACCACTCCCTATCAAAATCAAAATAGCCATCTTGATATCGGTCAAAATAATAGTTTTGAGAACTGATGGTATATTCCACTTCTCCACCTTCTAAAGGAACCCCAAAATAATATCTTGCCTCAACATCTAAATTGACGGTATCTTTTGAAATATATTCTTCTTTATCAGTTTTCAATTTCACTTCAAAAGGAGCTGGGACGTACTCTAAAGCCTCAAAATAATTACAAGAGTACTCCTTTGCACAGATTCGATAAGTGCCCAAAGGAGCATTTTTTTCTAAAATCAGTTTTGTATTGAAGGTTCCAAAATCACTAATTTCTAAATTTTGATTTAAAATTTCATCTCCTTTTGAATTGAAAACTTTTAAATTAATTGGCTTTTCTCTGAAAATTTCATAATTTCCATCATAACCTATTCGATAAATTCCCTTAATAAAAACTTCTTGACCAGGCCGATAAATTGGCTTGTCAGTGTAAAGATAAATTTTCCGAGCAGACATAGCGCTTTCTGCCCATTCCAATTTGCTTTCATTAATCAAAACTGTGCTATCTTGGTCTTTAGTAATTACTATTCCGGCTAAATTATAAATGGGGTTGGAAAAAGCGAGACCATCTTCACCAGCAGAAAAAGAACTAGAAAGAATTAAACTTCCATCAATTTTTTGATAGAGATCTATTTTAGCTCCTGAAACTGGTTCCAAATTTGTTAAATCAACTACCCAATAAAGATTTTTGAGTTCTTTTAATTTTTCCGGTGTTAATGGTTCTCTTTCTCCCCAGCCTTCAGCTTCAGGGGAGATTCTTTTTTCAGTGACAGCTAAATTGGTAACAGTTAAATAGGTCCTTTTGTAAACCGGGCGAGAAATTTGTCTACCCCCTTCCCAAAAACTACTTTTATAATTTGGATGATAAAAAGTTATAATGTAGTTTCCAATTGGATTTTCGAAATAATCTTTAACATCAAATTTGAAATAATTCTTGATCCAATATTTTTTAGGCAACTCAATTCCATCTTCAATCCTTTCTTGGCAATTGGTTATTATCTCGGGAGACTCATACCATTTTGGTCTTTTTAAAAGATAAGAGAGAAAATCTTTTGCTGACAATTTACAAATATCCACTCTAACATATTCCATATTCTCTGTGGCAAAGGTCAATTTTGTTTTCTCAGGTGTGGTGACATTATAATCTCGTTGGAGATAATAAAAATTAAGGCCAAAAGAAGGCATTTCCCCGGTTTTAAATTTTATTGATAAATTTTGTTTTTGACCAAAAACGTCTTCCAAATTTAACTCCAAAGAATAATCAGCCTTTGGCATCAATCCATAACTTATAGTGGTATGAAATTGGCCAAGATCACATATTTCACCTGGGAATTTTTCTGGAAATTTTTCTTCAACTTTCCAAGAATTTCTCCAATTATTTAATTCATAATCCAAATTTGATTTAAAATATTTCTCATAATCCTCTTTTGCCGGAACTGAAATTGGATTGTTACTACAAATAATGAGCTCAGTTAAACTAGCACTTAAAGAATTATTTTCGGGAAAGGTTCTTAAAATTTTAAATTGAGGATAAGAAACTATATCCAATCTTTTGGGTTCTTTGTTTAGAGTTAATCCCTCGGCATTGACAATTTTTTCAAAATTGACCTCTAACTTCTCTGCCAAACCAATTTTTTCACTTTGGAAAACAAGATAAATTCTCTTTTTATCTGGCACTTTTTCGCATTCTATATCCTCAGAGATAATCTTTTCCTCTTCTTTACATTTTTGGCCATAACCGATATCCTTCAATTTTTGAGCAGTTATTTTACTTTTTCCCAGGTCAATCTCTTCGTAAAAAGTGACCCAGAGTTTTCCCTGAGGGTCAAAAAAATCAGAACTAACATAACTTGTTCTCTCAGATTCAGCTGAGATATTTTCAATAATGCCAGTGACATTAATATCTGCTGTTCTGGCTTCATCTAAAATAATATCCCCTTCTAAAGGATAGGCTTTATTAATTTTTAGGGTATAACTATTTTCAAAATCCCAGAGCTTTTCTCTTCCAAATCTATCTTCCTTTGGATAAATTTGAATCACTGACTCATCGATATTTTCTTTTTTAATATTTTTTGGAAATTCAATTTTGAGTCCGATATTTGAAGATATTTGAGCGAAAAATTTCTTTAGTGATTTAAATCCAAAGACTTCTTCTTTCTCGGGAATTTCCTCTTTTTGTTTACTTTTATATTCAGCAATAAAAGGTATTTCTTTGCCAGTATTATTGTTGATTAAAGTAATCTCCTTTTTTGTTTTTTCTAAATCAACGGGCTGATTAAAATAAATGGAAATTGGTTGATTATAAATGATTTGGCCTTCGGTTAGATTAAGATATCTCAATTTTCTGGTTACAAATTCAATTTCCTTTCCTTTCACTGCCAGACCATCCATTGAAACCAATCCCGATTTCATTTGCATCTTATAATTGGAAGAGCGAATTAATCTTTCTTTTGGAATAAACTGTAAATTGTTAGTCGAGATCCATTTAAAGCGTCCCTCGGTTTTGGGAGTAATTTCAACTGGAACATCTTTACTTTCTAAATATCCCAGAGTTGTTAAAGGAACCATTGGCCGATTAAAAACTATTGTAATTTCAGTATCTTCCGGAGTCTCTGAATTTTCTCTTGGAAAAATGGCAACAATTTCTGGATCTTCAACTGCCAGAAAATCACTCTTAACTAAACCACCATCTAGCATAGTCAATTCAACTGAATAATAACGACTCAATTTTAACTTTTCATCGGGTTTGAAAAAAAGAATGTTAGAATTTTCAGTCAATGATGCTGCCGAAACGAAATTGAAAATTTTGTTAAAAGCATTTTTGCCTTCACTCACCCACTTTCCATTTATTTCAGGTTCAAATTTAATATTTTTTTGAGCAAAAACTTTATCAATACCAGGTGGCAGATTAATTTTAATTGCTGCTGATTGGGAAATTTTCTCTGGAACTAAGCGATAGGTTTGAGTATAGAGAGGAATTTTAGGAGCTCTTCTTTGCCAAAAATAAAAGCCGAGAGAGATCATTCCTATCAATAAGATTAGAAAGATGAAATTTCTCGGTTTTAAGAATTTTTTAATTTTATTTGTCATTATTTAATTTTACCTAAGATACTTTTCCTTGGCAATATTGTGTTCCTCCAAGGTTTTACTAAAAATTGTCTTTCCTTCGGGAGTAGAGAGATAATACCAATATTCGCTATTTTTAGGGTATATCGCAGCTTTAATACTATCAATCCCAGGATTACAAATTGGACCAGGTGGGAAACCTAAATATTTATAAGTATTATAAGGGGAGTCAATTTGGGTTTCCTCTTTTGAAATTTTGGTTGTGCGCTTTCCAGTGATATAGGTGATAGTCGCATCTACTTGTAAGGGAATATTATTTTTTAACCTCTTCCACAAAATTCCCGAAACCAATTCTTTATCTTCATTTTTACTCACCTCTTTTTCTATCAAAGAAGCCATAGTAATTATCTCAGAAATAGTTTTCCCCTGTCTTTGGATTTCTTTTTTTAAATCAGGAGTTAGTTTTTTATCAAAATTATCTCGCATTTTCTTAACGACCTCTTCCCCACTAACTCTTAACGGAAACTGATAGGTATCCGGAAATAAAAATCCTTCTAAATTTTCACCTGGTAATTTTAACCCAATCATTTCCTCAATTTGTTTTTGAGTCCATCCTTCTGGTATCGTCACTACTATTTTTGCTATGTAGCCTGAAATAATCTTTTCGGCAATTCTATTTATGCTTTCTGACGAAGTCAAAGAATATTCTCCAGCCTGGAGTTTTCTTTGAGCTCCTTTTATAAATATATAAAGATCAAATAAAAATTTATTTTTGATCAAACCTTCTTTTTCTAAATTTTCAGCAATCTGGAAAAGGCTCTCACCCTTTTTTATCAAAAATATTTTTTCTTCTCGAAAAAAATAATTTACAGGCAAATAAATTTCCCACCAAAGAAAAATAACAAAAAATGAAAAGAAAAAGATTAAAAAAATTTTACTACAACTGGACATAAAATTTAAGCGATCGCTTGTTTTTTATGTCTAGGTTCATTTTTCAATTAGGGGGACGAAGGCGAAGCCGGGGTATTCGATTTCTTCAAATTCCTTTTCTGATTTTTTTGCAAATAACCAGATTGAAGAACCAATTGGAGTAACGATTCTCCCGCCAATTTTTAATTGTTCTTTCCAGGCCTGGGGTAAAGTTTCAGCTGAAGCCGATGCTAAAATTTTATCAAAAGGCGCTTCTTTTTTATACCCCTTTGAACCATCAGCACAAATAAACTCTACAATCCCGCTTTTTATAAAGTCATACTTAGCTACATTTCTCTCACCAAATTCTTTTAGCTCCGGAATTACTTCGACTGCGACAACTTTTCCGGGGTACCCGCCTTTGGTGGGTCCGCCAACAATTTCTCCTAAAAGGGCGCTTGTCCAACCGGAACCGCTTCCGACATCTAGGATTTTATCTCCTATTTCAGGCTGTAGTTGCTCTAACATGAAAGCCACTACCAGGGGCTGAGAAATTGTTTGACCATAACCTATGGGTAAGGCTTCGTTTAATTCAGCCAGATTTTTTATATTTTCTGGCAAAAAATCCACCCTTTTAATTTTTCTAAAGGCCTCAATAATTCTTGGCGTTTTTAGCCATCCCTCTTGAATTAAATTATCAATTAATGCCATTTTTTAATCTATTGATTTACGAAATCAATAGAATTGAATTTATTTTGTTGGATAGAGGGAGGATTTTTTGATAATGATTTTGTAAATATTTTCGATGAAATCTCCACCGGCGTAACCAACAATAAAACTCAAGGCCGGAGTAAAGCCGCCAAGAAAAATAAACCCTACTTCCTTAACCGCTGTTGCCGACAATAATCCAATAATTCCAGAAATAAAGCTCATTCCCAAAAAATAAGCTAAATTAAAAGGAACGTTTTTGTAAGCAAATTGATGTTTAATAAATCCTATCAATCCTCTCGCTACTCCCCCACCAAAACCAGCAATTAAAATTTCGAGATACATATTAGTACTACAAAGTGAGTCGCTCGCCCTCTTCCAGCCTTCGGCTGGCGCTCGGCTCCGCCTCGCTTCGGGCTCGCTCTTTAGAAACCCTCGGTTTCTAACGCCCTTACGGGCTGTTTTCCTAGACAGGGAAACCGAAGGGTTTCCCCGACCCCTTTCCGATTTGGGATGTTATTTATAATTATTTTTCGACTTTTTTACAGTATATCATACTCTCTAGCTGTGGAAAACTTGACTTGACTGCTTGAAGGTTTTAAAATGAAATAATATTCACAAATCCAAAAGGTCGAGAGTTTTAATTAAAATATACTAAAATATGAATGAAATAATTGCTTTATTCGGAACAACTCAAATTCAATGGATTGTTATTTTAATAGCGGTTGATGTGATTTT
>Ga0210050_1002118_pt1 | contig 19763 bp, 15 predicted proteins | sample CryGey132114_all_FD_185463 | JGI IMG/M metagenome (GOLD analysis project Ga0210050, IMG submission 185463) | Groundwater microbial communities from aquifer - Crystal Geyser CG22_combo_CG10-13_8/21/14_all (SPAdes) (version 2) | ecosystem: Environmental > Aquatic > Deep subsurface > Groundwater ...
TGGATAGGGTGAAAGGTTTTTCCGCGCCTGAGATGCACCTGCCCATACATCCTGACGTGTGCTTTGAATATGTAAAGGCCCTGAAAGAATGCGGATATAAATGGCTCATGGTCCAGGAGCATACAATAGAAAACCTGGACGGCACGGCTGTAAGAAGGCCGCATTTTCCGCATAAACTAGTCGCTAAAAATTCTCTCGGGGAAAAACTCGAGATAACAGTCATTATAAAAACCCAGGGTTCTGACAATAAACTGATCGGACAGATGCAGCCGTATTATGAGGCCAAAGGCCTGGGCAATGAAAAATATTGCGGAATTGACCTGCCGGCTTTTGTGGCGCAGATAGGAGACGGGGAAAACGGCGGGGTCATGATGAACGAATTTCCGAATATGTATAAAATAGTTTTCCAGGAAATAGGCGCGGAAGGCACCATAGGCATGAATGCTACAGAGTATCTTGAATTAGTAAAGCGCTCGGGCCTTAAAGAAAGTTCTTTTATGCCGGTGCAGCCTGTTTTACAGAATAAGATATGGGGATTTGTAAAAGAATATTCTCCAGGCGCGGCTGACAAGGCTATTGAGAAAGTAAAACAGGCTTATCCGGGCTTCAGCCTGGAAAAGGCGTCCTGGACAAATGATAAAGACTGGGTCAGCGGTTACAAGGATATAATGGACCCGATAATCCGGCTTAGCTCGGAATTCCATAAAAAATTTGACGGTAAAAATATAGATAAAACCGATAAAAAATATAAAGACGCGCTTTTGTATCTTTTGTTATCGCAGACGAGCTGTTTCCGATACTGGGGCACAGGCGCGTGGACAGATTACGCGAAGGAGATATGCCGCAGAGGCATGGAGGTGTTGAAATAGAATATATAATATCACCAGCCCTGGCAGGCAGGCCGTTCGGCACTGAAACTGGTTTCGCCGGCCGCTACGGCTTACGGCCTTATAAGTAAGACTCAATGATGCCGAAACGTTTCTGATGTGCCTCAGGCCTGCCAGGGCTGGTAAGAGTGAAACAGACTAATTGACAGGGATTTTTTTATCTGATATAGTCAATGCTATATTAAAAAACAACAGGTCCCTCGTTCGCCACCTTTGGTGGCGAGACTCGGGATCAAATTTTGCTTCGCAAAATTTGGGAGGAAAAATGTTAAAGAAACTAAAAAAGATACTGTCACTGGATAATGAAAACCGGGTAAGCCGCGAAGAGTTCATGCAGCTTGTCCAGCAAAAGGCGTATGAGATTTATGAAAAAAGAGGCTGTAAGTCAGGGAACGATCTGGAAGACTGGCTTAACGCCGAAAGATTGGTTAAACTAGGCCTTGGGATAAAATGATATATTGGGCTCCGCTACTACATTTTTATCAGCCTCCGACTCAGTCACATAAAGTACTGGCAGAGATCTGCGAAGAATCCTACAGGCCTTTGGTAAAGGTCTTTAAGGATCATCCTGAATCCAGGGTTACCATAAACATGTGCGGGGTATTGACCGAGATGCTGGCTGACCATGGCTTTGGGGATGTTACGGCCGGCCTTGGGGAACTCGGCAGGCTTGGCCAGGTAGAATTCGTGGAATCAGCGAAATTCCACGCGATATTGCCGTTAATACCGGAAAGCGAAGCCAAGAGGCAGATAGAATTAAACAAAAAAACAAACCTGTCTTTTTTTAAAGATAGTTATAAGCCGAGGGGATTTTTTCTGCCTGAGATGTGTTATTCTGACGCTGCGGGTTCTATCGTGCGTGGCATGGGCTATGAATGGGTTATAGTGAGCGGCATAGCGAATCAGGGGAAATGGCCGATGGACTACGTGACATCTTTTAAACTCGGCTCAGGCTCCATGAAGGTGTTTTTCAGGGACGATATAATCAGCAATATGATAAGTTTCAAAAACATAGATGCGCCGGGTTTTGTATCAAGGATTAAAGAGCTGGCTGAAAAGAAGCAGGATGCCTATATAGTAACAGCCATGGATGCGGAGACATTCGGCCATCATGTCAAAGGCTGGGAAAATGCATTTCTTGGCAAGGTCTATGGAATCATAAAAGATTCCAAAGAAGTAAAAGCGGTTAAGATCAGCGAATTACTGGAAAAATTTCCTGTAGTGAAAGGGAGGCCCCCGAGGCCTTCTTCCTGGAGCACCTCTAACGAAGAAATAATGGCCGGAAACTATTACCCGCTGTGGAACACGCCTCACAATACGATCCACAGGCTGCAGTGGGAGCATATGAATATATGCCTGAAGATATTCCAGGAAGCAGAAGATAAATCTGATAACGAAAAATCAGAGCAATTTTTTAATACAGCCAGAGAAAACCTGGATATGGCTTTGCACAGCTGCCAGTTCTGGTGGGCTAATAAAGACAGGATGTGGAGTGAAAATCTTATAAATAAAGGACTTATTTTACAGGAAGAGGCGGTATTTAACGCGTATTTGGCAGTGGCCAATTCAGGGCGCAGGGATTGGGAAAAGAAAAAGTGCTATAGAAAAATGATTACCGCAAGGTATATAGCCGGTAAAATCAGAGACGAGATTCTATCTTAAAGAAAGGACTATCATGAACATTTTATTTATTTCCCCGGAGGTTTTTCCTTTTGCTAAAACAGGAGGCCTGGCAGATGTGGCGGGGTCATTGCCGGAGGCTGTCGCAAAAAAAGGCCATAAAGCGAGCACGATACTCCCTTATTATCAGTTGGTCAGGAAAAATGGTTTCAAGCCCGTTGTGTTTAAGAAAAATATACCCTTGAGGATAAATAACAGGGAAGAATCTTTCAACCTTCTTCTTTTAAAGCATAACGGCGTGGACGTGTATTTTATAGAGAAAAACGAGTATTATGACAGGGAATTTTTATACGGCACGCCTCAGGGAGATTACCAGGATAATGCCTTCAGGTTCGGTTTCTACGCAAAGGCGATACTGGCGTCTATACCTTATATAGGCAGGCAGGACGTATTTCACTGCAATGACTGGCAGTCAGGCCTGGTACCTTTATATATAAAGGCCCATCATAAAGACGATCCGCTTTTTAGTAACGTAAAGATACTTTTCACGATACATAACATGGCTTACCAGGGGCTTTTTGTTAAAGATGTGGTACCTTATCTGGATATATCCTGGGATTTATTTAACCAGGACGGGGTTGAATTCTGGGATAAGCTGAGTTTTATGAAAGCAGGTATGGTTTTTTCAGACGCGATAAGCACTGTCAGTAAAGGTTACAGCAAGGAAATCCTGACGCCTGAATTCGGATGCGGGCTGGACGGCTTATTAAAATCCAGGGAAAAAGACCTTTACGGCATAGTAAACGGGGTTGATTATTCTATCTGGAATCCCGCAGTAGACCAGTTTATAGCCAAAAAATTCAATGAAAAAGATTTGAAAGGCAAGATAGAATGCAAAAAAGACCTGGCTGAATCATTTGAAATAAAATATAACGCCAAGAGGCCGATCATAGCCATGATAACCCGCCTTGCTGAACAGAAAGGCATAGATCTGGTTGTGAATATCATGAAAGATCTCCTAAAAGATTCTGATTTTGTTATCCTTGGGTTCGGAGAAGAAAAATACAACAAGATATTCCAGGAAATGGCTAAAAAATATAAAGGCAAAGTGGGCGTCAGCATAAAATTTGATAATGCGCTGTCTCATAAGATGGAGGCAGGCTCTGATATGTTTTTGATGCCTTCCAGGTATGAGCCGTGCGGCTTAAACCAGATGTACAGCCTGAAATACGCTACTGTGCCTGTGGTAAGGGCAGTAGGGGGCCTGGATGATACAATCCATAATTTTAATCCCGCCACTAAAAAAGGGAACGGGTTTAAGTTTAAAGATGCTACCAATAAGGCGTTCTTAGGCGCTATTAAAAAGGCAGTAGCTGCCTTCAAGGATAAGAAACTCTGGGACGAGCTCCTAAAAAACTGCGTTAGCTGCGATTTCTCCTGGGAATCATCGGCAGAGCAGTACCTCAAACTCTACAAAAACCTATAATGGATAAGGTTTACTTCGGCATATGCCTGCATTTTCACCAGCCTGTAGGCAATTTTGATAATATAGTAGAGAGAGCCTATCAAAATTGTTATAAGCCTTTCCTCGATGTATACGAACAATACCCCGATATAAAAATGGCAATGCACTTTTCAGGATGCCTCCTGGATTATTTTGAGGATAAACATCCTGATTATCTGGATAGAGTCAAGGTAATGGTAGACAGGGGACAGGTAGAGATAGTAGGCGGAGGTTATTATGAGCCTATATTCACCAGCATTCCTGAGAAAGACAGGCTTGGCCAGATAAAGATGATGGCTGATTATGTAAAAAAACGGTTCGGCCAAAAAGTCCAGGGCATGTGGACACCTGAAAGGGTCTGGGTTTCCGGGCTTGCCGGGGATTTTAATAAGGCCGGGATGAAGTATTCTATCCTGGACGACGAGCATTTTATAGAAGCGGGTTTGCACTTGGATGAGCTGTTCGGATATTTCACAACAGGCGAAAAAAATAAAGAGGTGGCGATATTTCCTTCAAGCAAAAGGCTCAGGTATATGATACCTTTTAAAATGCCGGGGGAGATAACGGATTATTTTAGAGAGATTTCTTCAAGAAGACACGAACCTTTATTTACATACGGAGACGACGCTGAAAAATTCGGGGAATGGCCTTTTACCCACGACTGGGTATATAAACAAAACTGGCTCAGCAAGTTTTTTGAGGAATTGACCAGGAATAAGGAATGGGTTATCACTGTCAGGTTGTCGGATTACCTGAAGTCAAACGAGCCTATAAAAAAAATAAAGATCCCGGAAGCGTCGTATCAGGAGATGATGGATTGGTCGCATGGATCATGGATGAATTTCCTCAAAATTTATCCTGAAACAAACCAGATGGTAAAAAAAATGCACTATGTGAGCGAAAAGGTAAATCTAGCGAGGGATGCTTCAGCTCTGCGCGAATTATATAAGGGCCAATGCAACTGCGCGTATTGGCACGGGGTATTCGGAGGATTGTATTTATATCACCTGAGAAAAGCTATCTACGAGCATCTTATAAATGCCGAAAAGATCGCGGATAAGATCCTGCATAAAGGTAAAAAAGACTGGTCAGGGATAAAAGAGCTGGATTTTTATGAAGACGGTAAAAAGGCATTTATTATTGAGAACGAAGAGATTTCTTTATGCGTAGACCCCGCTAAAGGCGGGATAATAAGGGAACTGGACGCTAAAAAAGTATCAACAAACCTTGTTAATTCAATCGCAAGGCATGAAGAGGAGTATCATAAAAAAATACTGGCAAAGATGGGAAAGTCTGGCGACGAGGGGGCAGTACGCACTATTCATGAAGATACAAAGACTATGGATCCCGGCCTTAAATCAGAATTTTGTTATGATGATTATATAAGAGGATGTCTTATAGACCGTTTTATAGATAAAACAGTCTTGGTGGATAATTTCATGGAATGCAAATCTAAAGAACTGGGCGATTTTGTAAACGCAGGCTATAAGGCTAAAAAAGAAAAAGATAAAATAGTTCTAACCAGAGAAGGTAAAGTGGATGGCAAGGCTATTTCTATAACTAAAGAAATAAAACCCCTCCACCTACGCGGTGGAACAAAGCTCCACCGCGTAGGTGGGATTGTTTGCTCTTATACTTTAAAAAATTTGAGCAAACAGCTGATAGATACTGTTTTCGGAGTGGAGTTTAATTTGACAATGCCTTATCTGAATTCAGACAGGTACAATTATTATGCGGAAGATAGGATTTTAAGCAATATCAATGAAAAAGGGTCTATCCCGGGAGCTGATTTGTTTTCAATAAAAGATTCAGGCAAGGAATTGGACATTAACCTGACTTTTTCCAAGAAGCCGGAAGGCATATGGTATTTCCCTGTCAAGACAGTATCCCAGTCTGAAAGGGCCTACGAGCTGAACTTCCAGGCATCCTGCGTAGTCCCCAGATGGCAGATCAAGCTCGAAAACGCCAAAGAGTTAAAATTTAATATTGTGTTATCGCATTGACAAATATATTAGAATATGATAGAATATAATTGAATACAAAGATAGGGGGTAAAATGTCCAAGGTGATAACATTAAGATTGTCAGAAGATGAGTATAAGGAGATATCGACGATAGCCAAGATCGAGCATAGGCCTATATCTAACTTTATAACTTCCGCTGTACTAAGGGAAGTAGAAGCGTCTTATTTTGTGGATCCGATTGAAATGGCTCAGATCAAGTCTGACAAAAAACTGATGGGAAAATTGAAAACAGGCCATAGCCATGCCAGGAATAAGAAGGGAAAACTGGTTGGATAACTTCAGGATATTTGAGACAAAGCAGTTTTTGGAAGACATGGGGTCCGAATTCATAGGACAGCAGGCCCGGATACAGAAGAAACTTCTCGCCTATGTATATCCGCAGTTAAGGCACCAGCCGTATTTTGGCAAAAATATAAAAAAGCTCGTAGATTATACTCCTGAAACGTGGCGTTACAGGATAGGGTCTTATCGATTTTTTTACACAATAGATGACCATAAAAAGATGATCTTTATGATTTCTGCCGATAACCGCGCTAACGCATATTGAACAGAATTAATACATATAAAAATTATACCTTTGCCAGGGTTGATGTTATGATATAATAATAAAAAAGGTTGACATGAAAAAAGCCTGGATACATAAAGCGAATTCATTTAAAGAAGCGGAAGAATTTGATGAAAAATATTATTCCAATATGAATGGCTCAGAGAGATTGGATATGGTGCAATTTTTGAGAGAAGAGTATTTCAGGATGAGAGGGCAATTGAAAAATGCAGGCAGAAAGAGACTACGAAGACATATTAAGATTATTCAATAAAAATAAAGTAAGATACTGTGTTATCGGCGCTTACGCAGTGGCTTTTTATGCAAGGCCGCGGTATACAAAAGATATGGATATCTTAGTGGAGCCGGATATTAAAAACGGTAAGAAGATAATCAAAGCATTGAATGAATTTGGTTTCGAAAGCCTCAATCTTTCTCCAAAGGACTTCATTGAAAAAGGCAGGATTATCCAATTGGGGTACGAACCGGTAAGGATAGACATTATAACTTCGATCCCGAGAGTCGATTTTAAAAAACTTTGGAAAAATAAAAAGAGAGCCAAATACGGGAATGAAAAGGTATTCTTTATAGGGTTAAAAGACTTAATAAAGATAAAAAAGATATCAAGGCGCAGTCAGGATAAGATAGATATAAAAATATTGACACAGCATAGATAATCTGATATAATCTAACGCAATAAAATACAAATAGATAAGGCCATGGGAAAGATATGGTCTTTTTATGTCCACTGATATTCAATACTTTTTAAAGAGTTTAAATTATGGGAAAAATACATAAAATATCTAATATAGTTTTAATATTCGTGATAATAGGGGTATTTTTGTGTTCTGAGATTGCATATACCTTGCCTGATTCTTTTAAACTTAGACCTCCTTTACAATGTAATTCCATAATGAAAGAATATATAGAGCTTCAGAAAAAAGAGAGGCTTACTTCTAATGAAGCCATTAATATTGAGAGACTTATTGAAAAAAAAGACATGGATTCTCTTGTAAAAATAGGCGAACCAGCCGTCCCTTACCTACGTTTATCTTTGGTAAAAAATAGAAATGTCTACGAAGGTTATGATCTAGCCTTGGGCACTCTTGCAAAAATAGCAAAAAATAACCCAGCTCTCGCTCCGAAAATAACACATATACTTGCCAAAGAGGCATATGGACATTGGTGGAGGAGAGGCGAGAATCATATTTATAGCTTCCGCGAAGATATACTGAGATCTATTGGTGATATAGGCCCGGCTGCAGTAGGCGCTGCCCCTTATATAATAAAGCTCTCAAAATTTGCAATAAGGAACACCCATCCTTCGTTTGATCTTTACAGAAAGATTATAAAAGAATCCATACTTGCTCTTGGCAAGATAGATCCAGAAGGAAAATTCTCAATACCTTATCTTTTCAATATTTTTTTACATGATCTTTATGAGACAAAAGAAGCGAAGAGAATCTTATTAAACATAGGAGAGCCTGTAATACCATATCTTGAGAAGAAATTGAAAGATAAAGACCAGAATGTCAGTAATGGAGCAGCAGAAATCCTCGCCAGACTCAACTGGCCACCTGAAAACCAGCATGAAGAGATAACCTACTTAATCGCAAAACAGGACTGGCCTGGATTGGTAAAGATAGGAAAACCCGCTGTCCCGTATCTTACAGATCTTATAAAGACCATAAGAGGAAAAGACCTTGATTACAAAAAGAACGTAATCAAAACCCTGGGAGAAATAGGACCTGATGCTAAAGATGCCTTCCCATATCTCATAAAGGCAACCATAAAGGCCTCAAGGGTGGTATCTCGGAAGATGCGGAACAAGGAGTATTACAGTAATTACCGTGACAACTGGATAAAGACCCTCTCTGCCTTGATAAAAGCCCTGAATAAGGAGGATTTGATAGATAGTTTAAGCGATACAGAGAAACAATCTCTCAAGGAGTGCTTCATAGGTGTCCTCGATAGAAAATATATGGACCAAGATACCCTGGTAGCTACAGTAAAAGGCATGGGTAATTTAGACCCAGAGATGACTAAAGACACTGTTCCTTATATTGCGAAATGGTTATCGCTCTACTCAGATAAAGAAGAATATAACACTTACAATGACGCCGCTGACATAGCCCTTCAAAAAATAGGCCAACCAGCTATAAGTTCTCTTAAAAATCTATTGGAGCATAAAGACCTGCATCTCAGAAAAATAGCAGAACAGACCCTCGCCAGACTCAACTGGCCACCTGAAAACCAGCATGAAGAGATAACCTACTTAATCGCAAAACAGGACTGGCCTGGATTGGTAAAGATAGGAAAACCCGCTGTCCCGTATCTTACAGATCTTATAAAGACCATAAGAGGAAAAGACCTTGATTACAAAAAGAACGTAATCAAAACCCTGGGAGAAATAGGACCTGATGCTAAAGATGCCTTCCCATATCTCATAAAGGCAACCATAAAGGCCTCAAGGGTGGTATCTCGGAAGATGCGGAACAAGGAGTATTACAGTAATTACCGTGACAACTGGATAAAGACCCTCTCTGCCTTGATAAAAGCCCTGAATAAGGAGGATTTGATAGATAGTTTAAGCGATACAGAGAAACAATCTCTCAAGGAGTGCTTCATAGGTGTCCTCGATAGAAAAAATATAAACCAGGATATCCGGGTAGCTACGCTGGAGGGGTTGGGGATACTAGGGGATAATAAGGTTTTGCCCAAATTGCTAAAAATGCTATCCGAAAACGAAGGAGAAATAAAAACAACAATCCTTAGAGCTATTTTTTCCATACTATCCTTTAAAAACGAACCTATTGCAAATGAAATATTATATGAAGTTTTGCAAGATGGTTTTGCTTTATACACACTTTACAAAGAATATCCCCAGGAGACGCAACCACAATTGTATCCAAAAGACGCTCCGTGGGTAAATACGCTAGCGCGGTTTATTTCTCATTTAGAGCGGGATGTTAATAGTTATCCGCAAGAAGCACGGGAAGGATTTCGCAATCAAGCGATTAGAAGCATAAGTAAGTATATGAAAAATATTTTTAATGGAAGAAACAAGAATATAAACGAAATGGTTTCAGAATACCGCGAAATCACCTCTCTTTTAGAAATAGTTCACGATAACTTGTCTCTTTGTTTAAGTGCGTTAGGTAATATAGATAAACGAATATCAGATTTTTCTGAATTAAGAAAAATCCTACCTCTTAATAATTCATTAACGCGCATCGTTCGATATCTTGGCGAATCAAGAAGCCAAGATATAAGCGGTTATAAAGACATTACTGATATAGTAGCAAAATCAGGGCAATTTAATATGTTATATGAGGTTATTTTGGATATGGCAAAAAGACGTAAAAGCCAAAGCCCGCAGGAAGTCTTAGGTTTATTAGAGATATTAGGAGGTTACAAAAAGGATTTACCTGCCTGGCAAGATAAAGACTGGGATCTATTGAAAACAAGAATAGAGCACTATTATAATTCCGGTTTCAAAGTAATAAGTTATAATCTGTTTAAATATTTTATAGAGCATGAAAATAATCCAGCATCTCTTGCGTCTATGAGAGGGGATATGGAGGCACAGCTAAGTAACATTGCTTGGGGTGGATTTAATGGCCTAACAGATGAATTCAAGAAAAAATACAACATAACAACCGAGGACGAATTAGCCCTCTTAGCTAAGTACATACCTATCCAAAACTTGGGAGCAAGAGACTATGCAAATCAATATGACAATATCAAAAAGGTGCTCAATGATATAACGCCTGGCTGGAAAGATGAAGTTGACGAAAACTTGAGAAAGCTTTTTAGTCTATCTGGATCAAAAAGTATAGTAGTTTATCAGCCAGAAGAAAAGGATCAAATAGACAGAGTTAAATTGCATGGCATGCTCTTAGGCTATATTGGTGCGCCTATATCAAAAGACATAAAAGTAGCGTTACGAGGATATATTGAAGAAGAAGGCACTAACTTAGATAGTATCAAAAAATCAATCATAGCCTATTGTATAGAAAAAGGCCAGCACGACATAAAAGACTTTAAAGATATGCCTCAAAATGACGAATCTCTCTCGAAATGGCTTAATAATTGGCACACTATTTTAGTGGATACTTATAAACATGATTTCTCGATTTATATAAAGAATATGGTAAGAGATATAATACTAAACATGGACTCTAAAAAACTGGAAAAGTTATTTTTAAAGCACAAAGACTATTTAAATAAGATTTTAGAACGCAGCAACATTAGCATATCTGACATTAAAAAGAAGAAGCAGATACTTGCAGATACTATTATTGCTAGAGATATTTTAGGCATATTCTCAGAGGATATTTCTCTTATAGAAAAAGAACTGAAAGGATTTAAAACAACCGAAAAGAAAACTAACGATAGTTTTTATGTAGGATTCTTCGATGATTTGCTGCACCTTATGGGTTTTATGATGACAGGGGTATGTACGTGGAATGAAAGAGATAAGCAGGTAGCAAATAAAAAATATCATTTTGGAGAACTGGCTCTTAAAGATTCTTCAGGAAAGGTTTTAGGATTATGCCAAGTACAATTAGTCAAGATAGATATTCAGGGCAAGGCTAGAAAAGAATCACCTAATGGCTGGAGGGTTATAGCAGTCCCGGCTATAAATCTATATAAAGGCAATATAGGCATGAATAAGGAAAAAGCTGTCCTTGCCTTGTTCGAATGTGCCCAGCGTCTTGCAGAAGATATGGGTATGGAAGGGGCAGTAATACCTGTAGGTTCCGGTATTCATTCTAATAATCAATTTGAAAAATATTTTATACAAGAGCTTGCCTCAAAAGGGTATCTTAAAAATATCAAATTGGCTGAAGAAGTCAAATTAACCCCCACTAGATACTCATATAAAGAAGTCTATCTAATTAACATACCAAAAGAAGAATTTTTTCTTAAAGATTCTTCTTTAGAAGGAAGAATAGCACAGGAAAAAACCGAAAGAGAAAGGCTCTATAAAGAAGAAATCCTTAGTTTTAAAGATGGCCTCGGAGAGATCGTATATGAAAAAGATATATCCAAAGAAGCCGCAAACCTACTCAAAAAAGAAGTTGAAACTATTATATCCGGCATGCCAGAGCCTTTTATACAAAGTATCCGCTCCAAGAATGGCACAGCTATCAGGATAAAGATAGACCCTGAAAAGGAAACCAGCATCATAAATAAAGCAGACACAGAGATAGAATTAACCCTAAGTAACGACATATTATCCAAAGATGACAAGATAGATAGAGTTACTTTATCTGAAATGCTTTCGGAGCTATTCACTAGCCTTGCCCTGGATGACTATTATGAACTGAAAGAAAAATCAAAAACCAATGAAAACGCCTATTTTAAATTAGAGGTAATCAAAGCCCTTGTTAATTACAGGAATAATTTACTCAGATACCATAAGCTCATGAATCTATACGGACAGGATGAATTAGGGAAATACAAGGTTAATCTGGATCAATATACTAAAGGCATAAAAGATATCTTACAATGGCATCTATTTTTAAATGTTATGGATGATGCAAGGCCTGACCTCATGACTATAAACTATATCCATGTTTTATTTAGGAATAAAATTATAACAGAAGAGAGGGTGACCAATCTAATAAACGATATAGGGAAATTAGATGTTATAGACAAACCGAGCATTGCAAGTTTAAGAAATCTCTTTAAAGACTTTATCTTTTCAGGAAAAGTACGTTTGAAGATATTGGAAAATATAGATACCAAAGAAAAGTTCAATTATTTTGACTCTACAGAAAAATTTATTGAATTAAAAAACATACTTTTAACTACTGAAAATCAGAATGAATTTTATGGAAACTTAAAATCTATAATTGAAATGACTTTACCTTTATCCAAAGAAGATATAGATAAAGAAATAGGAAGGCTGATAGATAATGGCATATTCTCCTGTTCCAATAGAGAAGAAACTATAAAAACTACCCTTGAAGAAATCCTTATAAGAAAAATAGGTAAAAATGCCTTCACAAGCTTTAAAGAGCATCTTACCGGTCAAAGAGGATTTAATTATATACCCTATATAAAGTTAAGCTCTCTTGATTTGCCAGAAGGAGAAGATAGCGATAAATATGGATTTTTGGAATACGTAGAAAAACAAACAGGTCTTAACCAAAGTGATTATGACCTTGTTTTTAAATCAGGTGAAGAAGAGGAAGTCGTAGAATCACAGCCTTATGACTGGGTTCGTGAATTGTTCCCTATACCGGAAGATGTAATCTCTTTGCCGGAAGATAATTATCCTTTAGGTTCTCCTCAGGCTGTTTTTAATCTTATGCGTGATGGTAACGCTAGAACAAGGCAAGAGATTGCTAAGATATTAAATCGCGCCGAAAGGACTCTCCAGCCGGATTTATACTTTTTGGTAAGCTCTAATATATTGATAAAGAAAGGAAAAGGCTCAGAGGCTATCTATAATCTTAATCCAGTGTTATTAGAAAAAACAACCACTCTTGATAAAATACAGGATTTATTAAATAAAAGATTCAAAGTTTTAAAAGAAGGCTGGGAAGATAGAGAAGATATCAAAAAAGACATAAAAGAGTTGTTTACAATAAGTCAAACCACAAATCTACGGAATATCTTAGAGACGAAAAATCAGACAGAGAATCAATTATAAACCAAGAGCTAATATTTATTTTTTTATTGCTTTGACTAAGGATGTGTGTTATATATAATACTTTATATACATGGAGAAGAGGGGTATGGACAAAAAGACCATTAAAGACGTAAATATTAAAGGCAAGCGGGTTTTAATGAGAGTGGATTTCAATGTCCCTCTTAATAAAGACCTGAAGATTGAAGACGATACGAGGATAACAGCGGCGCTTCCTACCATAAAATACGCTATTGATCGCGGGGCAAAGCTTATACTTATGAGCCATCTGGGAAGGCCCAAAGGCGTCAATGAATCAGAAAGGCTTACTCCTGTTGCTGAAAGGCTTTCAGAGCTTCTTGGTAACCCAGTCCAGAAGCTGGACGATTGCATAGGCCCTGAAGTCCAGAAAGCAGTTTTCGCCATGAAAGACGGAGACATGGTGCTTCTTGAAAATCTGAGATTTCACGCAGAAGAAGAGAAAAATGACCCTGAATTCGCGAAAAAATTAGCCTCGCTTGGCGAGATTTACGTGAATGACGCGTTTGGGACCGCTCACAGGGCTCATGCGTCCACGGAAGGCGTTACGAAATATATAAAAGTTTGTGTAGCGGGATTTTTACTCGCAAAAGAAATAGAATATTTTGAAAAAGCCCTTTCTAATCCTCCGAAGCCGTTTGTGGCTATTCTTGGAGGCGCCAAGGTTTCCGATAAAATAATGGTAATAGAAAATCTCATGAAGAAGGTGGACGCTATTCTTATAGGCGGGGGCATGGCATATACGTTTTTAAAAGCCCAGGGCATGGAGATAGGCAGTTCAAAGCTCGAGGCGGATAAGATTGATGTCGCCAAATCTATTATGCAAAAGGCAAAGGAGCTCGGCGTTAAAATTATATTGCCCGTAGACCACTTAATAGCCGATAAATTTGACGCTGTGAGCAATACAAAGGTTGTGACCGACACGATACCTCAGGGCTGGATGGCATTGGACGTGGGGCCCAAGACAGTGGATGAATTCAAGAAAGAATTGAGAAACGCGAAAATGATAATATGGAACGGGCCTTTGGGCGTATTTGAAATAACCAAATTTTCCAGGGGTACAGAAGACATAGCGCGTTTTATAGTTGGCCTAAAGACCATAAGCATCATAGGCGGAGGCGATACATCAAGCGCAATAAGTAAATTCGGATTAGAACATGCCATGACGCATATTTCCACAGGCGGCGGCGCGTCATTGGAATACATGGAAGGCAAGGCCCTTCCAGGGGTAGCTGCCTTAAACGACAAATAAAGGAAAAAATGCGAAGACCTATTATTGCCGGAAACTGGAAGATGAATAAGACAACGCAGGACGCTCTTGATATAGCTGTCGGCCTCAAGAGGAAATTTTACACATTCGGAGAGGCTGATATAGTGATATGCCCGCCTTTCACAGCTTTAAGCAAAGTCGGAGACGAGATTTCTGATTCGAGCATCATGCTTGGGGCCCAGGATGTTTACTGGGAAGAGGAAGGCGCTTTTACAGGCGAGGTTTCTCCCAAGATGCTTAAAGATGTGAGAGTCAGGTATGTGATTATCGGGCATTCCGAGAGAAGGGTTATATTCGGAGAGACAGACGAAGCTGTAAATAAAAAAGTAAAGGTCGTGCTGAGATACGGCATGATTCCAATAATGTGTATCGGAGAGAAGCTGGAAGAAAGGGACAATGGCACGACCTATGAGGTCATTGAAAAACAGCTTCAAAGAGGCCTTAAGGATCTGACAAAAGAAGAGGCGGCAAGGCTTATTATCGCATACGAACCTGTGTGGGCGATAGGCACAGGAAGGACTGCGACTCCTCAACAGGCGCAGGAGGCGCATAAATTTATAAGAGATTTCATAGAGAAGCATTTTGAAAAAGAAGCTTCAATGAAAGTCAGGATTCAGTACGGCGGAAGCGTAAAGCCGGAAACAATAGCCAAATTAATGGCAGAGGAAGATATTGACGGCGCTCTCGTGGGCGGCGCAAGCCTGGATGTAAACACATTTGTCCAGATCGTGGAAAATTCTATATTATAAAAAAAGAAGGGATTTTATATGTATGCCATCTTAATTGTGATTCATGTGATTATCAGCCTTTTCTTAATAGCTGTAATATTGCTGCAGGCAGGCAAGGGCGGGGGAGTCGCTGATACGTTCGGCGGTTCTCAGATGCAGAATATGTTTGGGACAAAAAGCACTACTGTGCTTACCAAGCTTACCGCTGTGTGCGCCATAGGTTTTATAATTACCTGTATCAGCCTGGCAATCTTGTCCAGCAAAAAGACCAGATCTATCGTGGATAATATCAATGTGCCGCAGGCCAGTATGCCGCAGACCAAAACCGGCGCGCCTGCTGCGCCTCAAGCTGAAATTCCAAAGATCCCGGCAGAACCGGCAGCACCGCAGGGAGGCGCTAACGAAGTTCAATAATCTTATTATAGATATGAGAAAATATACATACAATATATTGGCCGTCCACTTTAGATGGACGGCCTTTTTATTTACTGTTTTATTTTTGCTCGGGTTTACACCTGACTACGGGGATACCATAGTCACGGGGTCCATAGGCGAGCCCAGGACTTTAGTGCCGATCCTTGCGTCTGACAGCTCTTCAGGCGCTATCTGCAGTCTTATTTTCAACGGCCTTGTAAAATATGACAAGGATCTAAATCTCATGGGAGATCTCGCGGAAAAGTGGGAGGTTTCGCAGGACGGGCTGGAGATCACATTTTATTTAAGAAAAGGCGTTAAATGGCACGACGGAGAGCCGTTTACTTCCAAAGACGTGGAGTTTACCTATAAGAGTTTAATCAATCCCTCGGTAAGGACCCCTTATGGCGGGGATTTTTTGATGGTAAAAAACCTTGAAGCGGTAGACGATTACACGATAAAGGTTTATTACAAAGAGCCCTTTAGCCCGGGACTTTCCAGCTGGGGCATGAATATCATGCCGGCGCATTTATTGGAAAAAGAAGACCTCAATACCACAAAATTTGCCAGAAATCCTATAGGCACAGGGCCGTATAAATTTAAATTATGGAAGACAGGCGAAAGGGTGGAGCTGGTTTCAAATCGCGATTATTTTGAAGGCAGGCCCTATATAGACAGGTATATCTACAGGATCATACCTGACGCGGCGACTCTGTTTCTTGAATTAAGGGGCCAGGCAGTGGATTACTCTTCTTTGACGCCCATACAATTCAGGCGCCAGACAGAAACGGAATTTTTCAAAAAGAATTTTCAAAGGTTTAATTTTCCAAGTTTCGGATATACATATATGGGGTATAATTTGAACGACCCTAAGTTTAAAGATATCAGGGTAAGGCGCGCGATAAACTATGCTATAAATAAAGAAGAGATAATCAAGGGGGTGCTTCTGGGCCTGGGCAGGGTTTCGACGGGGCCTTTTATACCTGAATCCTGGGCGTACAATAAAGATGTCAGGCCTTTGGAATATGATCCCGGAAAGGCCAGGGAGATTTTAAAAGAGGCGGGCTGGACGGATAAAGACGCGGACGGGATCCTGGAAAAAGACGGGATGAAATTTTCATTCACTGTTATTACAAATCAAGGCAATGACGAGCGTAAGATGGCATTGGAAATAATCCAGAGAAGGCTTAAGGAAGTGGGCATCGAGGTCAAGATAAAGATAATAGAATGGAGCGCGTTTGTCAGCGAGTTTATAGATAAGAGGCGGTTCGAGGCGGTCCTTTTAGGATGGGGATTATCCATGGACCCTGACATGTATGATATATGGCATTCGTCGAAGACAAAACAGGGCGAGTTTAATTTTGTAGGTTATAGCAATGCAGAAGTGGATGATCTGCTTTTAAGGGGCAGAAGGACTTTTAACCAGGAGGAGCGCAGGGTTATCTATCACAGGATACATGAGATATTGTATCAGGATCAGCCGTACCTGTTTTTATTTGTCCCGGATGCCTTGCCCATATTAAACAGCCGTTTTAAAGGAATAGAAGTCGCGCCCAGCGGCATAGGATATAATTTTATCAAGTGGTACGTGCCCGCGAGCCAACAGCGCTACACCCGCTAAATATGGGAAAATATATTTTAAAAAGAATAATCGGGCTGGTCGTGCTTTTATTAGGCATAACTATTATCACGTTCAGCGTCATCCATATCGCGCCCGGGAAACCCACTGATCTGGAGGCGCAGTTTAATCCAAAGGTTTCGATGGAGGCGAGAGAAAGGATATCTCATCTATACGGCCTGGATAAACCGCTTCATGTCCAGTATATTGAATGGCTGAAAAGATTCGCAAGGTTTGATTTCGGCACATCTTTTATGGATTCAAGGCCTGTGATGCAGAAAATCATGGAGCGTATCCCCGTCACCCTTACCATAGAACTATTTTCAATCATCCTGATACTGCTAGTCGGCATACCCATAGGCGTGAGTTCAGCGGTCAGAGAGGGGGATTTTTATGACAGGTTCATGACAGTGTTTGTATTTATAGGTTTTGCAGTCCCGACTTTCTGGCTGAGCTTGATCCTGATGGATTATATAGGAGTAAGGTGGGGCATATTGCCTATATCCGGGATAAAGTCTTTGGAATTTGAAAAATTCGGGATTTTTGAAAAGATTATTGATATATCAAAACACCTGGCGCTGCCGGTGCTGGTTTCAGCTTTCGGAGGCCTCGCCGGGATTTCAAGGTATATGAGAAGCAGCATGCTGCACGTTTTAAAACAGGACTACATCAGGACTGCCAGGGCAAAAGGCTTGACGGAAAAAGAAGTCCTTTATAAACACGCGTTAAAAAACGCGCTTTTGCCTGTCGTGACTATTTTAGGATTATCAGTGCCGGCCCTAATAGGCGGCAGCGTTATTTTTGAATCAATATTCAGCATACCCGGGATGGGCAGGCTTTTTTATGAGTCAGTGATGGCAAGGGATTATCCGGTGATAATGGGGGTTTTGGTTATCGGGGCTGTTCTTACTCTTCTGGGAAATCTCTTAGCTGATATTTCCTATGCGGCAGTAGACCCGAGGATAAAACTGGAAGATAATCTATGAATAAATTGACCTTGTTTGGATTGGGGATTGTGGGGTTTTTTATAATAATAGCTATTTTTGCGCCTATGATAGCGCCTTATAATCCCGGGCAGATTGATATTGAAAATATTCTTACAGCTCCTTCGGGCTCTCATATTTTCGGCACAGATAGCCTGGGCAGGGATTTATTTTCCAGGATGGTTTACGGGGCCAGGATATCTTTAATGGTGGGATTTATAGCAGTAGGCATAGCAGGCCTGATAGGGATAGCGCTCGGCGCAATAGCGGGTTATTACGGCAAATGGGTAGACGCGGTTATCATGAGATTTATAGATATAATGCTTTGCTTCCCGACATTTTTCCTGATACTGGCCGTGATTGCGCTCCTGGAGCCCAGCATAATAAATATAATGGTAATAATAGGAGCTACGAGCTGGATGGGCATGGCCCGCCTTATACGGGCTGAAATATTGAGTTTAAAAGAAAAAGATTTTATATACGCTGAAAAGGCCATAGGCGCGGGCGACCTGAGGATAATCGCAAGGCATCTTATTCCGAATGCAATGGCGCCGGTATTGGTAAGCATTACCCTAGGGATAGCAGGCGCTATTTTAGTAGAATCGAGTTTAAGTTTTCTGGGCATAGGGGTCCAGCCGCCTACGCCGAGCTGGGGCAATATCCTGAGCGAAGGCAAGGCTGTGATGGGAGCAGGCTGGTGGATGATGCTATTTCCGGGGCTCGCGATTTTTATCACGGTACTCGGGTATAATTTATTGGGAGAGGGAATAAGGGAAAAACTTTTAAAATAATATGCTGCTGCAGATAAAAAACTTGAAAATTAATTATAAATCTGACAATCGCATGGTAGAGGTTGTGCGAGGCGTAGACCTGGACATAGATAGGGGCGAGTGCGTGGGGCTCATAGGCGAATCAGGGTGCGGCAAAACTACAGCGGGCTTAAGCATAACAAAACTTATACCTGAACGGAAAGGCAATATCAGCTCCGGAGAAATTTTATTCGCAAGTAACGATATATTGAAATTAAATCCGGAGGAACTAAGGAATATAAGGGGCAAAAAGATTTCATATGTGTTTCAGGAACCGTTCAGTTCTCTTAACCCGGTTTTTACGATATATGAGCAGATACGGGAATCGCTGGAAGAAAAAGATAATCCCGGACGCCGGATCGCGGAGATTTTAAAAAGCGTGGGGCTTGAAAAAATCATAGGCAGGAAAAACGCCTATCCACATGAACTTTCAGGCGGGATGCAGCAGCGCGCTATGATAGGGATGGCGATTGCGTCCAGGCCGGATTTATTGGTGCTGGATGAACCGACTACCGCGCTTGACGTTACTGTGCAGCGCCAAATATTGGATCTTATCATGGAATTAAAAAATAAGATGAACCTGGCTATTCTTTTTATATCCCACGATCTGAGAATAGTTTTTAATATAGCCGATAAGATCGCTATTATGTACGCAGGTAAGATTATTGAATTTGGTCCGAAGGA
>Ga0210050_1002119_pt1 | contig 19760 bp, 20 predicted proteins | sample CryGey132114_all_FD_185463 | JGI IMG/M metagenome (GOLD analysis project Ga0210050, IMG submission 185463) | Groundwater microbial communities from aquifer - Crystal Geyser CG22_combo_CG10-13_8/21/14_all (SPAdes) (version 2) | ecosystem: Environmental > Aquatic > Deep subsurface > Groundwater ...
TTTTTAACAGAGTTTTATCTAGAGACGACAGTTCGGGAACAAGGCAATGGTGGCAAGTATTTTTATTGAGTTTTTTGGAAGTCGGTCTTTTGATGAGTTTTATTTTTCAGCTTTTGCCGGCTAAGGAACTTTTTACTTTTTCGCCGGTTGTTCAAAATATATTCGCTTCAAACGGAGCATTCTTTTGGTGGTTAATCTTGCCATTAGTCGCATTATTTTTTATAGTGAGAAAACGCTAATTTAACCGCCCATAGCTCAATCTGGTAGAGCAGCTCCCTTTTAAGGAGAAGGTTCTAGGTTCGATTCCTAGTGGGCGGACTGAATTATAGGAAAGGAGGTGATGAAATATGATGTGGATGTTTCCGCATGCGACACACTGTTCCTGCTGCGGCAAGGAACGCCAGTCCCGAGCAAGACGTTAAAATGGCTCACCAATCCAGCCCCTTAAAAAGGGGCTTTTTATTTTCCTTGACTTTTTGGCCAAGAACGCTATATTGACCAAAAATAACGCATTTTGAAAACATGAATCAAAAAGGAGATTTAAGTGAATTTCAGGAAAATTAGAAGGGTTCTTTTGATAATTCTGTTTTTAAACTGGCTCGTAGCGTTTTCTAAAATTATACTGGGTCTTTTAACGGGCACATTATGTGTTCTAAGCGACGGCATACATTCTCTTTTTGACGGCGCAACCAATATCGTGGGGATTTTCGGCATCAAAATTGCCGAAAAACCCGCTGACGAAGATCATCCTTACGGCCATAGAAAATATGAAGCCATTGCTTCCCAAGTTATTCTGGTTTTTTTGGTAATTGCGGCCTATGAGATTATCCGAAATATTATCGGAAAACTTTCCGCGCCAGAGACAATTTTTTCCGGCGCAAATTGGTTTCCGCTTTCAATGGGAATTCTTGTAAGTTGCCTGATAATAGATATTGTGGTCGCAAGATATGAATTTAAAAAGGGAATAGAACTTAAAAGCATTATCCTGAAAGCGGATGCCTTGCATACAAAATCCCACTATATTACGACTAGTGCCGTAATTTTGGGGGCAATATTGGTTGAAGTAGGATTACCGCCAATAATTGATCCTATTATCGCTTCCGTTGTCGTTGTGTTTATTATGAAATTGGCTTTTGAGATATTTAAAGAAACATCCTCTGTTTTATCGGATAAAACAAATGTAAACAAAGACCAAATAAAGAAAATTGCCGAGTCAGTCGGTAAAGTTATCACGTGCCATCAAATAAGAAGCAGGGGTAACGAAGACCATATTTTTCTGGATATTCATATTATAGTCGCCCCGAATCTCTCTCTTAAAACAGCGCATGAAATTTGCCATGAAGTTTCCGGAAAAATCCAAAAACAAATTCCGGAAATTAAAGATATTACGGTTCATCCCGAACCATACTAATCGCAAATTTAAAAGCCCCGCTATCGGGGCTTTTCATTTGTCAATTTAAGGTTAATATATTAAAATCAAAGAATATGGAGCGGATTTTTATCGAAAAAACGCCGGATTATGAAGGCGAAAATGTCAAGATTTGAAATTGAAACTCCCATTCTTACCAAATCAACGCCGGAAGGCGCCAGGGATTATGTTGTGCCTTCGCGTTTGCGTTCCGGACAGTTCTATGCTTTGCCGCAATCGCCCCAAAAGAAATAAATCAAAATTGAGACTTTAGACTATTTCTACGGTCGTAGAATTTGTCTAAATATTATTTAAATATATGACCTACCAAATAAAACTTGAGAAATTTGAGGGGCCATTGGGGATGCTTTTGGAATTGATAGAAAAACGCAAGCTTTCCATCAGCGATGTTTCTTTGGCGGATGTTACAGACCAATATGTCGATTATTTGAAAACGCTTGAAGGATTTCCGCTGGGGGAAGTAAGCAGTTTTATAGCAATTGCTTCAACACTTCTTCTGATAAAATCCGCGTCACTTATTTCCACTTTCCAGTTTTCCGAAGAAGAAGCGGGAGATATCAAGGATTTGGAGCGCCGTTTGCAGCTTTATGCTCATATCAGAAATTTTGCCATCGAACTCGGAAAATGTTTCGGGAAAAATATTATGTTCGGGCGGGAAGCGTTTCTGGGATTAAATTTCGAATTTCTCGAACCAAAAGGAGTGACAAAGGAAAAAATTTTTGAGGCAATGAGGCAGATTATCGCTAATCTGCCTCAAAAAGAAATTTTACCGAAAGCACTTGTTAAAAAAACAATAAGCCTTGAGAAAAAAATAACGGATATAATCAGCAGATTGCAACAACAGATCGAAATGTCATTTGCGGATATTTCCGGTTTGGATGGAAAGGCCAACCCGAGGCTGGTCGGCCTTGGGCCGAAGAAAATCGAAATTATAGTAAGTTTTTTGGCAATTTTAGAACTGATAAAACGAGGTTTTGTTATAGTTGAACAAACTACAGTTTTCCAAAATATTAAAATAAAAAAGAACATATAATTTATGGAATTAAGTTCTTATATTGAAGCAATCCTTTTTTTGGAAGGGGAGCCGATAAAAATAAAACGGTTGGCGGAAATTTTGAATAAGTCGGAAAAACAAATAAACGAAGCCTTTGAAGTTTTGGACAAAAATTTGGAGCATCGCGGAATAAAATTGATTAAAAAAGGCAATGAAGCGATGCTTTCCACTGCTCCCGAAGCAACCAAAATCTGCGAAGATATCAGTAAAGAAGAATTCAACAAAGACATAGGAAGAGCCGGACTTGAAATTTTAGCGACAGTAATTTATCGCAGTCCGATAAGCCGAGCCGATATCGACTACATCCGCGGCGTCAATTCCAGTTTTTCTCTCCGCAATCTTTTGGTAAGAGGTCTAGTGGAACGGAAAACAAATCCAAAAGACGGCCGCAGTTATTTATACAGCCCTTCTTTCCGTTTTCTGCAATTTTTAGGCGTCACGGATGTCAAAAAATTGCCTGAATATGAAAATTTCAGCAAAATAGTCGAACAATTTATAGAAAATTCGGAAGAAGAAACCGGTTCAGAAATACAGCCGGCGGCCGTTCAAGAAATAAAAGAAGAAATAAAAAATGAAATGGCAAAATAGCATTCAATATTTCTTGATTGTCATTTTTTTTGGCTTTCTTGGCTGGGTTTTTTTCTATTTCCACCCTCTTCAAAACCGCAATCTGTTTCCCGGAAGGCAAAAACTGACGGCCCTCGAGTTTGAAGTAAAAAATCCCTTTACTCAGAAACAAGAAGCGCAAATCCCGAAAATCTCTCCTTTTGAAAATATACGATTGGAAGCCAAAGCCGCCTATGTTTTTGACGCCTCAAATAATCAAAGCGTTTTTGAATTAAATTCCGAAATGCAATTGCCGCTTGCGAGCCTTGCTAAAATCATGACTGCGCTTATCGCAAAAGAAAATTTGCCTCCTTATCTTCTTATAACGATATCAAAAGAAGCAGTTTTACAAGAAGGCGATGCGGGATTTAAAGTAGGGGAACAATGGATTATTTCTGAATTAATAGACGCGATGCTTATATCTTCTTCAAATGATGCCGCTTTTGCTTTTGCTGAGGAGTTTGACAATAATTTTAATGGAGATTTTGTTTCTTTAATGAGCCGGAAAGCGAAAGAAATCGGTTTGACTCAAACTTATTTTTTGAATGCAACAGGACTTGATTTATCGAAAAATACCTCCGGTGCCTATGGTTCGGCTAAAGATATCGCCAAATTACTTTTATATATCGCGAAAAAAGATTCTTCTTTAATGGAGGCTACTCGGCTAGAATCAATCAATCTTCACGGTTGGGAATTTCAAAATACCAACCGGGTTATAGAAGATTTACCCGGTTTTATTGCCGGAAAAACCGGTTTTAGCGATTTGGCCGGCAGTAATCTTGCGGTTGTAGTGGATAACGGTTTCAATCGTCCTTTTGTGATTGTAGTTTTAGGTTCCACTATTGATGGAAGATTTAACGATATTAAAAATCTTTTTAATGCGGCCGTAGCCGAAACGGAAAATTAATTTATGGTATTAAATGTTTTAAAAATATTCGGTTTAGCGGTTATTTCATTTTTTATCGGTATTTTACTTACGCCTCTTTTGACCCATTTTTTATATAAATACAAAGTTTGGAGAAAAGATGTAAGAACCGTTGCGCCCGATGGCTCGGCCACGCCGATATTCGCATCATTACATAGAGAACGCGAGACAAAAGTTCCACGCATGGGCGGTATTTTGATTTGGATTATTCCTTTATGCCTGATTTTTATTTTGTGGTTTTTAAGCATATTTTTTCCAACTCCGCTTTTCAAAAAACTTAATTTTTTGAGCCGTTCGCAAACATGGCTTCCTCTTTTTACGCTTATTGCCGCGTCGCTGGTTGGTTTGGCGGATGATATTTTTCAAGTTTTCGGAAAAGGGAAGTATGTGGCCGGCGGCGTCCGTTTTTCCCGGCGACTTTTACTCATTATTCTTATCGCGTCCGTCGGCGCTCTCTGGTTTTATTTTAAATTGGAAAAAACCGATATCTTTATCCCTTTTCTCGGCGATTTCCATCTTGGTCTTTTATTTATCCCGTTTTTTATTCTAACGATGCTCGCGACTTTTTCCGGAAGCGCCATTGATGGCTTGGACGGCCTTGCCGGAGGAGTAATGGCCGCAATTTTTTCCGCTTACAGCGGCATAGCTTTTTCCCAAAACCAGATAGATATAGCGACCTTTTGCGCCGCAATAGCGGGAACTATTTTGGCATTTCTCTGGTTTAATATTCCTCCCGCAAGATTTTATATGGGAGAAACGGGCATGTTCGGCCTTACCACTACTCTTACCGTCGTCGCGTTTCTTACTAATACAGTTCTCATTTTACCTATTATTGCTTTTCCGCTTGTTATTACATCTTTTTCAATAATCATTCAATTGCTTTCAAAAAAATTTTTGCGGCGGAAAATCTTTTTGGTTTCACCGATTCATCACCATTTTGAGGCTAAAGGATGGCCCGCATACAAGGTTACCATGCGTTTTTGGGTTATCTCGGTTATTTTTGCTATAATAGGCATGGTGATAGCATTACTAGGAAAATAACAATATGGCTTCTTATTCGACTATTATAAAAAACGGAATTATTTTTGATGGAACCGGCGGTTCTCCAAAGCGAGCGGATATTGGCATTATCGAAGACAAAATAAAAAAGATAGATAATTTTAAAAATGATACTGCTCCGATTATCATTGACGCCGCAAACAGATTTGTCGCACCTGGTTTTGTTGACCTTACGACGCATTCCGATACGCATTGGACTCTTTTCTCTCAATTGGCACAGGAGAGTTTTATCCGTCAGGGAGTTACGACTATTTTTGGCGGACACGGAGGTTCTTCTCTCGCTCCTTTAGTGAAGGCGGAAAATATAGAAGCGATACAAAAATGGGTGGATATATCGAAAATCAATATCAATTGGCAAAGTATGGCCGAATTTCTCTCCGAGTTGGACCAGCATAAAATTGGCGTAAATTTCGGTACTTTTGTAGGCTATGGCACGCTCCGCCGCGGTGTTTTGGGCGATCAAACCAGGTCTGCCCAGCCGAATGAAATATCTCAACTGCGGTTTTTGGCGGAAAGCGCTATCCAAGATGGCGCTTTTGGTATTTCAACAAATCTGGGAACGGCCCACGAAAATTCGGCAACCAATGAAGAAATTATCGAAATCATGAAAGTCGCAAAACATTTTAACGTACTCGTCAGTCATCATTTGGAAGACGAAGGGAAAAATATTCTTCCTGCGATTGCCCGATTGATAACTCTTACCAGAGCTTCCGACGTTCATTCCCATATTGCTCATTTTAAGGCGATCGGAAAAATGGCATGGGAACAATTTCCTCAAGCGCTGGAAATGATAGAGGAAGCCCAAAGACAAAAAATGGAATTTACCTGCGATTTCTTCCCTTATAATAGGACGGGTTCAAATTTATATTCTCTTTTGCCTAAGTGGGCGAGGGAATCGGGGAAAAAACGTATCTTGGATTTTATTACCGGAAAGGAACGACAATATCTTTTGGATTCGCTCAAAGAACTCACTTTGCATTACGATAAAATTACTATCGCTTCGACGCTTCGCGATTTGGACGGAATGGGCAAAAGCATTGCGGAATTAAGCAAGCGGGCGGAACTTTCGCCCGAAGAAATTATTTTGAATTTGTTGCAAGTAAACAAGCTTCAGGTTTCTATTTTCAATGAAGCAATTTCCGAAGATAATATCGAGCTTTTAGCGGGAAAAAAATACAGCATGGTTTCTTCGGATGGGGTAGGATATGACATAAATTATCGTTCAAAAATAGATTTACCGCATCCTCGTTCTTTTGGCGCATTTCCCCGCGTTTTTTCCACGCTCGTTAGAAATAAAGAGATTTTGAAATGGGAAGAAGCTATTTATAAAATGACCGGTTTGCCGGCTAAAATTACGGGTCTTTCCGACCGCGGCATTATTGCGCCCGGCGCTTATGCGGATATCGTAATTTTTGACCCGAAAAATATCGCCGACAAAGCAAATTACGTCGACCCTTACCAATTTTCGACGGGAATAGATTATGTTTTAGTAAATGGAAACATCGCGTTAAAAGAAAATTCTTTGACGGGTGCGGGGTATGGGCGCGCGCTGCGCCATCATGTTTAGCGCAATTATAATGCGGCGTTAAATACCGTATTTTGCAAATATTTATGAAGGGTCATTTTGACAGAGTTCTTCTGGTAATTGCGGGTATTTTGGTTTTATTCGGTTTTTTTATGCTTGCTTCGGCATTTTTGGGACCGACTGCGCAAAAAGCCGAAACTTTTTGGAACGCTCTTCTGCGCCAAATTATTATTGGATTAGTCGGCGGGGGAACGCTTCTTTTTATTGCCAGCCGTATTCCGTATCAGTTCTGGAAAAAAATTTCCCTTCCTCTTTTTTTGCTTACTTTTTTCTTGACCATTCTGGTATTCTTTCCTATCGGTATTGAGCACGGAGGAGCGAGGCGCTGGATCAGCTTGGGAATTTTAACTTTACAGCCTTCGGAATTTTTAAAATTCGGATTTCTCATTTATTTTTCGGCGTGGCTGGCTTCCCGCAAAGAAGAAGTTTCCTCTTTTAAATTCGGACTTTTTCCGTTTCTGATAATGATTGCTTTTGTCGGCGTCCTTTTGGTTATGGAACCGAATATTAGCACGCTTTTAGTAATAGCTTTTACTTCGCTTTCTCTCTTTTATATTGCCGGCGGAAGATTCAAACAAATTGCGGCTATAGTTTTCATAGGGGCGATATTATTGGTTGCCGTTGTTTTATTATATCCAAACTCATATCTTAAAAACCGTATCACTGTTTTTTTAAATCCGGAGCATGATCCTCAAGGCATCAGTTATCAGCTGAATCAATCCCTTATCGCTTTCGGTTCGGGCGGACTTTTCGGAAAAGGTTTCGGAATGAGCATCCAAAAATTTAATTATCTGCCCGAACCGACGGGAGATTCAATCTTTGCGGTTATAGGCGAAGAATTCGGTTTTTTGGGAACATCGGGGCTTATCGGTCTATTTTTGCTGTTTTTATACAGAGGGCTGCTTGTAGCTTCCAGGGCGCCTGATAATTTTGGTAGACTTTTAGGCTCGGGAATTGCTATACTGATTATATCTCAATCGTTTATGAATATGGCTGCTATGACCGGTGTTTTTCCGCTTACGGGCTTACCGCTTCTTTTTATCAGCCAAGGCGGTTCTGCGCTTGCCCTTACTTTGGCGGAAGTGGGAGTATTATTAAATATATCAAAATACCAGCAAATCAAATAATTTAAATAAATATGAAGATTTTATTTACAGGAGGAGGAACGGGCGGCCATTTCGCGCCCATAATTTCTATCATCGAAGCCTTGCGCGTCTTAATAGAAGAAGAAAGGCTGGTAGGAATTGAATTTATCTTTATGTCTGATTCCCCTTATGATAACGACCTTTTAATAAAACAAGATGTGCGTTTCATAAAAGTTGGAACCGGTAAAATGCGTCGTTATTTTTCGTTGCTTAATGTAACGGATATTTTTAAAACAATAGGCGGTCTTTGGCGGGCATTTTGGATTATGTATCATGATTTTCCCGATGTTGTTTTCGGTAAAGGCGGCTACGCAAGTTTTCCTGCCATGTTTGCGGCCCGTATTTTGGGGATTCCCGTTATAATACACGAATCGGATGTGGTGCCCGGGCGTGTCAACCAATGGGCCGCCAAATTTGCCAAAAGAATCGCGATTTCTTTTCCGGAAAGCGTAAAATATTTCCCAGCCGCAAAAACAGCGCTTACAGGAAATCCCATAAGACGAGGAGTGTTAGGATCAACGCAAGAAGAAGCGAAAGAAATTTTTCAGCTTGAAAAAGATATACCGGTTATATTTATTTATGGCGGTTCCCAGGGCTCAAAAAATATTAATGATAATATTATTGATATAGCTCCTGAAATTGTAAAATTCGCCAATGTCATTCATCAATGCGGTAAAAATAATATTGAAGAAGTCAATGGTCGGTTATCCGTCGCTCTCGAAAAATCTTCTTTTAAATTTCGCTATCATGTTTTAAATTATCTTGACGAAAATATGTTACGCAATGTTTCCAGCGTTGCCAGCGTGATTGTTTCCCGAGCCGGAGCGAGTTCCATTTTTGAAATTGCCGCCTGGGGCATTCCGAGCATCATTATCCCTATCACAAATTCAGCGCAGGATCATCAGAGAGAAAATGCCTATAGTTATGCGAGGGCAGGCGCGGCGGAAGTGATTGAAGAAAGCAATCTAACGCCCAATATTTTATTGTCCGAAATCAAAAGATTACTGGAAGACAAAAAAAGAAGGGAATCAATGAAAGAAGCAGCTAAGAATTTCGCTCAGCCAAAAGCTGCCCGTAAAATCGCCCGTGAACTTTTAAGCCTGGCTTTGGAACATTCATCATAGAATGAAAACATCCGCCAAAAAACAATCAAAAAAAGAAAATATTTGTATCAGGACTCGCATTGCGCCAAGTCCGACTGGCCCTTTGCATATTGGCACGGCTCGCGCCGCTCTTTTTAATTATCTTTTCGCCAAGCACAATAAGGGAGATTTTGTTTTGCGCATCGAGGACACCGACATAGAACGTTCGGATAAGAGATTCGAAAAAAACATAACAGATGGTTTGGAATGGCTGGGAATTAAATGGACAGAAGGGCCTTACAGGCAATCTGAAAGGTTGGAAATTTACAAAAAATACATACAAAAGCTTTTAGAAGAAGGAAAGGCATTTTGGTGTCCTCATACAAAAGAAGAATTAACCGAAGAAAAACAAAGGCAAATGGCGAATAAAGAGGCTCCAAGGCATGTTTGTGAATATAAAACAAAAAAATTAAAGAGTACTGCCAGCAAAGCAGGCCTGCCTGCCGGTAGGCAGGGGATAATCAGGCTGGATACGCCTCAAAAAATAGTCGAATTTGAAGATTTGATCCGCGGAAAAATAAAATTTGATACTTTTCTTCTGGGAGATATCGCGATTGCGAAAGACGAAGAAACGCCGCTTTATAATCTTGCGGTTGTTATTGACGATTATTTAATGCAAATATCCCACGTCATCAGAGGCGAAGACCATATTTCGAATACGCCGAAACAAATATTGCTTCAGGAAATTTTCGGGTTCTCCCAGCCCCAATACGCGCACCTTCCCCTTGTTCTCGGTCCGGATCGTTCGAAACTTTCAAAAAGGCATAATGTTGTTTCAGTGGATGAATATCGCAAAGCAGGTTATTTGCCGGAAGCGATAATCAATTTTATAGCTTTGCTCGGCTGGAATCCCGGTACGGAACAGGAAATTTTTTCACTGGACGAACTTGTCAAAAAATTCGATCTGAAACGCGTACAAAAAGGAGGCGCTATTTTTAATATCGAGCGTTTGAATTGGCTAAACGGTATATATATCCGCAGGAAATCAGCAAAGGAAATCATGGAAATTATTTTGCGTGAAGGATTTTTGGATATTTCCGAAAATAAATTTAAAAATGATTATATAGAAAAAGTTGTGGCCTTGGAACAAACTAGGATGAAAAAGCTCTCCGAAATAGGGGAGAGGACGCATTATTTTTTCTCGGAACCGAAATTTCCGAAATCAATGCTTTTTTGGGAAGAAAAAGAATCTCCTGATACCAAAACATATCTTGACAAGATAAATAGTTTAGTACAGAATATAAAACCAAAGGATTTTGTAAAAGAAAAAATAAAGGACATTATTTGGCCTTATGCCGAAAAAATGGGGCGGGGGAATGTCTTGTGGCCTTTCAGGGTTGCTTTAACCGGCCAATGCAAATCTCCGGATCCGTTTGAAATAGCGGAAATTCTGGGAAAAGAAACAACATTGAAACGATTAGCGGACGCGATAGAACTGCTCAAATAAATAAAATAAAGCTGATATGAGAGGTGTCAATTTAAAAATTTTAGGGTTTTTGGTCGCGCTGATAATTATATCCGCTTTAACGGCTCGGCCCGTTTGCGTTTTTGCCGCGGGTATAGATGAGTTGCGGGCAAAAATTAATGATAATAATAATCAGATCGCCGCAATTCAAAAAGAAATAGAAGAATTGCAAAAACAACTCGATAAAACCGGGCAGGATAAAAAAAGTTTAAATAATCAGATAGCGCAGTTAAGCGCAACCGTTAAAAAGCTACGGGCGGATATTAAATTAACCGAAAAGAAAATTTCCCAGGCAAATTTGGTGATTGAAGAGTTTAATCTGGAAATAAAATCAAAAGAGGAAAAAATCGCGGACAGCAAGAGGGTACTGGCCGAACTTTTTCGGAGCATGAATGAAGCGGAATCGCAGTCGTTGGTTGAAGTTCTTCTGGCTAATAACAGTCTTTCCGATTTTTTCGGCGATATAGAGAGGACGAAAAATCTTCAAAACAGCATCAATGTTAACCTCGGACAATTAAAAGAATTGAAAGATGATCTTCAGACTCAAGAAGCGAAAAAAGAGGCCGAAAAAAAGAAACTGCAAAATCTGCATTCCAGCTTAGGTGATCAAAAATCGCTGGTTGAAACGCAGAAAGGCGCAAAAAATACTCTTTTAAGAGAAACTAAAAGCAAGGAGTCGACATACAAAAAACTTCTAGCCGACAGGATGGCAAAACAGCAGGCTTTGGAAAACGAAATCAGCGTTATTGAACAGCAAATTCGTGTTGAAATCGACCCTAATTCTTTGCCTCAACCCGGTTCTGGCGTCCTGCTTTGGCCCGTTGATATCCCCATAATAACCCAATATTTCGGCAATACGCCTTTTGCCACCCAAAACCCTCAAATTTACGGCGGAAAAGGGCACAATGGCATAGATTTAAGGGCAAGCGTAGGCACGCCCATCAAAAGCGCTCAAACAGGCGTTGTGACCGATACAGGCAATACAGATGCCTATTGCAATGGCGTTTCCTACGGAAAATGGGTCCTTATTAAACATGATAATAACCTAAGCACTTTATATGCCCATTTATCTTTAATTAAAGTTTCTCCGGGCGAAACCGTGCAAATAGGCCAGATTATCGGTTATAGCGGCGATACAGGCTATACTACGGGCCCGCATCTACATTTTACCGTCTTTGCCACGCCGGCAGTAAGTATAGGCGCCTTAAAGAGCAAGATTTGCGGCACAACGATGAAATTGCCGATTTCTCCTTATAACGGCTATCTAAACCCGCTTTCTTATCTCTAGTGCTTTAATCTGTTCAATTTGATATAATAAATGTATGGTGAATGAAGGTCTTATCAAGTTCGTTGTGCTTCTGTTTATAGCAATCGTCGTATTGGGCTTTTTTGGCATAAGCCTTAAAGCAGTTTTTCAAAAACAGGCCGTCCAGGAGAATCTCTCGTTCGTTTGGCAAACAACGCAATATACCTGGAACAGATACTTAGCGGTTCCCGCGCAATACGTTTGGAATATTTTTTATAATCTTCTGTGGCGTTCGTTTGTCGAAAATGCCGAAAGATTAAAGCGGGGAGAATTGCCAAATTTCATAGAGGGCCAACCTAAACTTCCACAATAAAAACAAAACGTTAGAATGTCGCAAAAGCATTATTGTGCGAACCTCTATATTTTAGGCGATCTTGTTGAATTTATAGTTCCCTGCCAACTTTAGATACTTCATTAAACCATTTAGGGACGGGCGCTTTACTTTTATAGGTGGACATTTTATTTTTAATTTCTGAAAGATTTTGCAAATCCTTTTTTTCCCATTCAACCTTTGTAAATCCTCGTTTGCCTTTTATTATATTCACTTTTCCTCTTTTTGATTTGTATTTTCCGAGAATGTCTATCGCTTCGATCCATAAATTGAAATCGTGTTTTTTCTTACCGTTTTATTTGTTGTCATATTTTTAATAATACCAAATGTCGCACAAGATATAAAGACTATCATATTTTTACAAAACTCGTCAATAATGATAAATTTAATAAATGCGCACTTCTTATTCTGCCCTAACAACTTATCAGCAATGTCCGCTAAGATTTAAATTTCAGGAAATCGACAGAATCAGAGTTCCAAAAGGTTTGGAAGCTGTTTTCGGCGCAATGATACATAATTGTCTCAAATTTATGTTTGAGCGCACGCCCCTATACCCTACTTTAGACGAGGTCATAGATCGCTTTAGAACGATTTGGCAGAATAAAGAAATCACTAATCTTAATTTCGAAGAAGACAAAGCTTATTGCGAGGACGGTATTTCCCTTCTGAAAAATTTTTACCGGCTGAACCAGCCTTGGAATTTCAACGCACTCGAATTGGAATCCAGATTCGAAGTTTTAGTATCCGAACAAGAAAACGAAGAAAAGCACGTTTTAACCGGCATTATCGACCGGATTGATAAAATATCAAATACCGATATTTTTGAGATTATCGACTATAAAACATCGCGCAGAATGCCCTCGCAGGAAAATCTCGACAAAGACCTTCAGATGTCAATTTACCACTTGGGTATTTCCCGCAGATGGCCGCATATCAAGCCGGAAAATATAAAATTAAGTTTATATTTTTTAAAACACGGAGAAAAAATAACCACCAGCCGTTCTAAAGAAGACTTGGAAAAAACGAAAGATTTTGTCATTGAACTTATTAATGAAATTAAAAAACGCATTGAGAATAATTATGATTTTCCGCCACATCCCTCCCCTCTTTGCGATTGGTGCGGCTATCGGCCAAGATGCCCGATGTGGAAACATTTGTATCAAAGTAAGGCAAAAGAAATTCCGGGTCAAAAAGAAATAGAAAAGATCATAAAAGAATATTTCGATTTGAAAAGCCAAAATCAAAAAAATAGCAAGCGCCTAACTGAACTGCAGTCATCCATTTATGAATTTATGGCTCACGAGAATGTGGAAAGAGTTTTTGGCGAAAATTGTTATCTGACTAAAACATTACAGGAACGTTTTATTTATGATATGAAAAAAATAAAAGAGATTCTGGAGGAAATCGGCAAATGGGACGAGGTCGCCAAAAAAAAGCAGTTCTCCATTCTCAAGGCTACAAAGAAAAAACCCGGAGCGTAAAACCTACAGCCCTTTGCAGTTGGCGGCCGGGGCGTAGCCGGCAGTTTCGGCTTCTTCTTTGGTAGAAAACCAAACCTTATTTTCTTCTTTGATTCTGGAAACCCCTGAACACCAGGGATAATAATATTTTGCGCCATTTTTACTGGCCACGAAAAGTTTTTCCGTATTTAAAATACCATTCTCTCCTATTGCGGTTTTCCTTTCTATTGTAATAGGCGTTTTATTTTCTCTTAGTTCCGCCAATTTATACAAACCAAAAGATGTAAGCGTAACCAAAATAATAATCACGACAATAATCAGGTCGTTTTCAAACGGCTTTATCCGAGTCTTGACTTTTTTAACCTCGCTTGATAGATTAAACATATTATTGTTAATTATGGCTACCCTGCCAACGCCCGTAAACAAAAATGGCACATACTAAATCCGGAGGTACAACTAAAAATGTCCGCGACTCCCAACCTAAATTTTTAGGAGTGAAACTTTTTGCCGGCCAAATTGCGCAACCCGGCTCTATTTTAGTGCGCCAGCGGGGAAACAGGATACTTCCCGGTAAAAATGTCCGTCGCGGCAGAGACGATACGCTTTATTCCGCCATCCACGGTATAGTAAAATTTTCCACAAAACGCAAAACAAATTTCGACGGTAAAAATAAAACTTTGCCTTTAATCAGCGTGCGGCAAATTTAATTTTCTTTTACTTTAATCTCTATCATAAAAGACGCTTTACTGTCCCCTTTTTGAATTGTAATTTCGTGTCGTCCTATTTCTTTAATCGGCTTTTCGAGCTGAATATAGTCGGGGGAAATTTCTCCTTTTAATTTTTCTTCAAGAAGTCCGGCGATTTCTTTCACATCGACACCGTCAAATAGATGCCCTTTTTCATTCGCCTTTCTTTCAATCACAATAACGGAATCTTTCAAACTTTCAAGCGATTTGCCGAATAAATCTTCATGAAGGGCTCTTTTCTGAATTTCCTGCTTCTGTTTTAGCTCGGCGTCTTTTAATGCATTTGGCGTTGCCAGAATGGCTAAATTGCGCGCTAAAAGATAGTTGCGGCCATAACCGCCCTTTTCTTGTTTTACTTCCCATTTTTTCCCGACGCCGGGAACATCCTGTAATAAAATGATTTTCATAATTTTACGGTTTGAGCGCTAATGTTTTTAATACTTCCAGAGCTTTTTGCATTTGAGGATCATACCCTGCTTCGAGATCTTTTTCGGCTACTTCAACCGATATGTCGGGATTCAAACCTTTTTCGGAAATTGACCTGCCGCTGGGAGTAAGCCAGCGGGCAACGGTTATTTTGAAAGAAGTTTTGTCGGTAATGGGAACTAATTCCTGAACCGATCCTTTGCCGAAAGTTTTTTGCCCTATCAATGTGGCGACTTTATGATCCTGCAGCGCTCCGGCAAGAATTTCCGCGGCTGACGCGCTTCCTTGGTCGACTAAAATCACAAAGGGAAGATTTTTAAAAATATCGTAACCCCTGCTCCTGTAATCTTCCCGCTTATTATTTCCGAAGTCTTCAATCGCGATTATTTTTCCGGCCGGCAAAAACCAACTGGCAATATCAACGCTTGCTTCCAAATATCCTCCGGCGTTTCCGCGCAAATCAAGAATCAATTTATTGCTTCCCGACTCTATCATTTTTCTCAGCGCGTTTCTGAAATAACCGGGGGAATTTTCCGAAAAATTATACAATCTTATTATAAAAATTCCGTCTTCCCTTTTTTCCGTATCTACAACGGGAATATTTATTACATCGCGGATAAGTTTGATATCGCGCGATTGTTTTTCTCCTTCACGGAAAATATTGATGGTAACAGGCGTTCCCCTCTCCCCTCTTATGAGAAAAACTGCTTCGTCAACGGTCATATCGGCCGTTGACGTGCCGTTAATTTTCAAAATTTTGTCGCCCGTTTTCAGTCCGGCGCGATAAGCCGGCGTGTCTTTCAGCGGCGTAATAATGGTCAGGGTTTTATCTCGCATTCCTATTTCCATGCCAACACCCGAGAATTCTCCTTTCACGCTGGTTGTAAAAAGCTCGGCTTCTTCAGGCGGAAAAAAGACGCTATAGGGATCATCTAAGGACTTCGCCAGGCCTTCAATCGTACCCCAAATCATTTTTTGGCGATCCAAATCTCCGCGGCCCACATATTTTGTTTCAATAGCGTTCCACGCGGCCCAAAATGGCGCAAAATCAATTTGCTGCGCGGATTGTATCGCAGATTCTTTATTAAACAATGCCGTCACTTTCTGAATTGCCGGCCGGTTGGCGTAACCCAAATAAACGCCCGCTATAAAAATAGCCGTAAGAAGCGCCGTAATTATTCCCCAAAATATTGTTTTTTTAACAGGTCCGGGCAACATATGTTCCATTATCGCAAAAACAATTCGAGAGGTCAACACCATTTTTATTTAATTTAAAATACCCATTCGTCAACAACTAATGAACATTTTTGGCGCTTTGAATGAAGTTTTTTATAATGATATACTTTTTGTGTATATGGACCTTAGATTATACAATACCCTCACCCGTAAAAAAGAAATTTTCAGGCCGCTGAAAAACAAGCAAGTGGGAATTTATACCTGCGGACCGACTGTTTATTGGTACCAGCATATCGGAAATTTAAGAAGTTATATTTTCCCCGATATTTTAAAAAGAGTTCTGTCTCTTAATGGATTCAAAATTAAACATGTGATGAATATAACTGATGTTGGGCAATTGACCAGTAATGCGGACGAAGGAGAAGATAAAATAGAAAAAGCGGCCGCAGAAGAAGGGAAAAAAGCTAAAGATATCGCAGATTATTATTGGCAAATTTTCCGCGATGACTTTAAAAAACTGAATATAATCGAGCCTGATATTTGGACAAAAGCTACTGAACATATAAAAGAGCAAATCGAATTGATAAAAAAGCTTGAAGAAAAAGGATATACATACAAGACCGATGACGGAATTTATTTTGATACCGGCAAGTTCAAAGATTACGCCAAATTAGCGAAACTGCAAATAGAAGGACTTGAAGCCGGCAAGAGAACGGAAATGCGGGACAAAAAAAATAAAACTGATTTCGCTTTATGGAAATTTTCCGACAAACCGGGAAAGCGTCAGCAGGAATGGCAAAGTCCATGGGGATTGGGATTTCCTGGATGGCACATTGAATGTTCGGCAATGTCGATGAAATATCTCGGAGATAGTTTCGATATTCATACCGGAGGGATTGACCATATTCCGATTCATCATACAAACGAAATCGCGCAAAGCGAAGCCGCAACCGGAAAAAAATTCGTGAACTTTTGGATGCACGGAGCCTTCCTTGTTTTTAAGGGAAAAAAAATTTCGAAATCGAAAGGAGGTTTATATACTATAGCGGAACTTGAAGAAAAAGGATTTTCTCCTCTTGCTTTCAGATATTTTACTCTCACGGCGCATTACCGCGCGTCTTTGGATTTTTCTTTGGAAAATCTGGGAGCGGCGCAGAATGCCCTGGAAAATTTAAAACAAACTATTCTGGAGTTGAAAAACGATAATGAGACCGGAGCTGATCCTGCGATGACTCGTCAAATGGAAGAAAAATTTTTAGAAGCCGTAAACGACGATTTAAATATGCCAAAAGCGCTGGCAATTTTATGGGAAGTAGCCCGGCATAAAAAATTACCTTACTTCCAAAAACGCGAATTAATATTGAAATTTGACGAAATTTTCGGTTTAGGGTTGAAAGAAATCAAGGCATCTTCTGTCCCAACCGAAATAATTTCTTTAGTAGAACAACGCAAAATTTTGCGTAAAGAAAAAAAATGGCAGGAAGCCGATGAAATCCGTCAAAAACTTGAAAAAATCGGCTGGATGATTAAAGATAACAATACGGGAACAGAAATTACAAAAATAAAGCAGGATAATCCATAAATGCCGGGGAAAAAAATAAATACAACGTCATTTCTTCGCATGCCTCCTCAAGACCTTGAAGCGGAAATGTCGGCTTTGGGAGCAATTATGCTCGACGGAAACGTCATGCTTCAAGTTGCGGATCTTCTGATTCCCAACGATTTTTATCGCGAAAATCATAATTGGATATACGGCGCCATGTATGATTTATTCAATCAGCACGCGCCCATTGATGTGCTGTCTGTAGCGAGCCGATTAAAAGAAAAACAGCAACTTGACCAAGTGGGCGGCAACACTTATCTCGCTGAACTTATCAATGGCGTGCCCAGCGCGTCTAACGCGAAATATTACGCGGAGATAGTCCGGAAAAAAAGCATATTAAGGCATCTGATAGAAGCCGCGAACCATATTAATCAATTAGGATTTAAGGAAGAAGAAGATTTGGATTTTCTTTTGGACGAAGCCGAACAAAGTATTTTCAAAATAGCCCGTCTCTCTCTGCGACAAAATTTTCTCAATATTAAAGTGGCGCTCGACGAGGCATGGGAACGTCTTGAAAAAGTTCATAAATCCGGCGACGTTCTGCGCGGCGTTCCGACGGGATTCCCCGATATAGACCGTTTATTATCCGGATTGCAAAAATCGGATTTTATAGTTTTAGCGGGAAGACCTTCTTTTGGAAAAACCAGTCTTGCTCTAGATATAGCCCGTCACGCTTCCTGTAATTGCAATATTCCGGTAGGAATTTTCAGTTTGGAAATGTCGTCGCAGCAATTAGTTGATCGGCTCTTGGCGGCGGAAGCTGAAGTGGATTCTTGGGAACTTAGAAACGGAAAATTAACCAATAAAGAAGATTTTTCTCGTCTTCAAAAAGCGCTCGGAAAACTTTCCAAAGCCCCTCTTTTCATTGAAGACGCGCCTTCTTTGAATGTTTTGCAAATACGCGCGATGGCGCGCCGTCTCCAAACAGAAGCCGAACGCCAATACAAAGGCGGTTTAGGGCTTCTGATTATAGATTATATCCAGCTGATTACTCCGCGCCGCGAGATAGATAATCCGGTCCAGCAAATGACGGAAATTTCCCGTTCTCTCAAATCTCTTGCCAGGGAGCTGGGTGTGCCGATCTTGGCTTTATCGCAATTAAGCCGCGCGGTTGAACAACGCAACCCTCCTATTCCCCGGCTTTCCGATTTGCGAGAAAGCGGCGCCATTGAACAGGATGCCGACGTGGTTATGTTTATTCATAGAGAAGACAAGTATAAAGATAACACCAACCCCGACAGAAAAAATGTCGCCGAAATTCATATCGCAAAACACAGAAACGGCCCGATAGGAAAAATCGACTTGTACTTCAATGAAAAAAAGGTCACTTTTGTTTCTGTCTCAAGTCAAAATTTCAATGTCTTCTAATACAATTCAGAAATTAAGAGAATACTTTGAACATTTTCCCGGTATCGGGCCCCGCCAAGCTCAGCGTTTTGTTTATTGGCTTCTCAATCAGGAACCGGATTTTGTTAAAAACCTTGGCGAATTACTTTTGGCGCTACGAAGCGACACGAAACAATGCAATCAGTGCTTCCGCTTTTTCACTTCTTCGGAATGCCGGTTTTGCAATAACATAAACCGCGACAAATCCCGCATTTTAGTCGTAGAAAAAGACACTGATATGGAAAATATCGAAAAAGCCGGGGTTTACAATAGCCTCTATTTTGTTTTGGGAGATATTATTCCATTCGGACAAACAATTCCAAAAAACATTCGCCTTAAAGAACTGTTCGGCCGAATAGAGCATGATTCTCAAAAAGAACTTAAAGAGATTATTTTGGCATTCAGCGCTACTGCTGAAGGAGATAACACGTGCCGTTATCTTGAAAAAATTCTTGATCCTTTGGTTAAAAAATATTCCATAAAAATCAATAGATTTGGGCGTGGCATTTCAACTGGCGCGGAACTGGAATATCTAGACAAAGATACCCTAAAAAACGCATTAGAAAACAGGAAATAAAAAATAAAAATAAAGTATATAAATCAACCGATCGGAGAAAATATACACTTTTGATTTTTGGGATATCGTCTTGTGGAATATTTTGTGGGATATCCGATATCCCACATCTCTAAAATTCGCCGATTTTAACCTCGCTGTAAATTTGGCGATGGCCTTTTCGCCTCTGCTGGCGTGTTTTGGAATGATATCTTAGATGCGTAATTTTTTTAAATCTCCCCTCTTTCAATAATTTCCCGCCGATTTTTACGGTCTTCAAATAGGGATTGCCGAGTTTTATTTCGCCCTCCTTAACTAAAAGAAGCACTTTTTCAAAATAAACAGTATCCCCCTTTTTGGGCT
>Ga0210050_1002141_pt1 | contig 19614 bp, 20 predicted proteins | sample CryGey132114_all_FD_185463 | JGI IMG/M metagenome (GOLD analysis project Ga0210050, IMG submission 185463) | Groundwater microbial communities from aquifer - Crystal Geyser CG22_combo_CG10-13_8/21/14_all (SPAdes) (version 2) | ecosystem: Environmental > Aquatic > Deep subsurface > Groundwater ...
TACTTACATAATAATATATATTAGATATATATCATTAAATAAATAAAACTTTTGAACGACAAGAAACTTATTTTAAAAAACAGAAGGATTTTTATAAGAAGAGTTGCATTCTCTTACAACTTGTTGAATGTGTTTTTTTTGCCGGGTCTTGGAACAGCATTACATGGAGAAAAAAGGAGAGGAAAAATATAAATAGCAGGTATTTTTATCGCTACGCTCTTCGTAATTATCGCACTTGTATTTCCTGCTATTGAGTACAAATTTATGATAGTATTTGTTTTCATAGCGAATTTGATTGTATTTTTGATGTGGATTTGGGGATTACTTAACGGGATTGCTTTTGTGCAGAAAAGGGAATTTTATGTTTTTAAGAACTTAAAGTAAGTTTTTAAGCAATGTGTGGAATTAAATTTTTTTATCTTTTTTCTTTATTGTTAATTTTTTTCCCGCCTTTTTTGGGCAACATAAATTTTGCGAATTATCAATGATTTATAATTTTCCAAGAATCTCCAAAAATTCCTTATCCTCCTTTAATAATTTATCTATCATCTTCTCTGATTCTTCTCTCGGAACTTTTTGTTTTCATCTTAATTTTTTATCACAGTTTAAATTTTTTCCCTGCCTTTCTTTGAGGTCACAACATAAATTTCTGTATTATCCGCATCCAAATATTTCTTTGCCGATTTTCCTAAATTTATCATTTTTTCATAAGAATATGGCATTATGTTTTGAAATTTCTTATCAAGTGTTCTCTCTGCCCTAAACTCATTTAGAGTATATATGGAAAATTTATACTTATTTACTATCTTTGATATTTCAATAATTTCATTTTCATCAATCAGTGTTGGAACAACCGTTGTTCTTGCTTCCTTATTTCCACTCCAGTTTGCCAGAATTTTACATGTTCGCTTAACTTTTTCAACAACATTTTCCCAGTCGGATTTTCCTGCTGTAATTCCGTATTTTTCATTGAATGGGGCTTTAATATCAATACTAATAAAATCAAGCAAAGGTAGAAATTTTTGCAGGATTTCCGGATAAAATCCGTTATGGTCAATTTTCAGCAACAGATTTGTCTCGTTCTTTATTCGCCGACATAATTCAAAGGTCTCTTTTTGTATTAATGGCTCTCCGCCTGTAACCGTTACGCTGTCAATGATGAAAATTTCCTTTAAATTTTTTATTATTTCAGAAATTTCTGTCTCTCTGCAAACTTCGGAATTCGCAAGTGCGACATCGGCATTCTGGCACCAGGGACATCTGTATGGACATCCGCAAAGATATATTACAGCACAGATATGCCCGGGAAAATCAAGAGAAGAATAATCTATAATTCCTGCAATCATTATTTTTGACATTTTTGAGATGTTTTTTAATTATGTTTTAATGAGACCTGAGTTTCCCACCCCAGCGTAAAAGTTTGGGCGTAATTTTTAAATCCCAAAGATTTAAAAAGATACGAACGAAGTGAGCGTATTTTTGTTGTTAAGTATAATTAATTTTGTAAATTTTTAAAATTACCCGTAAATTTTTTGATGGTGGGAAAGATGGAATTTACTGAGATGTTTTTTAATTATATTTTACTGAGATGTTTTTTAATTATATTTTATAAATTTAATTGATTAATGGTTGAGTAGCAAATAGAAGTAGGCCATTAATTTAATTAAAATTTTTATTTAATCCACAAAATTTCGTATAATAAGCTGCGGTAGAAACAAACCCGGATAAATTTATTTTACCTTTATTTATCTTTATTCAGTTCTACATTTAATAATTTAAATTTTTCCTAAATATTATTTTATTTTTTTACTATTTTATTTTAAATTATTTTTTTTTATTTTTTTACATTTTTAATTTCTATCGGGTCGGACAGGTCTTCCGCCATACACAATCTCGATATATCAGCGATATTCCGCAGAGGAATTCGCACATTGCGATTAGTGTTTATGAGGGCGGTTTCTCACTTTAAATAAAGAGATAGTCTGAAAAGACTTCTCAAAAAATTTAGAGACCCTGCCGACCCTTCCGATGATATTTTTTGTTTTAAATTTATTCAAAAGTTTCCCATTTCAGTTTACTCCATTAACAAATCACCTCGCTGTTGTTCGGAGATTTAAAATTTCTAATGAAATTTAAAATAAGATTGAAAATCTGTTGATTTTAAAATTGTGAAAATATTTCCTAAAACCAGGATTTAAATCTTTTGTATAAATTCTTGAGATTATTTATAGGTTTAATCTTAATAATTTAATGAGTTGGGAAACTTTTGTTTATTATATTTTTTGTTTTAAATTTATTAAATTTATTAAATTTATATTTGTATTTTAAATTTATTTATGAAAAATTTAATATAAAAGAGGTGGCTCATCAGTCTAAGTACAGCGGTAGCTTTTAAAAAAGCTCCATAAAATTTATATAGATGTAGCCACCACTTATACACAGATTATTACACAAGAATACGATCTACTTTGTAGGTAAGTTATTATAGCAGTCTAATTAATTATAACATTAATTTATATAACATTAATTTAAATTTAACATTAATTTAACAAAATTTAAAATGAAACTCTCAACCGCAGTTGGAATTATCATCATATTGACATTCTTTTTACTTCCAATACTGACAAATTTTGCAGTTATTCCCGAAGATATGAAGCCACAAAATATAGGCGAATTTTTAGGAGGTGTTTTTCAGTATTGGATTATTGTAATTTCAAAAATTTTTAAATTTTAAAATATCTATGGGTTATATCTTTTTCTCTTTCATTTTTTTATAAATATAACTTATTGCCCCCTGTGCAGCTATCATTGAAAAAGTAGCAATTAAAACCTGTATTATCCAGTTATCCATTCCGAAAATCTTATCATCCATGGCAAATATACTTGGCCATAAAGTGAATATGCTATTTGGAATCATGAACAAAACACTTGCCCGCGTTAAAAGTTCTATCGCTATACTCAGGCGTGCTGTATATTTTGTATACTCTACAAGATTCTTTGACTCTATTGTTTGAACTATTCCATTCAGTTCCTTTTCCATTCCGGCTGATAATTTTCCATACTTGTCAAGTTCGGCAAGTATATCCGCAGCATAATATTGTACATCCCTTTTTGAGATATATTCGCCCTCCCCTCTTTTCATATATGAAATTATGATTGACTGATACAAAACTATTCTTGAAAATGTCTTTATATAGTCTCTTATTTTAGTAATATCTTTTAAGTTCGCCTCATTTTTGTCAATTGAATTTCTTAAATTCTGAAGATGGTCGTCTATTACGCTTATTACATCCATATTTTTATCAATTATCTCATAAACGAGTTGCGCGAGAACAAAATTATTAAATTTAGTTAGATGCTCTTTTTCATCTTTAACTATTGCATTTATGTTTTTTATGAAGTGATTTATTGGCGTGGAGTCCTCTTTGTGCATAGTTATAATTGCATCAGAGGTTATAAAAAAATAGATTGTTTTGAATACATTATCTTTTCCAATATAACTTATCTTAACTAATGTATAATTTGTGCCATCTACAATCTGACAATATTCATCCTCATTCAATAATTTTTTTTCAATCTTCATTCCGAATAAATCTTCTGGCAAATTATCAATCTTCAAATCAAGCCACGAATTCTTTAATTCTTCAATCGAAATGTTATCTGCTTCAATTACATTAGTCTGTCCGTTTTCCAGATATTTAAAAATTTTCATGATGTTTTTAAGATTATTTATTCTTATTTATTATTTAGTCATTTTGACATCTTTTGATAATATTGTTTTTATCCATATATTTATTCTTTAAATCATAATATGTAATATTGATGTTCAAAATAAATAATCAAAAGTTGAAATTTTCACTATTATTTATTCTGGCCATAAATATTTCAATAAAAGTTTAATTTAATTTAAATTTAAAAATTAATTAATAAATATAAATTTAATATAAAAGACAAAATTAATTAGTATGCATAAAAAATATAAAATGGCAACAAATGTAGAATACCCAAAGGTTAAAGGGCTGGCAAAATTAGAAACAATTGTATTTTTTACAATGCTGTTGGTTTTTGGATTTATTGTATTTATAGGAGCAGTGGTTTTGTGGTACATAGGTGCGGAAGGCATTACAGGAATTCTTATAGCAATAGTGTTTTCAGCAGTTATTGTTTTGATTCAGTGGTATCTTGGACCAATACTTATCAAAAGAATGACAAATATGAGGGAACTAAAAGAAAATGAGCACCCAGAAATTTTTGCAATTGTTAAACGACTATCGCAGATTGCCGGAATTTCAATGCCAAAGTTGTACATCGTCTATAATTCAGAACCAAATGCATTTGCATTTGGAAGGACACAATCAAGCAGCAATATTGCAGTTCATACAGGATTACTTAATGTTTTAAATGAACGGGAGGTTGAAGGTGTTTTGGCACACGAAATAGGACACATAAAGCACAAAGATGTTGCAGTTATTACAGTGGCAAGTATGCTTCCGATAATGCTTTATTATATCATTATTGTTTTAGGATTTTCCAGAAGCAACAGAGGAGGAGGCGCTCCTTTTATTGTTATGTGGATAGGTGCAATGATTGCTCAGTTTATAGGACAGTTATTTGTCTTATATCTATCAAGAAAAAGAGAATACTATGCTGATGCATTCAGCGCATATATTACAAAAAATCCTGTTGCTTTGATGTCTGGGCTTGCTAAAATAACCTACGGACTGGGGGTTCATGCACAGGCAGGTGGGGTAAAAAGTACAGACAAGGCATTAAGGTGTTTTTATATAGCTGATCCGGGTGAAAGTGATACAAAATCAATTATCCAAATAGCAAGGGCAATAGATGCAAAAGACGCTAAGGAAATAGAAAAAGCAATTGAAAATGAAAAAAATATGCTCGGTGGTGAATTTTTAAGAACACATCCCTTTACAGCAAAAAGATTGCTTTCTTTGTGGAATATTGAAAAGGAATTACATAGGGGATACAGAAATGTAGGTGCAGAGTACTGAAAAATTTAAATGTGAATAATTTTAAAATTTACAATTTTTACCATAAATTTTATCGTTTTTACATAACAGGACTTACGCAAAATAGATATAAATTCTTAACTTTTTATGTTCATTTACAATATAATATGCGTAAGTCCTACATAACAAAAAGTATTCGCATCGAATATAAAAAATGAATCTCCGTTCAGACAAAACAAAAAAAGGTATAATAAGGGCACCACATCGCTCATTAATGAAAGCAACGGGATTAACAGATGAGGAAATTCTTCAACCATTTGTATGTGTTGTAAATTCCTGGAATGAATGCATTCCTGGACATATACATTTAGATAAACTAGCACAATCCGCAAAGGCAGGAATAAGATATGCAAAATGCACACCTTTTGAGTTTCACACCATCGCAATTTGTGACGGGATTGCAATGGGACACGAAGGAATGAAATATTCTTTACCAAGCAGAGAAATAATTGCTGATTCAATTGAATTACAGATTCGGGCACACCAGATGGACGGAATGTTATTAATTCCTTCTTGTGATAAAATTTCCCCTGGACATTTAATGGCGTCAGCACGGCTCAACATTCCAACGATAGTAGTTACAGGAGGTCCGATGTATCCTGGATTTGTAAATGACAACAAGGTTGATTTGATTTCTGTATTTGAGAGTGTTGGAAGATACAATGTTAATGAAATAAGCAAAGATGAATTAAAAATTATTGAAAATTTTGCCTGCCCAGGTGCAGGAAGTTGTGCTGGTTTGTTCACTGCCAATACTATGGGATGTCTCATAGAAGCACTTGGAATGTCTTTGCCTGGATGTGGAACCGCACTTGCTGTTGAAGGCAAAAAACATCGCATTGCCAAAGAAAGTGGAATGAAAATTAAAGAATTAATTGACAATGACATAAAAAGCAGGGATATACTAACTTATGATGCATTTGAAAATGCAATAATAATAGATATGGCAATAGGGGGTTCAACAAATACCACTCTACATATTCCGGCTATTGCTAAAGAATGTGAAATAAAACTGGAACTGGAAATTTTTGATAAAATCAGTAGAAAAATTCCACAGATTGTCTCAATTCGCCCCGGCGGAAACCATTTTATGGAGGACTTGGAGCGTGCCGGTGGGATTCAGGCAGTTATGTCAAATCTTAGGGACAAGTTAAATTTAGATGTGTTGACTGTTACAGGTGAAACACTGCAAAAAAATTTAGAGAAATTTAAAATCATAAATCCTGCAAAGAACAAAGAAGTTATAATGGATTTAAACAAACCCTATCACAAAGAAGGAGGTATTTTTATTTTGAAGGGAAATTTATCGCCTAACGGGTCAGTAGTTAAAGTAGGAGCAGTCAATGAAAAAATACTGAAATTTTTCGGAAAGGCAAAGGTCTTTGATTGCGAAGAGGATGCAAATGATGCAATAATAAGAAAAAAAATCAAGGGCAGCGATGTCGTTGTAATCAGATACGAAGGTCCAAAAGGAGGACCAGGAATGAGGGAAATGCTGCAGGCAACATCTGCCTTGGCAGGACAGGGATTGATTGATAGTGTTGCCCTGATTACAGACGGAAGATTTTCAGGAGGAACGAGGGGTTTGGCAATAGGACATGTTTCACCTGAGGCGGCAGAAAAAGGACCGATAGCAATTGTTAAAGACGGAGATATTATAGAAATTGACCTGCCAAACAGAAGTTTAAATTTAAAAATAAGCAGCGAAGAAATTAAGGAAAGAACAAAAAATTTAAAAATCAAAAAGAAAATTTTAAGCGGTGTATTAAACAGATATGCGGCAAGTGTCACATCGGCAAATACGGGAGCGATATTTGAATAGTTTTATACTAAACTTAACCACCCTATTATATATATTTAGTTAACTATACTCAACAACCCCAAAAACTGCGATTTTATCAAATAGAGTACAATTATTATACTCAACAACGGCAAAAGATACGCCTTTTTATAGCACATTCTCAAAATCACAGAGATTTAAAATATATAAATGTAGGGAAACAAAATGGGTGCTCATCCCTTTAAATTGGGTTAATTAATTTGAGAGTAATCTGTTCGCTTCTAACATCGTTTTTTTATTTTGGTTTTCCATTGTTTTCAAAAATGTTTATAAAAATAATAGTAAAAAAACAAATATATAATTATCCCAATTTTAGTGGGCCAGCACTCGTAAATTTGATAACGGTGCAAAAAGTTAGCAAATTTATGTATTTGCTCAATATTTGGAGGCAATCCGCTCTTATTTTATGTAGGTACGAGGGCAATTTACCCACACTTATTGAGCAAGTTCAATAATATTAATAAGTTCAACTCAAAACTTTTATGGCTGGCACTGGACCATTCTTTGTTATTATAATATTTTGAGCAGTAACTAATTGAGACATTAAACACATTATTGCCAAAATTCCGATTCCGATTCCAATTAAAATTTTTGTTTTTGTTTCCAAAAATTTACTTTGTTTTTGTTTCCAAAAATTTACTTTCTATTTGTTTCTACCATCATACAAGCATGATGTATGACTTTCATTCCGAAATTTTCTGCCTTTCTTATCGCTTCCTCGCTTTCGCTTCCCGGCTGCATCCAAATTTCATTAATCCCTAGGTTTTTACATTCATAAACGACACTCTCTGTAATTTTCGGAGGAACAACAGTAACAACTATATCTATCTTTTCAGGAATTTCGGAAATTTTTTTATAAATTTTTCTGTTTAACACAAAATCTGCATTTGGATTTATGCCATAAACTCTTAAATTTTTAGTTATCAAATCCTTAAAAACCTTAAATCCATATTTGTCTTCATTATTTGAGACGCCTATTACTGCAATTGCCTTATTTTTTAAATCGTCTTTTGCTTTCATCTTTACATTTGCTTACCTTTGTACAAATTTCTTTACATATTTATATGCTTCCAGTCCGGCAATTGCCCCGCTTCCGACAGCAACAGAAACCTGCTTTACCGGATTATTTGTGACATCCCCAACAGAAAAAATTCCGTCAATGTTTGTCCTTTGAAATGCATCAACAATAATACTTCCTTTTTTGTCCAAACGTAATCCGATTGCTTTAAAAATTTCTGTGTTTGCAATCTCACCAGCTGCTATAAAAACACCATCAACATAAATAGTTAATTCTGTTTCTTTATTTTTCTCATTAACATTAATCAATGTCTTTTTAACCAATACTTCACCTTTTATCTCCTTTAATTCTGTGTTGTAAAAAATTTTAATATTTTTCTTTGAATTTAACATGTCTATATTAATCTGCTCTGAGGTAAATGTGCTCTCTTTATTTATGACATAAACATTTGATGCCAAATCAGAAAGATAAATCGCATCACTAACAGCGGTATGTCCTTTTCCGACAATCAGAACATTTTTATTTTTAAAAAACATTCCATCACATGTAGCACAATAACTGACACCTCTTCCAAGAAACTCCTTTTCACCTTTAATATTCAGTTTTTTGTGTGTTAAGCCGGTTGCTATAATCACCGCTTTTGCCATATATTCATCTTTCTCTGTTTTTATTATTTTTATTCCGGATTTTTGAATTTCTATTATTTCAACCGTCTCAACATCTTTAATTTCTGCATATTTTTTGCACTGGTTTGTCATTCTTTCTGCGAGTTCCATTCCGCTTATACTTTCAAATCCAGGATAATTTTCAATCGCATGAGCGGTTGCCATCGTGCCTCCGCCAACACCCGTGTCAAAAATTTTAACATTTAATTTGCTTCTTCCAGCATATATTCCAGATGTTAAGCCGGCCGGACCTGCACCTATAATTACAACATCAGTTTCATTCATTTATTTAAATTTTATTTTTTTGTTTTCCTTCATTTAAATTTTATGTTTTTAATAATGTTTTTAATAAATTTTAATCAGATAAATTTATTCTTTTTTATGCAGCGTGCAACTATCCCCTGTTCTTTCTCCAATAACTCTGATTGCTGGCGGATTTAACGGGCAGACATCCATACATTTCATACAAACAGTACATTTTCCTGGTGATGCAACAACAACCATCTCATCTAAAATTTCCAGCACACCATAATTACAAGAACTGATGCATTTTCCACATCCTTTGCACCTTCTATAGTTAATCTCAATTTGAGCCATTCAGGTATTTTTTCTTTATATCTTTTATATCATCAAGCGTTAAATAACCCATAGGTATTTCTTTTCCGAAATGAATTGCAATAATAGGAAGAGAGAATGTGCCCACATTTTTTAGTTTCAGTTCAGCAGCAAGAACAGTTGAAGATGGAGGAATTCTGGAAAAATTTTTATCCATTATATCCCCTACCTTACATTCTTGATTTTTATTAAAATTTTCAATAAATTTAGTCCTGGTAATCCAGCCGACAATTTCTTCATCACCGAACTCAGACACATCTTGGACAACTACTCCTCCATCTCCACAGTTAAAAATTTCTTTCAATGTTTTACAATCATCATTTATATCAACTGTTTTAATTCCCCTTGTCATCCATTTATCCTTTACTTCAACTAATTTAATATTCTTAATGATTTCTGTCTCGTCCATCTTATTGCTGAACAACTACATTAAAATTTAAATTTTTCCTAGTTGCTTATTCGCAATCAAATCAACCAACGAATTCCATTCGTTCTTTTTCAGCACACATAAATTTCCTTCTTCTCCTACTTTGACAACATCATCAGCGACTTCAACTACTGGACAGCAACTCTTTGTCCCACACAAAGATATTTTTGTTTTCATCTTATGCCTTTAATTTTTGTTTATATTTTAATATATATTTTGCTTTATATTATAATTAAATTTTTAAATATTATATTTCCTTTATTTAAATTTTATTTGAATAAATTTGCAAATTTGTCTATTAAATTTTTACTGTTGTATGTATTTTCAGACATTTTATTGTTATTTTCTTGACTATTTTTTTCTTTTTCAGATGATTTTCCTATTCCTTTATAAATCATATTTAAGTATTTCTTATCACCTGGTACTCCTACTATTCCAAATCGTTCATTCGTTTTTAAATTTGTCATAATAATGGTAGGAACTGATGAAATTCCATAAGATCTTGCTTTACTAGAACCAGAGGGTGTTCCTGTACTCACTTCCTTCCATGTAACATCGCTTTTTAATTCGTTATACTTTTCAAAAAGTTCCTTTGTTGCCTTAACAGCTGCTGGGCAATGTGGACAGGTTGGACTTGTAAATACCTCTATTAGCAATGTAGCCATTTTTACAAATATATTTTTATCTTTGCTTCAATCATTTTTTTAGGTGCAGCGCCTACAATTTTATCAACATTCTGCCCGTTTTTAAATATTAGAAGCGTTGGAATTCCCATTATTCCGTACCTTGCAGGAACCTCCTGATTATAGTCAACATTTAGTTTTCCGAATACAATCTTTCCAGCATATTCCTTTGCTAATTCTTCAACTACTGGTGCAATCATTCTGCACGGTCCGCACCATTCTGCCCAGCAATCCACTACAACAACTGGGTATTTTTTTAATGTTTCTCCGAAATTGCTGTCATTTACATCAATCGGCTTACTTATATTTTCCATTTTTGATTCACTTTTATTTAAATTTTTATTTAAATTTTGTTTATTTTGAATTTCTTCCATCATTTCTTCCAATTTTTTCTTTTTAATTTGTTTCAATTCATCATCTCTATCATCTGCAGCCGTGACATTCCTCTCCACATTTTTCATTTTCCCCTTGTTTTATTAATTCGGAACATTTCTTACATACATTAATTTCATCCACTCCACAACAACTTGGAACATTGTATGAAATTGCTTCGTCCTCATTTATTTCCTTTCCGCAGGTGTAACATCTTCCTGCTAAAAATCCAATCTCTTTTTTGTTTTACAATCATCATTTATATCAACTGTTTTAATTCCCCTTGTCATCCATTTATCCTTTACTTCAACTAATTTAATATTCTTAATGATTTCTGTCTCGTCCATCTTATTGCTGAACAACTACATTAAAATTTAAATTTTTCCTAGTTGCTTATTCGCAATCAAATCAACCAACGAATTCCATTCGTTCTTTTTCAGCACACATAAATTTCCTTCTTCTCCTACTTTGACAACATCATCAGCGACTTCAACTACTGGACAGCAACTCTTTGTCCCACACAAAGATATTTTTGTTTTCATCTTATGCCTTTAATTTTTGTTTATATTTTAATATATATTTTGCTTTATATTATAATTAAATTTTTAAATATTATATTTCCTTTATTTAAATTTTATTTGAATAAATTTGCAAATTTGTCTATTAAATTTTTACTGTTGTATGTATTTTCAGACATTTTATTGTTATTTTCTTGACTATTTTTTTCTTTTTCAGATGATTTTCCTATTCCTTTATAAATCATATTTAAGTATTTCTTATCACCTGGTACTCCTACTATTCCAAATCGTTCATTCGTTTTTAAATTTGTCATAATAATGGTAGGAACTGATGAAATTCCATAAGATCTTGCTTTACTAGAACCAGAGGGTGTTCCTGTACTCACTTCCTTCCATGTAACATCGCTTTTTAATTCGTTATACTTTTCAAAAAGTTCCTTTGTTGCCTTAACAGCTGCTGGGCAATGTGGACAGGTTGGACTTGTAAATACCTCTATTAGCAATGTAGCCATTTTTACAAATATATTTTTATCTTTGCTTCAATCATTTTTTTAGGTGCAGCGCCTACAATTTTATCAACATTCTGCCCGTTTTTAAATATTAGAAGCGTTGGAATTCCCATTATTCCGTACCTTGCAGGAACCTCCTGATTATAGTCAACATTTAGTTTTCCGAATACAATCTTTCCAGCATATTCCTTTGCTAATTCTTCAACTACTGGTGCAATCATTCTGCACGGTCCGCACCATTCTGCCCAGCAATCCACTACAACAACTGGGTATTTTTTTAATGTTTCTCCGAAATTGCTGTCATTTACATCAATCGGCTTACTTATATTTTCCATTTTTGATTCACTTTTATTTAAATTTTTATTTAAATTTTGTTTATTTTGAATTTCTTCCATCATTTCTTCCAATTTTTTCTTTTTAATTTGTTTCAATTCATCATCTCTATCATCTGCAGCCGTGACATTCCTCTCCACATTTTTCATTTTCCCCTTGTTTTATTAATTCGGAACATTTCTTACATACATTAATTTCATCCACTCCACAACAACTTGGAACATTGTATGAAATTGCTTCGTCCTCATTTATTTCCTTTCCGCAGGTGTAACATCTTCCTGCTAAAAATCCAATCTCTTTTTTAGTTATATTTGCCATTTTTTATTTTTTTATGTATTTTGTATTATGTTTATAATATTATCAACATGTTTATCTTGACAATGTCAAATGTTTATAATATTATCAACATGTTTATCTTGACAATGTCAAATGTTTATAATATTATCAACATGTTTATCTTGACAATGTCAAATGTTTATAATATTATCAACATGTTTATCTTGACAATGTCAATATTTGTATTTTTTGGTTTATGTTTTATTTATTTGGTTATTTTGATGCATCCTGTGGGGCAAATATTATAGCATTTCATACAGCCAATACATTTTTCTGTGTATTTTGGAACAGGCATTTTCCTTTCACCTTCAAACATTCCAAATATTTTAACCTTTGTCTTTTCCCATACCCATACACCCTTCGGACAAATATCAATACATTCTCCGGCTCCTCCACATCTCTCGTGGTTTATTTCTACCTTTACCATTTTAAATTTTGATTAATAATTTTGGTCAATAATTTTGGTTAATAATTTATATTTTTATTAAATATGTTTAATTATGTCCAATAATTATGCACACAATTAAATAAATTAAATAAATTTACTTTTCAGCACTTAATATAAATATTGTTCTGAAATTTAAAAATTTTATCTTTACGCTTCTAAATCCTATTTCCTTCATAATGTCTGCATAGTATTCAAGCGTTCCGAAGGCGTTGTATGTCTTTGCCAACATTTTCGGGGCATCAGAACCTGTAATTATCGGGGCAATGTGTTTTATGTAATTATAGATTAGTGTTCCGTAAATGTTGTTGTGTTTTGCAATATCCAAAATCATAAATTTTCCATCATTTTTCAGTATTCTGTAAATTTCCGTTAATGCCTTCTTTTTATCATAAAAATCCCTGAATGCAAACGCAGAGCACACAAAATCCGCAACATTGTCATCAATTGGAATTTTTTCAGCAGGGGAGGTTATAAATTCAAATTTCTCCAAAGAAATTTTTGCCTGCTTAATCCTTTCCATTGCAATTTTGTGCATTTTTTCACTCGGATCAACGCAAAAAATTTTTTTGGCTTTAAGTAACATTGCCAGTGTTCCAGGACCTGAACCGATTTCAACCACAATATTCTTGTTGTTGCTCTCGTATGCCAAAATTTTTCTCCATTTTTTGTCCATTCCGAAAGTCATTCTTGAATTTATATCATCATAACAAGGTATCATTTCTTCCAGAACATTTTCCAGATTTTTCCACTCCTCAGATTCAATTTTAAGAGCATCCATTGTTTTTGGTTTCTACCAGTATCAGCAATTTTTTAAATTAGTAATTATATTCGTTTAAATTTAATTTATATTATGGCTACAATAAAGGACTTCATAAATTTCGTAAAATTTGAACACAGCATTTTTGCTTTGCCTTTCATTTATGCAGGAATGCTTATTGCAATGCGGGCTGAAAATTTTGATTTTGATGCGTTAAAATTTTTCCTGATTACAATTGCGGCAGTCTCGGCAAGAAGCACAGCAATAGCGATGAACCGTATTATTGATGCAAATATTGATGCATTAAATTTAAGAACAGCAGACAGGCACATTCCTTCGGGAATAATAAAGACAGAGGAGGCACACTCTTTTGTAATTGTTTCAGGCATATTCTTCTTTGCCTCTGCTTATTTTTTAAATTTTCTCTGCTTTATTCTTGCTCCAATTCCTTTGCTCATGTTCATTATTTATACCTATCTTAAAAGACATACTTATCTTTCGCATTTGTTTTTGGGATTAACTTTGGGAATAGGGGTAGGTGGAGGGTATGTGGCAATTACAGGAAATTTTGAAAATTTTGTCTATCCGCTAATACTTTGTTTTTTTGTTATGTTTTGGGTTGCTGGCTTTGACATAATTTATGCAATTCAGGATGTCTGGTTTGACAGAATGCAAAATTTACACTCAATTCCGGCAAAATTTGGAATAAATAAATCATTAAGAATAAGTTTGCTGTTTCATCTTACTGGTGCAGGAATACTGTTATTGTTCCTTTTAATTGCTTATCCCTTATTTTCCTCACCTGTTTTTTTTTGTTTAGGTATTATAATAATTGCATCACTTTTAATTTATGAGCACAAAATTTGCCGGTCAGATGTTTCAGAAGCAGCAATACAAAAGGCATTTTGGACAACGAATGGAATCGTTGGGGTTTGCTTTTTGGTATTCTTGGTTTTGGGATTGTATTTTTAATTATAGTCATTTTACTGACTTTTTGCAGTAAAATGACTATACTCGTAAATTTGATAACTATACAAAAAGTTAGCAAATTTACTATAAGTTTTTTGTCAAATTTAACTCTATCTCATCAACATTCTGATATGAGACATTAAATTTCCTTATTTCTTCCTCACTTATATTGCTCTTTTCAATTATTCTGCATATCCTTACATAAGCGTATTGAATGTAGCATGCCGTCTCCACCTTCAAAATTTAACGCATCCTCTAATTTAAAATTTATCTGCTTTTGCGGGTCTATTTAAATGATTTTTTCTTGTTTCTCAATTGATGCTGATAAGCATTTGCTTTAATCTGATTAAGCAAAACTGCTCGGCTCCATCCTAATTGGTCAGTTGCTTGCAAATAATACTTTCGTTCTTTATTGTCTTTCAATTGTTGAATAATCAGCATGTTCTGACCCCATGGAATTTTCATTGCCATATCTAAAAGGTCGGGCTCATTTTTATATTCCAGGTAAAACTGTCTCATTCTCCATAAATTCTGAGAAGAATAGCCTTTGACCCCATCTATTTGTTTATTAATGTCTTTAGACAAAGTGTCAACAATAGATTGTCCCCACTTATTCTTATCCTGATTTTCTACGATTATTCTGCCAATTTCAAAATTTTGACCAATGTGAAACTTATTCAAAGACTTGAATGCTTGATATCTTGCCGAATTAATCGTGTTGATTACTTCAGTAAAAAAACTGTTATATGCTGATAATTTATTCATGCTCAAATTTATTCAAAATATCTCACAGTTGTGATAGAAATTTAAATATTTCAATTCTCTCACAGCTGCGATAGAATTGTAAAAGGGTCTTCATAAATAAATGCTAACGTATTAGTGTTTTATTCAACGTTTTCACTGCAAAAATAAGTAAACTTTTTAAATTCAACAGAATTTTTTTTAACCCCGTTGGATATCCCCGAACATAAGAATGCACCGCATAAAAGAATTTATGTGCATGGTATCAAATCAAAATCTGCTAATTATCCAACGGGGTAAATTTTTTATTTCAAGTGAACTGAATAACATTTTTGATTGGCTTGTGTAATTACTTCATCAGTTTTTTCATTTCCGCTTTAGTTTTATACTTTACTTTTTTTTCCATTACCATTTTAGTTTGTTCGTGTCCGTTTTTACCGTTCTCTAAATAGTTTGCTAAATTTTTTGTCGGTTGTTCTATTCCTATTCTCGCTTTTGCAATTTCAAAATATTTTTCGTCAATTTCAATTCCGATAAAATTTCTTTTCAGTCGTTTTGCCACTACTCCAGTTGTCCCGCTTCCCATAAACGGGTCTAAAATTGTTTGTCCTTCTTTACTTGCAATCAAGATAATTCTTTGTAAAAGTGTTTCGGGTTTTTCGGTTGGGTGAATTGTTTTATGCCGTTCTGCATTTATTTCCCAAAGATTTTTCATTTGCTTGCCACCATTGATTTGCTTTGCTAAATCGTAATTGAAAAAATATTTTTTGGTTTTGCTCGCTGCCCAAATTAATTCGGTGGATGGTGCAAGTCGGTTGGTAGATAAAAGAGGCGTTGCATTTCTTTTAAACCAAATTACATCATTGATAATCCAAAGCCCTAATTTTTTTAAAATTACTCCGACTGACGGATGATTGTGTAATGTTCCGCTAATCCAAAGTGTTCCGTTATCGGATAGCACACGAATACATTCTTTAATCCATTCTTCATTGAATTTGTGAATGTCAATTATCACATCCCAATTTCCTTTATGCAATTTTGCAACCTTCCCGTTTTGTGTTGTTAAATATCCTTCTCCCGAAAGATTATAGGGCGGGTCGGCAAAGATTAAATCAATGCTGTTTGGTTTTAATGTCTGCAATAATTTTATGCAGTTCCCTTGCTGTAATTCTATTTTAGACATTTTTGATTTCTTCTTTAGTGGTTAATCTCTGCTTTGATAGTTCTGTATAATCAGCGTTTTTCTCAATGCCAATCCATTTTCTTTTTAGTTTCTGTGCTACATATCCAGTCGTTCCAGTTCCGAAAAACGGGTCAAGCACAATATCATTTTTATTTGATGATGCCAAAATTATTAACTCCAAAAGTTTTTCGGGCTTTTGTGTCGGGTGTAATGCTCTGCCGTTTTCTCCTCTCATTCTTTCTTTCCCTTGCACAATAGGTATTTTAATGAAGTCCAAAAAATCTCTCATCTGCTTATTGCTTCCATCTTTCGTTTTATTAGGATTAAACTGTTTTATTGCATCATAATTAAAAATCCAGTTTTTCCCTTTTACAAACCAGCAAATAAATTCTGTGGAATGGGTGAAAGTTCTTTTTGTAATGTTCGGCATTGCATTTACTTTATACCAAGTAATGATGTTATTTAATTTCAGTCCTAATTTTTTTGAAATAAAAATCAGTTCTGCAATGTTGTGCTGTGTGCAAGAAATATACAAACTGCCATTGGGAAGTAAAACGGATTTACAAGCAGAAATCCATTTTTCAGTAAAATCAAGATAGTCGTCATAACTGAAAGTGTCCCATTCTTCATTGACTTTGTAATATGCTCCGCCAGTGGTATTGTTTGCTAAGTCCAAAGATTTTCCAGAAAGATTATAAGGCGGATCGGCAAAAATTAATGGAATTGAGTTTTGCTCAATTTCATTTTTCATTATTGAAATGCAATCTCCTTTATAAATTTTGTTTGTTTCCATTATGCTACAACTTTTATTTTCCATTCATCAATAATTTGCGGAATAACGGAAAACCATTCGGAATGTCCGCTAACTTCGTTTGTCTTTAAAATAATTTTCTTGTAAAGTTTTTCTATTTCAGTATGTGAAAATCTTTTGCCTTTTTGAATGAGTGTTAAAAGTGTTTCCAAAAGGATTGCAAATTGTTCCGTTGTCAATGGAATTATTTGCTGCGGTGAACCATTGTAACCGTGTTTAATGGAAGTCCAAAAGTGGTAAAGAGTATCAATGTGAATTTTTGGAGAAATAAATAAGCAATAATTTTTTGTGTCCGAAAATTTTGTTTCAAAGTCCCGTAAGTGTCGCATTACGGGCTGGCTTTCCCGCACCCATTGGAAATTTGAAGTGTCAAGAGTTACCTCACAAATTGCATTGTAGGATTTATAATAACATTCTATGTCTGCTTGACTTCCCGATGCGTGGCTTATTGGTTCTCCGCTATCATCAACTGGATAGTTCGGTTTAATTTTAATTTCATCATTAATAATTTTCAATGCTTCTGTAATAATTTTTTCAAATTGTTCGGGTGCAAACGTTCTAATGATTTTGAGATTCTTTAAATTATTAATGATGCTTTGAATTTTATCTACATCATTTATCAATGAAATTTTAGTTTGCCTTTCTTTCAGTTCAAGATTTAATGCTCGTAATTCCGAAATAAAATTGTCTAATTTTTCTTTTGAGAATTTGCTAAAATTTGTTTCTAAAATATTTTGTTCCTTCGCTGAAAAGGATAAAGTATTTTCTTTTGCAAATTGAATAATAGTTTCTACAAGTGATTCGGCAATTTCTTTTAGGTTATCAATATTTTCAGAGGGAAGTGTAGGTAAAGAAATGTCGGAAATATATTTTAGGTAATCTTCTATAGTGTCAAAGTGTAAGGATTTTCCAGAAAACTTTTTCAGAAGTTGGTCTATTTCGGTTTTTCGTGTTGGTTCTAAATCTATTCTCCAGTCCCCGCCAAACTTATCTGTTGCAACTCTGAAATATTTTGTCAAACGGAAATACCGCATTATGTTATCTCCATACTCATAAAAATTATGTATTTGCTTTTCAGTAGGATTTTTTGTCTGATAAAATTCTTTTGCAAAATCAATTACAAATTTGTCTTTGTTTTTTGCTTCTCGGTATTCAAAAACTTTTGAAGCATACTCGTCAATAAGTTTGTAATTGATGAGTGAAGGAACAAACAAAGAAAATTCAGTTTGGGTTAATCCCTTTTTGTCGCTTTTTTTATTGACTTTGTTTATGAGATGCATTGCTGCAACCAATGGCTGAACATCAAAGCCATATTTTGCAGAAAAATCATTACTCCAAGGATTCGGAAATTGAAGTTTTAAAAGTGATTTAAAAAAAATGTAGCCGATGTCGTAATCGCCAGCAATAAAACGATTTCCCAGTTCTATAATTATAATTTTTCCCGCTCTTTCTCGTGCAATGGAAAAACCCAGTTTATTTATTGGATTTACAGATTGTCTCCCACGCATTGCTGGGTCTTGGTATTGCTGATGGTAAAATATTTCTTCCGCAACTTTATAAGGTATCGGTAGTTCGGGGTTGTCGTAATACTTCTGAAATTTTGTTGGAATGTTTGTCGGGAAATAAAATTTATACTGTATCAATAGAATTTGATACTTCTCTTGGTTGTCGGAATTGAAAGGTTGTCCTTCCAAAAGTTTCAGCACTTTCAGAAAGTTTCTAATCCTTTCGGGATTTCTAACCGTTGTTGATATGCTCCAAAGTTTCATTTTTCAAATTATAAAATTCTGGTTTTAATCTTGGAGAGCATTTTTATCAGGTTCCGGTAACAATTTTGTCAATTAAAGCAAAGACATCAAGTAAGGTTATATCATCACTATTGTTTCCAACAAATTGATAATATGCAGGCGTATTTCCATGAGTTAAATTTTTTAAAGTTTTCTGTCCGCTTAAATATTCAAGCATTTCAACTGCATCAAAGATGTCGGTCGCTTTTTCACTGATATTTACAACATTAAATCCTGTATCTGTTGCATCATCCATACCATATATTTCCCTTTCTTGCACAATACCGTCATTATTCAAATCAGCAATAACATCATAATCTCCAAGTGTAGGATTGTTCCATGCTGTGATAACATTTACAAAATTTCCATTTGCATCTATAGAAACGTTTTCTATTTTAATGCTGCAATTCCAACTTGAGGTATTATACATCCCGCCAATTCTGTGGGCGTTCCAGGCATTAAAATCTCTACAGATATAAATAGTAATATTTGTATTGTTTACAGGCAATCCGGTTCCATTTACATACACTATATCAGTCGTGCAGAATGTATCTTTCACACTTCCGCTTGCATCA